>VOFK01002071.1_pt1 | contig 28004 bp, 42 predicted proteins | sample 5384121 | NCBI WGS metagenome assembly VOFK01 (sample SAMN12384730, study PRJNA508395) | human gut metagenome | isolation source: healthy gut J | host: Homo sapiens | reverse complement strand
AACGCGCTGAACAACGTGAAACGCTATGCGCGAAACGGTTCTATCATCACTTTCCACGATTCGCTGAAGTCATGGAACAACGACAACCTGCAAATACGCACTTCCCGTGCCATCGAGTTCCCTGAAAGGAAGGTTATGAATTCAGGTGTTATAATCTTTGAAAAAACAGAAACTTCGAAAAGAGCAGAGCTTCCTGATAAGAAAGAAAAGGTTTCTGATGAATAAAAAAGCTCCCTTGACAAGAAGAAAAAATATAAGCCGAGGTATTATGCCCGGCTTTTGTAGTTAAAGCCCGTTTCGTGCCCAAAATTGAAAAATCCCTCCTACTTTCTTACAAGATGCCAGTGCAAGCGCCGCATTTCGCCTGGTAAAGGGCAAAAAAGGGCAAAAAGAGGGCAAACAACCTGCATTCAAAAAAGTTTTCTGATTTACATTACCATTTCAACCGGCTTTTTTATACATTTGCAACGGTCTCTTCCGCAGAAAAGCCTCCGGTGGCGAGGGAGAGACGTTTATATTGAGAAGACGTTTACAAGCGTTTGTCATTTGTGTTCAGAACTTCGCAAACTTTGACCTATCGGAATGACTAACAGCAACAAAGACGTCCTCCTGATGTGTTATTTATATACATCCGTGCCTCACTTTGGAAAACAAAGGGAGGCTACGGGTGTTGTACATATCGGCGTGGGCTTTCTGCGTTGTTCGTTCCCGATAGTTGGCATTGCGAAGCCTTGAACACGGAACGGGATCTTTAAGGTGAGAGATTCCTCACGCCTTTTCTATATATTCCTGTCAACAATAGATTGAATTGTCCGCCCAACGGGAGTCTGGGGGAACACATAAGCAGAATAGGCACATGATTCATGCGGGACAACTTATTGAACGCACGCTTCACGAACAGGGACGCACCGTCACCTGGTTCGCTACCCAACTATGCTGCACACGCCCCAATGTTTACAAGATATTCGAAAAAGAGAATATCGACATCCACCTGCTCTGGCGCATCTCCTGCATCCTCGGCCATGATTTTTTCCGCGATCTTTCCGACAGCATCAATACCGGAAACTTCCCCCAGTGTATCCAAATAGGGGATACAATTCCGTATCGTTCTTGGAACTATGCTTTCACCCGGTAGTATACTCCTTTCGCATACCTTTGCAGGCATATTAACATATAATCACAAAAGGACATGAAAACGAAAAAACTATTTCTGATTATTGCTCTGGTTGTCGGTTGTGCCGTCGGAGCCCATGCGCAAAAAGACGGTCTTCAAGTTTCGTGATGCACAGGCACGTGCAGGCGATGCAGTTACTGAAGTTTGTGTCAAACCCACAGTTGTCGAGGTGAAAATACTGGAAGATAAGGGGACGAATCAAGGATGAATGGACACTAAGCAAAGAGGAAGTGGAGATCGCCATGAAAGGAGAACTTGACAACATCCGTGCATGGGGGACGTATCTGTCCACCATCAAATACAACTGCGATGTCATCATGGGAGCCACTTTCAAAGTGGAAGATAATGAAAAAAAACAGGGGGATACACGGTTACAGTAGTAGGTTATCCCGGCATCTTTGTCAACTGGCATCCTGCCACCCGGACGATTATGAATGGATACGTCTGCAGAAGTTATCACCCACGGATGGAAAAAGAACCAGATAGCACCTGTCGTTAAGAATAAGAATTAATCACTAAAACATAAATAACAATGAAAAAGTACTATCAATGATTGCCGCACTCTTATTGTGCGTAGGAACTCAAGCGCAAATCGTATCATCCAGAAGTGCAATCGTCAAAACAGAGAAGCAAGCCAGCAGCACACAATGGTTCTTGCGTGCAGGTTTGAATATCATGAACTTCTCCGGTGACGGAGCCGAAGGAGCTGACTCAAACATCGGATATAACGCAACATTTGGCTACCAGAAGCCTTTAGGCAGCACAGGAGGATACTGGGGAATGGAATTTGGACTCGGCTCCCGTGGTTTCAAAGTGGAAGACACGAAAGTGCATGGCTCATAATATACAATACTCTCCGTTCACATTCGGATGGAAATTTGCAGTGGCGGACAATGTTCATATCGACCCGCATGTAGGAGTCTTTGCCAGCTACGATTACACGAGCAAAATGAAAGCAGACGGAGAGAGCATCAGTTGGGGAGATTACGCAGATTACATGGAAGTTGACTACAATCATTTCGATGCCGGTATGAATATCGGTGTAGGAGTCTGGTACGACCGTTTCAACCTGGATCTCATCTATCAGCGCGGATTCATAGATACATTCAGCGATGCCGACGGATTCAAGACCAGTAACTTTATGATTCGTCTAGGTATTGCCTTCTAAGGACAACCAAACCCTCAATAAACCATATTATTTATTCAGCGTCCACGATCTTTTCTCTTCGCAAAAAGGGCCGTGGATGCTGTTTTCTTAAAAATAACGGAATATGATGACCAAACGACAATTTCTGGCAATCATGTATCTGCTGACGGGAGTTATCCCGCTGATAGCACAGACTTTCACCGAACAGAAAGAGCTATCCCGTCAGTACAGACGGCAATAAATATGTGGTCAGCGGATTTACCCCTTTCAGTGGTATGCAAGATGTAAACATCTACGCTAATGCACTGTTATGGACCGTCAAAAATGTCTGTCCGCAGCTACGGAAGGGATAACGGAGGTAAACGCGCCGGCTAAAAAACTTCAGTTGCGATCTGATACTTGCCTCGCAAGCAGACTCAAATCAAAAAGAATACTTACTATTGCAAAGCCCTGTTTCAAGTAAAGACGGCAAACTGGTTTATTATCTTTCCAATATACGGATAGAGTCATCAGCAGTGATAATGAAAAAAATCACTCCTATGGAGAAGCTACAACCGGACAAGAAAGCATCTCACAAAGAAATCATGGATGACTTCGTACAGGTGGAATCGCAAGTATTGAATAAAATGTTCGACTTCATCGTAACGAACCAACTTTCACCAATCACTCACTGAATGAAATCAGTATCAACAAGCCGGTGAAAGGCATGACGGAAGATGAATGTCTACTGGCTTTCGGCAAACCGCAGACTATTCAAGAATCAAATGGAGAAGTGCAATGGATGTATTCCAGCTCGTTCTACCTGTTCTTCAAGAACGGACATGTGGAAACGATTATCAAATAATCCCATAAAAAACAAATCATCTCAAAATCAAACAATTAAAACAATTTATTATGAAAACAATCTGAAAGCAACCGTTTTGCATAGTTGCAGTATTACTGTCGTTCAGCATTTATTCCTGTGGCGATGACGACGATGACGCTGTCGGTTCACGCGATTTATTGTTAGGAACATGGAATGGAGTGTATTATCTTTCACAAGAATGGGAAGATGGTGAAAAGGTAAGTGACTCTAAAGAAGATTTTGTAAATGGAACCAACCGTTATTCCATAGAGTTCAAGGAAGATGGTACGTATGTAGAAAAAGATGTCCAAACTCCTCCCGGAAGTACTAATTATTATCACGGTACATGGAGCTACCCGGTAATAAGCCGACTCTCATCACGACACTGCAGAGGATAATTACACAGAAGTGTGGACAGTGACCACAATGACAGAGAATGAATTAGTCTATGAACTTCGTGAGAAAGAGAAAGAAGACGGAACGACATACGAATATTACGAACAACACGCTTTTTACAAGATAGCTCAAGGACATTATCTTTCTTTTCCAGAAAGACATTTTCTTTTAATTTTTTTCTTTTTCAGAAAGATAAAAAAAAGGTTCCTTTGATAAAAAAGAAACCTTTGCTTCATCTATTAGAAAAGACGCATGATATTCAATAATGAATCGCGTATTCAGTGAGCAAAAAGAAATTAAAGAGGGCGTTTCGTCACACCCCGACAATCCTTCTTTTTTGACTGTATAAGCAATTCAGCACATTAATTAATATGCCACCGCCAACGGAGTACGCAATTTCTGCGCATATTCAGCCATATATTTATTCCACGCATCCTGAGTCTTGATAGCAGCTTTATCCCAGGCAGAACCCCAATAATAAGTATATTCAGAACCCGGCTCATATTCGCTGATAGCCAGCACATGACCGTCGGCTCCACCACGATCTTTCTTTTCCTTTTCGGAAAGAAGAACCACTTTCGCCTCTTTTACCTGTGCAGGGAATGCAGCACCCACAAATATCTTACCGTTTGCACCGCTACGGTCAGTTGTAGGATCTACGTAAGTGATATAGCCATTTGCAGCATCTGCCACAGTCGCACCGTCCGGTTCACGCAGAACCAGTCCGGTAGTCACCGGCATTGCTTCTTTCAGATTGGTATATGAAACAATCGTTTTGTTGAGATAAGAACCTGCATCCAAGGAGATGACGCGTGTTTCCACCACGTTAGAATCTCCACGAACAGTCAGCGGATTAAATTCCAGCTTCACCGTGAAACGCAGCGGTCCATTATCAAGGATTTCCTGTGTGCGATAGCAATAAGGATAGATAATAGTGTCACCTGCCATCAAAGCGGCAACGCCGGCGCCCAACGTGGGACCTACGGCATAGCAATCCATACCGTATCCATGATCGATATGGTAAGAGATGGCATTCTGCAATTCGGAAGCGGCTTTCGGATCTGTCTTTTTCAGTTCGGCTATCTTGGCACGCTTTTCAGGATTAAGTTCTTCAGCATACAGAGATTCCAAAATCGGCTCCGTAGTATTATACTTCGTAAAAAGATCATAGCCAAAACCACGTTCTCCACGAGCCTGCAAAGCAGGACCATAAGCACGGAATCCGCCAAGATCATTCTCCCAGGCTACGTCGTCCAGACGTTCGGGGTAGTATTTACCGCAAGCAATGACATCAAAAGGTGCCGGTGTGCCCGGTTGAATGGTATAAGTAACCGCACTGTTTGCCCCTACCGTAACGGGGAAGACCACCTTCTCATCATACGTCACCTGATAAGGCACTTGCTGACCGTCGACGTCAAGCACCACAATCTGTGCCGTATCCGCCAGTTTCAATTTAGCGACCACATCGCTCATCGGCACTTCAACCATCTCCCCTGCCCGTTCAAGAGCCAAAGAATTGGTCACTGTGACTGTCATTGACTGCTTGCTGTCGGCACAAGAAGCAAAACCAATCAAGGCTACAACAAACAGAATTAATATCTTTCTCATAATTAGTCTACATTGAATGAATAACATATACTTTGCAAATCAGAGGCTATTATATCCGGCATGTTGAATATATAGATCCAACGCATCAGCTATATATATCCAACGTGTTGGATATATATGTTCAACACATTGGGCATATATGTCCAATAAATCGGCCATATAGCTCCTGCAAAGGGAATAATAAAAAATAAGGTGACAGATGAAAGAGGATGCTCTTTTGCCATTCTATCACCTTACCGGAATTTCTTCTATCAGCTATTATTTCGGTTGTTTTCCGATATAAGCAAGAATACCACCATCTACGTAGAGAATGTGACCGTTAACAGCGTTAGAAGCTTCAGAAGCAAGAACACGGCAGGACCTGTCAGTTCTTCCGGATCCAACCAACGACCGGCAGGAGTCTTAGCGCAGATGAATGAATCGAATGGGTGACGGCTTCCGTCTGCCTGCGGCTCACGAAGAGGAGCAGTTTGCGGAGTAGCGATGTAACCCGGGCCGATACCATTACACTGGATGTTGTATTCACCATATTCAGAGCAGATATTGCGAGTCAGCATCTTTCAAACCACCCTTAGCGGCAGCGTAAGCAGATACAGTTTCACGACCCAGTTCGGACATCATAGAGCAGATGTTGATGATTTTACCAGCACGTTTTTCCATCATAGCAGGCAAGACAGCCTTAGCAACGATGAACGGAGCATTCAAGTCGATGTCGATTACACGACGGAAATCAGCAGCATCCATCTCGTGCATAGGAACACGACGGATAATACCTGCATTATTTACAAGGATATCAATTGTACCTACTTCTTTTGCAATCGTAGCAACCATCGCCTGAACAGCCGGTTCGTCTGTCACGTCGCATACATAACCGTGAGCTTTTGATACCTTTTTGCAGCATAAGCAGCCATACCTTTGTCTACCAACTCTTGATTGATGTCGTTAAAACAAACTTTAGCGCCTTGTTCTGCAAATGCAGAAGCAATAGCAAATCCGATACCATAAGAAGCACCTGTAACGAGCGCTACTTTACCTTCCAAAGAAAAATTCAAATACTGATTCATAATTCTTTTTATTATTAAATTAGGAAAACTATTGGATTTGTTATTTCAAATCTGTAATCAACGAGAAGTCCTGATCGCCATAGTCGAGGTTCTCGCCACCCATTCCCCAGATAAAGGTATAGTTGTGGGTAGCAGCAGCCGAGTGGATTGACCATTCGGGTGAAAGAACGGCCTGATCGCCTTTCATCCATACGTGACGCGTCTCGCCTACCTCACCCATGAAGTGGCAGATAGCATGATCTTCGGGAATTTCGAAATAGAAGTAGGCTTCCATACGACGGCTGTGTACGTGTGCCGGCATTGTGTTCCACACACTTCCCGGAGCGAGTTCCGTCATACCCATCTGCAACTGGCAGGTAGGCAACACCTGATTCACCAGCATCTTATTGATGTTGCGGTGATTGGAACCTTCCAAAGAACCCATTTCAGCTACTACGGCATCGGCTTTCGTCACCTTACGGTCGGGATAATTGCGATGTGCAGTCAGTGAGTTGAAGTAGAATTTGGCAGGATGAGCAGCGTCTTTGCTTTCGAAAGTCACTACGCGGTCGCCCGAACCCAGATAAAGAGCTTCTTTATAATCCAGTTCGAAGGTTGCGTCGCCCGCTTTCACAATACCGGGACCGCCGACATTGTAGATACCCATCTCGCGACGGGTGAGGAAGAACGGAGCTTTCAGCGGATCAATCGCTTCGAGCGTCAGCACCTCTCCTACCGGAAGCGCACCACCTACCACCATACGGTCGTAGATGGAATATACCATATTTACTTCATTGGGGACAAATATCTTTTCAATTAAGAAATCTCTGCGGATTCTTGTAGTATCATAACTTTTTGCATCTTCAGGATGCGCAGCATAGCGAATTTCATAGTTCGTTTTCATACCTTATTTATTTATAGTTATTGAATAAGTTCTCTATTCTACGTGCACTTCGTTTACGTACACGATGCAAAAAATAGCAAAAGAAAACGGGTTTACCTTGCAATTTTGTTCCAATTATCCACCAAAAATGTCCAGAATCTGTGCAATGTACACTTTTTTAACGAACTATAATACGTTTTGGGAGAGATTTCTACTTAATGCAATGAAAAAAAAAAGAAGCCTCTATCTCTCGAGCCGCAAGAACAAATAATATAAAATATAGAACAAGAAAAAAGTATCTAATTTGCCAATTCAGCTAATAATTAGCAGTCTACACCGTTAAAATTGCATAAATAGGGAGGCAATGTATTATAACACTAATTATAATATATTAGTTTTGTAAATGTTTAAATAGCAAGCAAAATCAACAAATACGTCAAGATATACAACTTATGACAATTATTAAAAGACGGACAGAAGATACTTTAATAAAGATAGGAGTGATATGCATTTACATGCTTCTATCCATTAACCTAACTTATGCCCAAATAAAAAATATAACAGGAATCATCATTGATGAGGAAAGCCGGGAACCATTGACAGGTGCTTCTGTCACAGTGAAAGGCAGTCGGCAAGGCTGTATTTCAGATCTGGATGGAAAGTTTAGTCTTCAACCAACCCTCCCCGGACAGCAAATGCTGGTTATTTCTTATAGGATACCAAACTATCGAAGTGCCTGCCCGGCATAATATGATGGAAAGCCGGTTGCGTCCGAACGTGAACGAACTGGATGAAGTAGTAGTGCAGGTAGCGTATGGCACTGTCCTCAAAAAAGATCAATTACCGGGGCTGTTTCCGTAGTGGACAGTAAGCAAATCGAAATGCGTCCGGTCAGTTCTGTTATCTCCGTGCTCAACGGAGCAGTACCGGGGCCTACAGACAATTGACGGAGTGGGGCAGCCTGGTATCGAAGCGGAAGTCCGGATCCGGGGATACAGTTCGGTGAACGGAAGCAATAAGCCGCTTTACGTGGTAGACGGTATGCCCTATACGGGATGGATCACCGATCTTAATCCGGCAGACATAGAAAGCGTCAGCGTACTGAAAGATGCTGCTTCATGCGCATTGTACGGTAGCCGGGCTTCGAATGGTGTGATTTTTACTCAATTACCACCAAAAAGGCGAAGAAACAGGGAGTTTCTCTTCAACTGGACATTCGCCACGGCTTCAGCGCGCGTGGACAGGGTGATTACGAACGTATGAATGCCAATCAATTCATGGAAACGATGTGGCAGGGGTATCGCAACCAGCTTATCAGCAACGGCAGTAGTCCCGAAGAAGCGACCATCGCCACCAACAATGACATTATCAGCAAAGTAGGAATCAACATCTATAACAAAGCCGATAATGCCCTTTTTTCGATGCAAACGGTCATCTCGGCATCCGACGCCCGGATACTGGACGGATATAAGGACGATCTCGACTGGTATTCTCCCTACACACGTAACGGTCACCGCCAGGAATACAACCTAAGCGGAGAATCCGGCAATGAAAAAGAACCGGATCCGTTTCTCGCTAGGCTATCTTAATGAAGACGGATATACCAGGAAAAGTGATTTCAATCGTCTTAGCGGCTCACTCAACGCTGACTTCACCCCACGCCCATGGCTAAAAACGGGCTTGTCGCTCGGAGGCACTCACCAGAAAACGAACTGGGATATAGGAGCCGCCGGAAGTGCGCAATCCAATAACCTGTCGAATGCATTTTTACTTTGCACGGAGAATAGCACCTATCTATCCGGTGCACCTCCACTATACAGAGGATGTATTTGCCAGCGACGGCTCATTGCTTCATTCCAAAGGAGATTATATCCTGAACGAAGAAGGCGGAAAAACAATATGATGACGGTTCGGAAAGCCGTTCGGAATCGGATGCCGCCAGCAATGGACGCCATCTACTGTGGGAAAGCGAAAAAGAACAAGTTGTGGAACGCTGCCAATACCTTGCAAGGAAATGCCTATGTGGACGTTTCTTTCCTACGCGATTTTACATTCTCATTGAAAGGCAATATCAGCCTGCGCAATATCGAGGACAGCCAATACGGAAATGCGGAAATAGGCGCTTACAAGGACACTGGTTTTATCAGCAAGATCGATCAGGAATATAAGGAATACACCCTGCAACAGCTACTGGCATGGAAACACCAGTTCGGCAGGCATTTCGTAGAATGGATGGTGGGGCACGAGAACGATGATTACAAGCTTAATTTCGACGCCATACAGAAAAAGAATGAGAGCTTTCCCCGGAATAGACGAACTTTCAAATTTCACCACCACAACTTACAGTGAGGGATATAAAGACACCTATCGTACAGAGGGTCACTTCACACGGGCCCGGTATGACTACAACGAAACTTATTTTGCCGAAGCTTCTTTCCGGCGCGACGGTTCCTCCATCTTCCATACAGACCATCGCTGGGGTAACTTTTGGAGCGTAGGTATCGGCTGGATGCTTTCCAACGAAGCGTTCCTGAAAAACGTGTCGTGGCTGAACCGCCTCAAGTTACGGGTTTCTTACGGGCAAGTGGGAAACGATAACTTCGGAAGCAGTAATGGCCTGTACCAGTGGATGTCTCTCTACGGCTCTGCCGTCAACGGTGGAGAAGCCGCTTACTACAAAGTGCAGAACGAAAACCCGTAACTAAAATGGGAAACGAATTCTTCGCTGAATATCGGTCTGGAAACTCGTCTTTTCAACCGTGTGAACCTAAGTTTCGAATACTATAACAAGCATTCGGACGACTTGCTGTTCAAGTTTATCCAACCACTATCTGCCGGTGCCACTGACTCATCGACAGGCCTTTCCACCGTCTGGCGAAACATTGGAGACGTTTCCAATAAAGGATGGGAATTCTCTCTGCCGACGGGGATATCATCCGCAACCGGGAATGGGAATGGAATGTAGGTTTGAACCTTTCCAAAGTGAAAAACAAGATCGGAAAACTGCCGGATAAAGATCGGGAAGAGGGAATTACGAACGGAGATTTCCAGAAGTTCAAAGAGGGACACAGCATTTATGAATTCTGGCTGTACCAGTATGCTGGCGTAGACCAGATGACAGGTCGCAGTGTATATCTGCCGGACTTCAACGCTTATTACATTGCCGGAGAGGATGGAAAAACACCCGTAAACGGAGAAGAGAGCACCGAAGGTAAAAAATCCGATTCCGACAGACAGTTGGGTAGACATCAACGGACAATATTATACAGGCGACCCGAGATATGCACGCAAAGACTGGTCGGGCAGTTCATTACCGAAGATAAACGGCTCGGTCACCACCTCTCTCCGCTGGAAAGACCTGACTCTGTCCGCCCTGATGATTTTCAGTTGCGGTTCCAAAGTCTTCGACCAGCCTTATCAGACTCTCTGACATGCGGTAGGCGTACATTCATTGACTCCCGATTTACTGAATGCATGGACAGCAATCCCCGAAGGCATGACGCCCACATCGCCCAACCGTCTCGATCCATCGGGTATTCCGCAAGTGAATCTGGATGCAACGATCAATGGATATAACAGCCAGAAAGCATCTACACGCTATATTGTAAGCGGTGACTATCTAAGCATCAAGAACATCACCCCTCTCCTATCGCCTGCCCGCCACATGGAGCAAACGATTGACACTCGGCGGCATCCGTTTGCATGCTGCCATAGAGAATGTCGCCCTGTTCAGCAAACGCAAAGGGCTGAACCCGGTACAGACTTTTGACGGAATCGTCAACAATTATACGAGTATCGCCCGTGTTTTCTCGTTCGGAGTCAACATTAACTTATAGCCTTATGAAGAAAAAAGCCATACACATGAAATTCCTGAATCACTCCATAGGATTCTGCCTGCTCCTGACGCTGTTGTGTTACTCCTGCGCCAGCGACTATCTGATACCGCCCCTACCAATCAGGTATCTCCTGCCGATTTATTCAAGGATGAAGCGTACGCTGCCTATGCTGTCAGCGGATTGGAGAAGTTGATGAAAACCACTTACCCCACTAATAAACTCGATGGCGTGTCATTCAACGGTGAAGGATCTGTCAAACTGATGTATGCCGAGTATCAGGGGGCTGACATGTATTGTCCCCGCAACAATTTCTATACGATATTCAACGGGGCTTCTCATGCCATACCTACCAGTAGTTACACGGAGTATATGTGGCATTATTACTACAAAGTAATCAGTAATGCCAACGCTATTATAAATTATGTCGACCCCGAAGGTAGTCATAAATTCAAATATATTTATGCGCAGGCACTAACCTACCGTGCCTATTGTTACCTGCAACTGCTGCAGTTCTACTCGCCACGCTGGTGCGATTCGCAAAACGGCAGTGCTGAAGGGGTGGTTCTCCGGCTCAATACATCTTCTACCGGCGACTGTCCTCTTTCTTCTATGCTGGCCTGTTACGAACAGATTTACAACGACCTTAACCAGGCCATCACCTATTATCAGGCATCCGGAATTGCCCGCAAAGAAGACGAGAATCACAAAATCAATGTGAATGCCGCTTACGCCACCTATGCCCGTGCCGCACTCACCCGTGAGGATTGGAGTACTGCCGCCCATTACGCTGCACTAGCACGTGCCGGTTATCCGCTTATGAATGCCGATGAATATTTCGACGGATTCAGTACCGTCAACCGCGAATGGATATGGAGTATCTATGACAGTGAAGAAGAATCGCTGGGAAACTCATCCCTCGCCGCACGCCTTGCATACAACTCCTCCTCTACTTTGTATGCACTTATCCGGCCTGTATCAACCGTGAACAGTACGATGCATTACCGGAAAGTGATATCCGCAGGGGACTTTTTCTCGATCCGCTCGAATATACTTATAACACGGGTGGTATAACAAACAATGGTCTGGGCGGAAGTGCACTCACCAGTTACGCCCAAGGGTTGCATCCCGACCTGAATACTTCGGCAAAAATATACGCTTATATGTCGTTCAAATTTAAGTGTATCGACAAAGTAGGTGCCATGCCTTTCAATCTTTTCCGCAGTTCGGAGATGTATCTCATCGAAGCAGAAGCCAACTGCCACCTGACGCCTTCAAAAAGAAGCGGAAGCAAGGCAATTACTGAAAGAACTGATCCGCGACAGCGGACGCGACCCTCAATATACTTGCGACAAGAGCGGTCAGGCACTGCTCGACGAAATAAAGTTCTACCGCCGCATCGAACTATGGGGCGAAGGATTCAGCTGGTTTGACTTCAAACGGCGCAAAGACACCATCGTACGCCACACCTTCGAAGACGGAGGAAACTACATGACCAACGCAGCCGTAACTATCAACCCGGAAGACGCCAACAACTGGATGTGGGTGATTCCCGCCAAAGAATACGAATATAACAATGCCATAAATAAACAATAAGAACACTGTAAATCCATAGTAATCAAGATGAAAATAGTCAGGTATATCAGTATATGTTTGTTGTTCACCTTTATCGGATCTCTCCTTCCAACCAAGGCGCAGGACAATCCGTACAAGATAGACCACTCTCTTTATCTACTTTATGAGGAGGCAACTAAACACCGTAACAACGCAACCGGACTGGAAATAGCTGATACTATCTATACCAAAGCCATCCGGATCAACGATAAAAAGGCACAATGCCTCGCTCTTACCATTCCGGTAATCTACTATTTCAATAATGGGAAAACGGAATTACTGGAGAAAGCAATCAGCAGGCTTCAGGAGATATCCCGAAAGAACAACTACCTGCAATATTACTACTTTGGCAGCATCTACAAAAGTTAATTACCTGATGAACACAGGTAATACCCTGCGTGCGCTCCAGGAGGCTGAATTGACTAAAGAACAGGCATTTGCCGACGACTATCCCTACGGTATCTCCACTTGCCTGCGAATGATGGGAAACATTTACTTTGCGCGCAGGGAAAACCGGACGGCACTGGATTACTACCAACAATCGCTGGTATACACACAGGAGAAGCCCCTGAGCAGGATATATCTTATATATACTGAACATATCCATGCTCCAACAAAACCTGAAACAATATGAAGCAGCCTACGAAAATGCCGAGAAAGGAATCAAGTGGCCAAGACTTCAACCAACAAATATGCCTGTATGCTGCGTAAATGCACACTTTTATACGCGCTCGACAGGGAGGAGGAATTCAAAAGCTATTATCAGGAATGTTTAAAAAAGCGACCGAAAAACATGGTGAAACCAGAAGGAATGAACTGAATAAGTTGAAGATATACAATTATATACTCAACCAACAATATGATAAAGCGCATGCTCTCGCCGACTCCACCTCTATCTTACATGAGAGAATAGCTTTTCAGGCAAATATTTACGCAAAAAGAGCAGAAGTACAAAGACGCTTACCAAGCGCTTCAGAAGCTCCAGAGGTTACAGGATTCTCTGAACCAACTCATACAGACTGCCGACCTGTCGGAACTGAATGCGTATCGGCAACGAACAACTGAAAAGAAAAGCGCAAGCCTTGCAGCTGGAAAAACACACAATTAAATCTGCAAAAGACAACGCTCGAACTGCAGCAAACGAAATCGCAAGTGGAAATCGAGAAGATGAACGCCGAAAATAACGAGCTACTACTAAAAAACCGTAACCTGGAGCTCGCACAATTCAAAGCGGAAACCGAACGTACACAGAGTCTTATGGTAGCTAAACAGGCAGAATCCGAACGCCAGCTGATGATATTGAAATTCATCCTGATATTCTTCTGTTTCTTTGCCATAGCCCTCACGCTCTACCTTTATCTACGCAGAAAATCAATCAGACAACTGCAAGAGAAGAACGAAGAACTGACGATTGCCCGCGACCGTGCCGAACAGGCAGACAAGATGAAGACTCATTTCATGCAGAACATGAGCCACGAAATCCGTACCCGCTCAATGCCATCGTAGGATTCTCACAATTATTATCCAACCCGGATCTGCCATTGGAAGATGAGGAAAAGCTAGAATTCAGCTCGCTCGTCCAACACAACTCCGAACTGCTCACCACGCTTGTCAACGATATTCTTGACCTTTCCGCACTGGAAAGCGGCAAATACACCATGAACCTGACTTCCTGCCATTGCAACGAAATGTGCAGGCTCATACTCTCACCGTAATGGATCGAAAAGCGGAAGGAGTGAAGCTTTATTATACCTCCGAAGTGGCAGACGATTTCCAGATCACCACAGATGAACAACGCCTGCAACAAGTGCTTATCAACTTCCTTACCAACGCAGAGAAGCACACAGAAAAAAGGGGAAATCCATCTGCATTGTTCACTGACCGAGTATCCCGACAGAATCACGTTCTCTGTCAGCGACACCGGGCCGGGCATCCCTGCCGACAAGATGGATAGTGTATTCGAACGCTTCAAGAAGTTGGATGAGTTCAAACAGGGATCAGGACTGGGACTGAATATATGCCGCACCATAGCCGAACGATTACATGGAGAAGTCAAAGTAGACAAGAGCTACACCAATGGCGCACGTTTTCTGCTTATACTTCCATTAAAATAAGATTAGCTATTGACTTTCCTCTTTTTATTTTGTATCTTTGAGGAACAGAAAAAGAAAAAAGCAATATGAGTTATATAAAAATCAAGACATAATAACACATTATCAAAACATATATTTCCATATATGGAAGAACCGAATGGGGAGAAAATCAGTATTGATTTTCTCCCATTTTGTATATATAAATCCCACATATTCCAATAATTCTCTGAAAATAGTTTCTAATAAACTCAGATACCGTTCTTAATAAACTCTCTCACTATTTATTAAAAAACGGTATTTGGATTTATTATAGAAATGTAAATATATTGTTGCTAACAATATAGAAGTCTATTCAAAGATGAGTAAGGCAAACATCGAAACAGTCAATATATTACGTACAAATAAGCTATAACAAATTTCTTACATCCTAATAGAGAGATACTTCTTCAAGGCATCTTCCTCCGCTTTTGCAACCAAACTATAGAAATCATCATGTTGTTGTTCCGTATGTGAACGTTCTAATGACTTAAGAAGTGACTTTGCATCCACAAAAAAAGAAAAAGCCCCGAAAGATATCTCTTTCAGGGCTTTTCTTCGTTGGACTACCAAGATTCGAACTTGGACAAACAGAACCAAAACCTGTTGTGCTACCATTACACCATAGTCCAAACTTATGTGCTTTCTCTTAAAAAGCGGTGCAAAGATAGAGGTTTGCAAGCAAACCTCCAAATATTTCGTTCACTTTTTTATATTCTATCGAATGAATCATGCATTATTACTTTGCAATCAGCAGAAAATAGTTCTTTTTGCCGCGCTGAACAAGCAGATATTTCTCGTCGAGCAGGTCAGCAGTCGTAACTACCTGATCAAAGGCTGCCAGCTTCTCCTTATTCAGCGAAACGCCACCGCCCTGAACCAATTTACGCATTTCACCTTTCGACGCAAATACGGCCGCTTTATCAACGAATAGATCAACAGCCTTTACTCCTTCTGCCAATACATCACGGAAATCTCAAATTGAGGCACTCCTTCGAATACAGCAAGCAGCGTATCTTCATCCAGTTTGCGCAAAGCTTCCGAAGTCGCATTACCGAATAAAATGTTCGATGCGTCTACTGCTGCGTTATAATCATCTTCAGAATGAACCATCACAGTCACTTCCTTAGCCAGACGTTTCTGGAGAAGACGCAAATGCGGAGCTTTCTGATGTTCGGCAATCAATGCTTCAATTTCTTCTTTCTCGATGGAGGTGAAGATTTTAATATAACGTTCGGCATCGGAGTCGCTTACGTTCAACCAGAACTGATAGAACTTGTATGGTGAAGTATAGCGAGGGTCCAGCCAGATATTTCCGGATTCTGTTTTTACCAAACTTACCTCCATCAGCTTTTGTAATCAGCGGGCAAGTCAATGCGAACACCTCTCCCCCATTGGTACGGCGGATCAATTCGGCACCGGTAGTAATGTTTCCCCATTGGTCAGAACCACCCATCTGAAGCTTACAGCCCTTTGTTTCATACAAATGAAGGAAGTCATATCCTTGAAGCAATTGGTAAGTGAACTCAGTAAATGACAATCCATCACGTGCTTCACCATTCAGACGACGTTTCACAGAGTCTTTCGCCATCATATAGTTTACAGTGATGTGCTTACCTACTTCGCGAACAAAATCGAGGAAAGTGAAATCTTTCATCCAGTCATAATTGTTCACCAGTTCGGCACGGTTAGGCACATCCGACTCGAAGTCGAGGAACTTGGCAAGCTGTTTCTTGATACATGCCTGATTGTGACGCAATGTTTCTTCGTTCAGCAGGTTACGTTCTGCTGATTTTCCGGAAGGGTCACCAATCATACCTGTAGCGCCACCGATCAGTGCCAACGGCTTATGACCGCAGCGTTGGAAATGACGAAGGATCATCACTCCACAAAGGTGACCAATGTGTAGCGAATCGGCAGTCGGGTCGATACCCAAGTAGGCAGTCACCTGCTCTTTGCTTAACAACTCTTCTGTTCCCGGCATGATGTCCTGCAACATGCCACGCCATCTCAATTCTTCTACAAAAATTCATCGTATTACTCTTTAATTATTTGGTTTTTATTGTATTTCAATTCCATGTGCGACAAAAGTACGACTCTTTCTCGGAAGATACAACTCTTACGCCTTAAAAAAGACATTTTGGATATTCCGGCGAATCACCTCACACAACGCTTCCACTTCTACCCCACGCACCCTGGCTGCCTGACACAGGATATCTTCAATATCAAGCAAGCTGTCATCCGTTTCCAAAAATAGGCGTTCATCGGGGACTATCTGCATCGTTTCATCGGGATAATATTCCCCAAAAGAAAGATAAAACCCTTTCTTCAACAACTGTACCGCCTGCTCCGGTTTTTCCACGAAAGCCATGCCATATCCAAGGTTGTTGGGGGCGAGATTCTTTTTTTTCACACCCAGCAGTTCTTCCATTGCTTTCACGCAGTGAATAATCAACGGCAAACCGAGCTTTTCCGACAACTTTTACCTGTTCCTTAAACACCGCTAACTGAAGCTCCATCGGAGCTTTTTGCCAATTTATCCAGCCCCGCCTCTCCTACAGCTACAAACTGCTTTCTCTGTAGCTGCTGTTGAAGAAAAAGCTCAATTGCTGACTGACATTACTCTCTCTCACCTCCCAAGGATGAATACCAATAGAATAATAAGATCCTTCTACCCACAGCCACTTCCACATTCTCTGCCAGAGGCATATACAATGGAGAGTCTGCCAATAACGGATAATTGATGATGGATTTTCCTTGGGTATCAACTTCCTGTTTATGAGTATGGATATCTAAAATATCAGTCACATTCTTTTTTCATCTTCTATTTCTCATTTTAATTGCTTCAAGGTACGGGATCATAGCCGGAACCACCCCAGGGATGGCATCGCAGAATACGCCGCACAGCAAGGTAAAGCCCCTTTACAGGACCGTGTTTCTTAATTGCTTCGAGCGCATACGCCGAACAAGTAGGCGTGAACCGACAAGAGGGAGGAGTAAGGGGTGAAATACAAATCCGGTAAAAATAGATGGGAACAAGCAGGAAGAAGGAAAATACCTTTCTCAAAATTCCCGTAACGAATACCCACGCGGTAGATATCCGGGAGTTATGAGGTTTCATGAGAATAGTTTTTCGGAGATGCGCGCAAGCGCTATTTTCATTTTCTCTTCCAGCTCGGCAGTAGCAACAAGCTCGTCCGACAGATAGATAAAGGCAACGGCTAACCGTTGCTCCCGGCGTTGCAGTTCGTCCACCAGGAGAGATTTGTTCTTCCGGTAGGCTTCACGTATCTGGCGTTTCACCCGGTTGCGTTTCACCGCCCGTTTAAAACGACGTTTCGATACACTGATTAATATGGAAGCAGGAGCCTCGCCCTGCTCAACAGGCATATATACAACGCGTATCGGAAAGATGGAAAACGACTTCGAAACGCCGCCTTCAAACATCTTTCCGATCAAAATTTTACTATTCAGCCTTTCGGCTTTACACAAAGTATATATACCCACTCTGTTTATTTATTGTTTTCTCTGATAAACATATCAAGTGCGGCAGTCATTGACGGAGCCTGCACCGTAGGAGCTTCAAGGTCCAGACGGAGACCTGCGTCACGTACAGCCTGTGCGGTAGTAGAGCCGAAAGTGCCGATCTTAATCTCTCTCTGATTAAAATCAGGGAAGTTCTTCTTCAATGAAGTCACTCCGGCAGGGCTGAAGAACACTAACATATCATAATCAAACTCTTCGTCCGGTGTAAAGTCGTTGCTCACTGTGCGATACATCACAGCTTCCGTATGCTGAATGTTGTTCTTGTCGAGCAGGTTTTTCACATCGTCATTGTGTACGTCTGACATCGGAACGAGATATTTCTCCGTTTTATGCTTCACAATGGAAGGAATCAGGTCTTCAATCTTTCCGGTAGCTCCGAAGAAGATCTTACGCTTGCGGTATTGCACATATTTCTGAATATACAATGCAACAGCTTCCGTCACGCAGAAATACTTCATCGTTTCGGGAATTGTCACGCGCAATTCAGTACACAAAGTGAAAAAAAATGGTCAATAGCATGGCGCGAAGTGAATATTACGGCAGTGTGGTCGAGAATCGAAATTTTCTGTTGCCGAAATTCTTTCGCCGAAAGACTTTCAACCTTAATAAATGGTCGGAAATCTATTTTAACGCCATACTTTTCAGCTATGTCGTAATAGGGAGATTTCTCTGACGCAGGCTTAGGCTGCGACACTAGTACTTTTTTAATTTTCAACGTCCTAAAATTTTATTAGCAAAATATTGTTCATTTGAATCATACCCTGATACAGTAAAAGACAAGGTACTATTTCAAGAGCGCAAAAGTACAAAATTAATAGGAAAAGCCCGCTAAATTGATGAAAAAAAAGCTTTATCCACTTATAAAACATCAATATTTTAGTGAAAATTAAAATAATAGCCCCAATTATAACCAAATTCGTGAGACTTAAATCAAAATAAAAACCAGGAAAAGAACGAACGGAAAAAGGGCAAATCCGACATAATATATGAGCGCAGAATACGATTCCAGCCATATATTTGTCTTATTTTTATCAAAAAACGTCCACCCAAGAAACATGTAAATCAGCCATTTTAGTAAGAAATAAGCAAGGCAGAATCCAACGTAGATACCCAGCAAAAGGAGGGAGGATACATGGTCCATCAGAGCAGGACATGTATCATGAAAATAATTGAGAAATGTGATGCCCGACAAGACACAGGTCTGCAATACAAGCACAAGGAGATAACGCACATCAGCCGCCGTAGAGCTATCAAAAATACTCGTTCGTTCGCGATGCAATACAAAAAGTCTTTCACCTGTTGGGAGAGAAATTTCTTTCCGCGCGCCAAGGCTATGGAGGAAAGAAAGAAGCAAGCCAGCAAGGTCAACGCAATGGCATCGTCCGTGCGGGGAGAGTAGGAGATAGGTGTCCCCTCAAAGCCAGAATCAACCTCTTGTACAGCATGAAGATCAACCAACTGCAGACTATCACTGTCTGCCTTTGCCGGACTAGTCTGGTTCTGCCGAAGAAGGGACAGCGTATCCGCACTTCGGGAACTTAGTGTGTCGCCTATCATATCGCTGCAAATTTACGAATGGAAATATCCCATACAGGAGTCTCATAAAAAGCAGCTGAACTGCTTCTTCCGGTGTCTGCGCCACTTTCCATATATCGCCGTGTTGGCGGCGCATAAAGTTTTCATCGATTGCTTTTTCAAGCATTTCGAGCAATGGATCGAAAAATCTGTTTGTATTGAGAATTATAATCGGATTGAGATACAACCCCAATTGTTTCCAAGTGATAATTTCCAGCAATTCTTCAAGGGTACCGCATCCACCCGGCAAAGCGATGATACCATCGCTCAAATTGGCCATCTTCTGTTTGCGTTCGTGCATGGATTCTACCTCGATCAGCTCTGTCAGTCCCGTATGATGCCAGTTTTGCTCCACCATGAAGCGGGGAATCACTCCGGTCACTTCACCGCCATTTTTCAACACAGCATCTGCCACAGAGCACATCAGGCCGATACTTCCAGCTCCGTTTATCAAACGGATATGGTGTTCGGCAAACAGACGGCCGAGAGTCTCGGCTGCTTGAAAGTAAACAGCATCTATCTTGGTACTGGAAGCGCTATATACGCATACGGAATTTATCTGGTTCATCACTCTTTACGGGGTTTATGGTTGTAACGAGTGCAAAAGTACAAAAAAACATAGAATAACAGACTATAGTTCAAACTAACTAAAATGTAAATTGATAAGAGATAGATGGCAGTGCACCATACAAATACATTTTTTTATGCATGCCAATATCAGAGAAATCATAGTCATCTCTACTCGTATAGATAGTAAACACATTTTTTCTGTTATATACATTCATCACAGAAAGAATCAATCGACCTCTTTTTGCCAGTTTTTACAAGTCATGGATAAATTCAATTCATGAAAGGCAGGAGCACGATAACCATTTCTTGTAGAATAGATATAGAAAGCTGTACCGTTCACCCGGTAATGAGCAATAGGCAATGTCAGATTCATCCCTGAATTGTACGAGAAGGTAGCTGCAAAAGCACACCTCCGCTTACGTCCGGCCTCATAATTCAGAAATATCTTCAAGCTATGTGGACGATCATAGACAGGCGGATATTCTTTATCTCCAAGAGTAGCAATATAATTCCGGGCACGTGAAAAGGTATAGCTAATCCATCCGGTTAGCCGCCCACTGTTTTTAGATATATAAAATTCCGCTCCATAGGCCTTTGAGTAACCAGTAGTCAACTGTGTTTCTATCTGATTATTCAAAAAAGATATTCGCATTATATCTACAAAATCAACGATATGGTTGGTCTTTCTATAATAAGTCTCCAGAGAGAGTATACATTCCTTTCGCCAGGCTTCTCTCATATCCCAAAGCCACTTGCTTCATCACTGCAGGTTTCAGTTGTCCATTAGCAGGTATCCACATATCAGAAGGAATACCCACAGAGGAATTAGACAACATATGCAGGTTTTGTGAAGACTGCGTGAAAGCCGCGTGCAAACGGTTTCCGGTTCCGGGGAAGTAGAACAACTCGGCTCTCGGTTCAGGTATTATGTAACACTTTTGTTTGAGTTCTCCAACTTTAGGAGTGTAAAAAACAGGTAAACGGATTCCCCCATTCAACTGCCATGCCGATGAAATTTTATAAGTCGCTTCTCCATAGGCTGCCATATCCAATAAAGACCGCCTGTCCATCCGGTAGGGAACAACATTACTAAAAAATCCCCCCAACTGCTAATACTTCCGGGCATTGTGGTAAACACATGCGCAGAGAGTCCGCTCCCCTGATATGTAACGCATTATTAACAGCATAATCCGCATCATACTTCAATTGATAAGATTGGATATTCGATTTCCACAAGAACTTCATTCCATCCGTTATTGATTTATAGCGATAATAATAATTACTAAAAATAGCACTGAAGTTTCCCGACAATTGATCTGTCCAGACGCGGTTCCATCGAAAAGTAGCGGTAGTATTTCCCCAGTTCATGCCATAACCGCGTACCAGCTGATTAAAAAAAGTATGATCGCCGCCATTATATACTGAAAAGAAAAAAAATCCGGTTCCGGTCATTTAATGTAGAATTAATTTTGGCGTTTACATCATAAAAGCTCATTTTAGTACCACGAAACTGTTTCAGTACGTTAAGTACAGCTCCCGGATAAGCAAATCTACCAGCTACCAGGTAAGATGTTTTCCCTTTCTTTATCGGACCTTCCAACTGGATTTTTAGAAGCGATAACTCCAATTGTAGCACTCCGGTGTTTCTCCTGGATTGTTTCCTTCGCGCATTTTGACATCAATAACAGACGAAGTTCTTCCACCATACTTCAATGGAAAATAAGATTTATAAAGACTCACTTGCTGTATAGCGTCGTTATTGAACACAGAAAAGAAAGACAATGCATGATTCGGGTTATAAACCATTGCCTCATCCAGCAATATCAAGTTACCCCATTGATTACTCCCTCGAACAGATATATTATTGGAACCTTCATTGCCACTAATGACTCCCGGAAGATATTGTAATGACTTCAATACATCAGGTTCACTTCCTAAAGTGGGAAGTGCCTGAATATCTTTCTGGTTCAATGTCAACTGTCCTCCTGCTTTCTGATTTCCCATTACCTCTACATCACTTAGTTGATAGTTATCGGGCATCAAAGCAAAATTATGAACCGAATTTGCAGTCAGAGTCAACGTATCCATTTGGGTTACATAGCCCAGCATCGAACATCTTAAGACACAACGTCCACCTTTAATACGAATGGAATATAGCCCATACGTATTGGCAGCTACTCCTGTTCTCGACATCAGGTCTCCAATGTTAGCATCCGAGAGCACTTCTCCGGTTTTTCTGTCGGTCACACGACCTCTGACAGTAATCGTCTGAGCATTACATATGGTGAAATTTCCACAGCAGGATAATATAAATAATAACAGGTATTTTTCCATCAAATCCTATGTTTCTTATAAAAATAGATTTCAGAGATAGCACTGACACGGAATATTCCATAAGCACCATTATCAATGTTACTTTTTACAGAGGTCGGACGCGGAGAGAAAGTTCCACCATCCGAACGTATTTGCTTAATCATTTGATCAAACACCTGATAGCAATTTTCAGATATGGACTGCATTTTTATCCAAATGGAATCACTTACAGGATAGCTAAACCCCGGACGATTAGGGGAGTACAAACTGCTCTCCCTCGCTCACAACATAGTCTATCACATTTTCCGCCAAATATTCATCATCAAAATAGAAATATGGCGCCAACCGGCACTATTCGTTGTTCCATAATATAGATTATAAACAGATGCGACACGAAGCACTTTTGAAGAACAAAAAATCTGTTTTTAAGCAAATAATAGTTATGCTCTTCAGGAGGATTATAAAAACTGATACATGGAGTTTCATTAGGTTCACCTTCTCCAGTATCAATACGTTTCATTACTATTTTGTCTATTGGAGTTTTAGGCACCATCCGCTCACATGCTGTATATTCCTTTCCTTTGTATTTGATATGAAGTTCGTAGGTATGATTTTCAACTCCATAAATCTTATTAGTAACATAAAGTCCACCAGGCGTTTCACCAGGGAAGCCATTTCATATAAACAGTAACATCTTTATCTCTATAGTGATCATAAAATCGAAAATCCTGATAACCAGTCAATTTGGCATTCTGTAATGTATCTCTTATACCTGTTGTCAAATCAACAATAACAATTTCTGCATCATTAATCCTATCAAAACTACGATTTTCAGGGTATTTCAGTTTAGTTGACGGTTTACTTAATACAAAATAATAGGGTGGGGGGGTTCATCGGTTATCACTCCATCAAATACTATGGCATCTTCCGGGATCGGCATACCTACATCAAACGGCTCCTCACAAGCAATACAAAGATATAAAGCCTGCATTAGAAACAGATAAGTTATCTTATTCAGATTAAAAAGTAAAGTCTCATCTTTTTATCTTTTTTGTGTTATAGTTCATACTCCAATAGTCTGGACAATTCTTCATAGCTGTTTGTGACGTACACCAAACGATCATTAATTATGATGGTAGGAGTAGCCATCAGCCCCCTTTCTACTAACTGATTGATGACCTTATCCATCTCCTTATATTTGTCAGAAGAATGTAAGTAGGCATCAAATTCTGTCATATTCAATCTTTTAGACTTTGCTAAGTTATATATAAAAGCGGAATCTGCTACTCCTGAATAGTTAAATATAGTATCATGAAAAGTCCAGAATTGTTTTTGCTCACCAGCAGCCTCACATGCCAAAGCTGCTAACGAAGGAGCATCTGCAAAATGCACAAAACCAAATTTAACCCGCTCTTTATAATTATCATAGAGCTTGGACAATGTCTTTTCAAATTGTACACAGCGCTCACAATTATAATCAGAGGCAACAATAAAAGAAACAGGAGAGTCTAAATTCCCCCTATAATATACACACAAATCCCTCACAACACATTCCGGCTGTTTTGGAGGATATAAAAATCTTTTAATATCCGCCTTTTGATATAAAAGAATCAACCAATGCCTGAACAATCCGACTCCGAAGTTTCTGTTGATAAGATAGTTTCTCCTCCAAAGAACCTTTCACTAACGGGATTAATTCACCTTTTACATAAAAAGCTTTGTGTATTAAATCCATATCGTTTTTTCAAACTATCCTGCCCTACACATATTTTCTGCTGAACAAACCAATCGATAAACTCTTCCAAAGACATGTTTTCTTTTTTGGCTGCATCTTCTAACAGTTTCTGTTTGATCAGACCTGCAAGTACCCGACTTTTTGATTTCATACGCTGTATTCAATATATCAAAAAATCTCTTGTTTACTTTGAGACGCCAATTCTGAAAGAAGAATCTGTTCTCCATTCACTTCTGCACCAACATCATTCTTATTTATAACAGGAGTATTGCAAGCAATAAAAAGAAAAGAGAAGAGAAAGAAATACAATATTTTCATGTCTATGTTCTAATTAAATCAATTCTTATTGGTAAGTTTTACCAATAAGAATTGATTATAAACAAATTAATAATTAGATAGCTGATCGCACCAATTTTGTGAAATTGGTTTTATCCGTATTAAGGCATACGTGATATCTTGTATTTCGATCCAGCTGGACTCCATAATATGTACCATGCGGTTCATATTGGTTTTGGGGGTCCTAACCAAACTTGTGCCCAATTCTTATTATTATGATCTTCATCATCAAAATACAAATTACCTGAAGCCATTTCAGCCAGGAGCAATGACCCCATAATTAATACCTGCAGGTCCCACTGGAATATCGCCCCATTTAGTCATATTCCTATTTATATTCCATGCCAATGTAGCATTAGAATCTAATTTAGACATTCCAGAAATATGCATTACATCATAATAATTAGGATCATCAGACCACACGCCATTATGACCACCATCTTCCGTATCATGATAACGGACCAATGTCATGGTCTCTAAAGGTACATCCTCAAACAAAAAGACTCCCCCGGATAACGAAATCCCGCATCCACCATACAAAATTCGAGACGCATATTATCTCCACCATCAACATACGTATCTCCAACATTACCACTTACGCTAGTTTTTACTATTTCCGTTTTCACAATCAATTTTTTATTGATAAATACTTGTAATTACCACAAGAACCAACCCTGAAAACTCCGACCCTAGGCGATGTTGCACCATAAGCCGTACGCATTACCTTCTCTTTAGCAACTTCCATACGTCCCATAATTTCCGCGATATAATTGTCCTTCAAAACCTGAATAGAATCTTCATCACCCAAAGTTTCGCATTTTAGACCATTATCACTCACTTCCAACGTACCCTAGCTCATACTCATTGTTCAAGCCGTTCAATTCAGGATTCCGTATCTAATAATACAGAATTCCCCGCACAAGAGCAGCACAAAGCCACCATTGCTCCCAAAATCAATAATTTTTCTTTCATCTTGGTTAAATTTAGATTTGTTTTTATTTAAGAGAGAAAACTCAGAAAAGTATTTTTACCCAAATACATAATGACAATATCCATCTAACAGGATAAATTAATTATTCATCCCATTCTACATTTTTGGAATAGTCATAATAACAGTTAATGTAAATGCCAACTAAGCAACATCTACGAACTCCTCCAGAAGTTATTAGGAAAAATAGAAATAGAATGCGAGTGCATTTGAATAGCAATCTTCAAAGTAACCTGACATTTCTCGGTTTGCTCCATCATATATATACCTATATTTTGATTGGAATAAAATACCTGACAATAAAAAGAATAGAAGTTTCGTTTCCATAATGCCTGTGTGTTAAAGATTTATGCCAAAGGTATGCAGGTATAAGGAAAGGAACGAATTTTACTTGGTAACAGAAGTAACAGTATCACACAAAATAAGTAACAAGAGGTAACACACAGAAATTACCTCACAAATAATCCAAATAATATATTTGAATAGTTCAAAAGACACTTTTTCTTCGTCAGCCATTTCTTCCATCATACTCTCTCTAAAAAAATCTTGGACTTCTAAAATAAGAAGTCCAAGAGCTTTCTCACAGAGAATACATCTATCACAGATTTCTCATCTACTAACAGGTGTATCACATTGTTGCTGAATGAACTTTATTATCCGAACTATAAAATCGTTCGAACACCCTACCAGTAGTATTTCAGCACACAATTAAAAAAAAGTGATTTTAATTTTTTACGTTTCAATATACCTTAATGAGCCTTTCACAAGGCTTATTAAGCCCACGGATAGAAAGTTTACCGATTCTTTCCCCTTTCGGTCATCTAAATCGCCATTTCAGCAATGCGCCATATATTTCAACAGCGGGGCTTCATCAGTTAATGATTTAGGTATATCATCATTATGTTAGTTGCAAATAATATATATTTCAAAGATTTATTCTAATTCAAAATCTCCGGTAAAGGCCTCCTCCGAAGCTGTATTTCCAAGATATATTTACCTTTTTCCTCACCAGCACGATCGACATAAACCTTATTTACATTTAAATCAGTAGATGTATAAACAACTTCATCTGTTTCTGCATTCTTTATAATTACAGTTACAGTAGGAACAGTAGAAAAAGAAGGTCAATAGACAACAATGAGTTTTTCAATACAAGCATCAGGAGTAACAGGGATAGACCGATGTTGTACCTCAGTTTTATTTTTTAGTCTGATTCGACGCGCAGATGTCATTTCATTCGCAAAAGAGAACATACTTACTTGAAGTAAAATAGCCAACAATAAAAAAGGTAAAATTTAGCTTTCATAATAAATGGGTTTAAAATTTAGCTCCAAAAATACACAGATGCAGCAAAAAAGAAACGATTTTTACGTGGTAACAATGGTAACAAGACCCTATTTAAAAAAAGATAAGCAGAAATTAAGCATTACATATCACTGATTATCAGCTCAAATACACGTTCGAAAAAATTTGAGCATCGACTTTATTCTTTATGCGATTTTTACGTGTTTTAAGAGCATCTGAGTTGCATCCATCAACTCCATCATGACAGTTTTTTTGAACAATAAAGCAAATGAAAGGACACAAATAAAAGACACATCATCAACAGTCAATGTTGGTAGCGCTCTTTCAAATTTACCATCACATCAACAAATGCATTAGAAATAGTAACGTATATCCTTCCTTAAACTTACGCATCGCCAACAACTGTTTAGAGTTGCCTTTTTCCAATGTCTCTAATTGATCGTAGCAATCGGTAGTTTTCAAAACCGATACACACAATTGGTTTGTTGTTCTGTCAACTCTGACCTTTTCTTTATCTATATGCTCTTTATTAGATTCTGAAACCTCTTCGTCTTTCAACAAGTATCGACTCTCTTTTGAGTTAATTCATGTTACCAAAGCTATATAATACTTCTTTTCTTTTTCTATCATTCCACATAAAACAAAAAGGCACATATAATCGTAAAAAAAGAAAAAATACAGCAACTAAGAAAAACCAACGTTTTAGCATGTTCTGACAATAACCTTTAGCCTTCTTCTAGTGATGTTTATCCATAAGCCGATTAAGTTCTCATTATCGGTCATTGTGAATTGAATCATAAAAGAACTTTGTATATATCCATATTCTCTGTTGCAATTTCACCCTCTCTTTTTCTTTTGCTATTTGATACATTCCATCATAACAATCTATTTCCATAAATATCGTTGGCTCATATTCTTATTATAAAAATAGCTGGCAGAATCAAGCTGATTCAAGTTCAACATAA
>VOFK01003242.1_pt1 | contig 28005 bp, 34 predicted proteins | sample 5384121 | NCBI WGS metagenome assembly VOFK01 (sample SAMN12384730, study PRJNA508395) | human gut metagenome | isolation source: healthy gut J | host: Homo sapiens | reverse complement strand
GTCTACGATGCGCTGCATAAACGGCTTTGAAGGAGCCGGTGCTGCACGCGGATGAGACGACCTTTGCAGGTGCTGAAAGAGCCGGGACGTTCCTACCAGCAAGTCCTACATGTGGCTGTAACGCACCAGCGGCTGCGCAAAACAGGCCATTGTACTGTATGAGTACCAGCCCACCCGAAAAGCGGAACATGCAGGAGACCTTCTTGCAAGGCTTCTCGGGCTGGCTGCACGCGGACGGGTATCAGGGGTATCTATATTTCGATGTTCTGCCATGGCTCAATCTATTTCTGCGGTTTTGTGACGATTGGAGGTGAGGTATGCAGTGCAAAGGATGCGCCGAAACTGGCGCTGGGTGTTGCTCGGATGGCCATCCGCGCCGCCATTCTCCGCCCATTCGTTGTGGGCAGTGAGCAGCTTCTGATTTACATTCTGCTGGATGCGGCAGCCATCAGGCAGCTGATTCCGGAACGCGCGTGGAGCGTTGCACTGCCTGTCTATTATCTCGCTGCTGCAGCGTTTGTGCTGCTGGCCATCCGCGGCTTTTTCCGCAGAAATCAGGAGCAGTACCGCAGATTCTCCGCTGTGCAGGCGGCCTGACGGAGCGGCAATCCCAGGACCGATATGATGGTTATAGGCCGTGCAGCTTCGGCAGATCCGAAGCGGTCTATTTATATCCATATAGAAAACCGATTGACCTACAGATAAACAGGAAAAAATCAAATTTAATCAGCAAAATACACAATGTGAATGACTGCAAATTATCGAAACCGACAAAAAATATTTTTTTGACGCTTGCATTCTTGACAAAACAGAGCGCAATTACTACACTATATAACAACGGATATGATAATCGATTGTCATATCGGAAAACACACAATCAATCACATGAAGATCAAGGAGGAACCCATGAAAAAGATTATTGCAGTCATCCTTGCGCTGACCATGCTGCTGGCACTGGCAGCCTGCACAGCCAAGACAGAGACAACCACGACGGACACGGCCGCCGACGCAGCCACCACCACAGACACAGCGGCAGAGCAGCCGGCAGACACTGAAGCGGAGCAGCCCACGGACACCAATGGTGATGTGACCACCATCACGCTTGCCATGCACGTGTCCAACACGCAGGAGCAGGAGCCTGCCGTCTATCAGGCGATTCAGGCTTTCCAGCAGGAGAACCCCGATGTGAAGATTGAGCTCGTTGAGCACCTGACCGAGGAGCACAACAAGCAGCCTGCTCTGGGCGCAGTCCGGGGAACTGCCGGATATCTTCTGGTGCCAGGAGGGCGACGTGCTGGAGTATGGCGAGAACGGCTATCTGCTGCCGCTCAACGATTTCCTCAGCCAGAACCCCGACATTGACAGCGCAATCCCCGATGCCATCAAGAACTGCTATGCTGGCGAAAACGGCGAGATCTACAGCCTTGCCTACACCTCGCTCGTGACCGGCTTCTATTACAACAAGGCGATCTTCTGCCGACAACGGTCTGCCCGAGCTGACAAATGAGACGACATACGAGGAGCTTCTGGACATGGTCAAGACACTGCACGACAACGGCGTAACGACCTTCGCACAGGGCGCTATGACCAACTACAGTGTTTGGGGCTATCTTGGCAGCCTGAACCGTTATGGCTATGCGGAAAACATTGCGGCAATCGCCGATGGCTCGCAGAGCAGCGCGGTATTCTCAAGCTGTTTGACAAGCTTGCAGAGCTTGGCCCGGCGCATATCCGCAGAACATGGCAACCATCGACTACTTCGAGGCCAAGAACCTGTTCACGACCGGCCAGGCGGCTATCTTCACCTCCGGCCAGTGGGATGCCGGTGAAATCGGCGAAGCACTCGGCGAGAACGTCGGCTTCTGGTGGGGCCCGACCTATACGGATTCCGATTATTCGCAGAAAACCAGCAACCAGTTCGCAAACTGCCCGTTCGTTGTGAGCGCGGACGTTGCAAAGGACGAGGCCAAGCAGGCTGCTGTTTATCGTTTCCTCGCGTTCTACTTTGGCCAGGAAGGCTCGTCCATCCTGTTTGACAACTCCAACATTCCCATTGCCACCTATGCGGATCTGCAGATGGAAAACGCCAACCCGGCCTTTGCCGCAATCTCTGAGGCACTGGCTACCGGCTATGCAAGCACTACAGCCAGCAACCCGGTCGCATCCCTGACTGCATCCGTCAGCGAAACCTTCTATGACGCGATGAACAGCCTCATGCTCGGCAACATCACCACGGAGCAGGCGGTTGCATCCATCGACACTGCCTTTGCCGAGGCCGCACAGTAAAAACAAGGCAGGATCCAATGGCGGGATGATCGCAGACTGGCCGCCAGGCGGATACGCCGGAAGGAGAGAATATGCAATTACTCAGTACAAAAAAGAATAAGCTGCTACTGCTTTTGCCGACCTGCTTGGTGTATGTGGTCTACATCATCCTGCCGATCCTTGTTTCGCTTTACTACAGCTTTACCAAATACTCTGGGATCAGCAAGCCGCGGTTGTACGGACTGAAAAACTACATCCGCCTGCTGGATGATCCGTATTTCTGGATCGCGCTGAAAAACACAGCGATTATCCTCGGTATCTCCATCTTCTGCTTGGCATCGGCGCGTTCTTTGTGGCGATGCTCCTGAACCAGCCGATGCGCGGCGTGAACGTGTGCAAGGCGCTGATCTTTGCGCCGGCCATCATCGCAAGCATCATTGCGGGCGTTATCTGGGGATACCTGCTCGACCCGGTGACGGGCCTTGTCAACAATGTCCTGCGGGCCATCGGCCTTGACAAGCTGGCGCTCGAGTGGATCGGCGGCAAAACGCTCTCGCCCTACAGTATTGCGTTCGTCTATTTCTGGCAGCAGGCCGGCTATATTGCGGCTATCTATCTTGCCGGGCTCAAGACGATTCCGCACGAGATGATGGAGGCGGCAGCTGTCGATGGGACAAATTTCTGGCAGCGGCTGCTGCATGTGACGATTCCGGCGCTGCGCGACACGTTTGTGTCGGTCGGCATCCTGATTATCACCGGCTCGATGAAGATTTTTGAGACGGTGCAGCAGTTGACCGGCGGCGGCCCGACGCATTACTCAGAAACACTCGTGACCTACGCGTACAGCACAACGTTTGCCCGGGGAGAATACGGCTACGGCATGGCGCTGGCTACAGCGACGTTCCTGATTTCGCTGATCCTCATGGGAATCTATACGCTGCTGCTGCGCGGGAAAGATTGAGAGGGCCTGCCATGAGAGTAAGAAAAAAGCTGGGCGTGTGCTACGTCCTGATGGTGCTTCTGACAATCGCAATTGTGATCCCGATCATCTGGCTGGTCTTTATCTCTATGAAGCCGAACAGCGAGATCATGAACAATCCGCTCTCGCTGCCGAATGCGCTGGACTTTGGGAACTATGTATCCGCGCTGCAGACGCTGGATCTGTTCACGCTGTACAAAAATACGGCTTTTATCGCTGTCTGCTCGCTTGCTGTGGAGATCGTCATTACGTTTTCCAGCGCCGTGGGCCTGACCCGGCTGTATTACCGCAGTGCCGGTGCGCAGCGGCCTGCAGGATTTTTGCAGCTGGGACTTGCGGTCAGCCCGTTTATCCTGCTGTTTCCGATCTATAAGATTAATAAATTCCTTGGTTTTAGCCAGCAGCTGTCGCTGATCCTGCCGTATATCGCAACATCCATTTCCTTCAATACGCTGCTGTTTACTGCCTATCTCCGTACCGTACCCAAGGAGCTTGATGAGGCGGCGCTGATGGACGGCGTGAGCCTGTGGCAGCTGATGACGAAGATTCTTGTGCCGATTGCAAAGCCGGTTCTGGCAACGGTGATCATATTCAACCTGCTGTATATCTGGAACGAATATCCGTTCGCCTCCATTATGATTGAAAAGCCGGCCTATTACACCATTTCGCGCGGCATTGCGGCATTCCAGGGGCAGTACAATATCGATTACGGCGGCCTGGCCGCCTACAGCGTCATGGTGCTGCTGCCGGAGCTCGTATTCTACGGGATCTTCCAGCGCCATGTGGTCGACGGTATGACCGTCGGCGCCGTCAAGGGGTAAACCCCAACACATACGCAAAGGGGATGCTGCCTTGGCAACATCCCCTTTTTGTTCAGGGTGTATCTGAAACCTGTCTATGCATCCTTCAGCTGCAGCGTGTGCTGTCGCGCTCAATGAGCCTGACGCCAAGCGTCAGGGTGGTACGAAGAAAAGCTGGGATCGTCGATCATTTTGACGATGATATCTGCTGCTGAACTGGCGATTTTTTCTGTGTTCTGCCAGACGGTTGTGATGGACGGCGTCACGATTTCTGAGAGAAATGTCCCGTCATAGCCGATGATTTTCAGCTGTTCCGGTACGCGCAGCTGCAGGGACATGGCGGCGTTCAGCACAGCTGCCGCACAAAGATCGTTGCAGAAAATGCCGTCCGTTTCCGGATGCTCACGCAGAAGGCCGAGGACGATCTGCCGGTAATCGTGGAAGGTGTGCGAGTCACGGACCTGCTCATAGGAGAAGCAGTCCACCTGGTGCTTTGCCATGATATCGCGGAAAACCTGATGGCGGATATTCCAGGGTGCGTCGTCCTCGAATGAGCCGCCGATCTGGATCACGTGCCGGCAGCCGCAGCGCAGCAGACAATCGGCGGCCAGTGTGCCGCCCTGCACATGGTCGGAGGCGACATACGACGCCTCGTCGCGGATATGGCGGTCAATAGAGACGATCGGAAAGGAGAGGCTGGCGTAGTCCTGTTCGGTAAGCTTATAGTTGAAAATAATGGCTCCGTCGACACGATTGTTGTTGAGGAGCTTGATATAGTCCTGCGATGCACCGGAACTGAACGATGTGTTGCACAGCAGGATCTTGTATCCGCTTGCCTTGAGGAATTTCTCAAGGAAGGAAATCATTTCGGAGTAATAGGGATAGGTGATGGTCGGCACGACGACGCCGATCATGCCGGAGCGGCGCTTGAGCAGGTTGCGCGCATTCTCGTTGGGGTAGTAGTTGAGCTCCTTGACAGCAGCCTCGATGCGCTCGCGCGTCTGCTGGGAGATGTAGCCGCGATTGTTGAGCACGCGCGAGGCGGTTCCCTTGGACACGCCGGCGAGCTTTGCAACATCATCTAATTTTACCATATTCCATCCTCAATTCTCCAATGAATTATCGATTGTTATAGTATTATAACATACTTTTTTTGCAACTTCAATATGAAACCCCTGCTGCGGCGGGGGAAGAAACGGAGGCGGCGCCATGCAGGAGCTGCTCATTACGAATATCCAGCGCATGTCGTTCCATGATGGACCCGGCATGCGGACCACCGTGTTTTTGAAGGGCTGCAATCTCCGCTGTGCCTGGTGCCACAACCCGGAGACACAAAATCCGCAGCCGGAGCTGATCTTTCGCGCGCAGCGCTGCGTCCGGTGCGGAACCTGCGTGCACAGCTGCGCGTCCGGTGCGCGGACGATGGGGCCGGAGGGTCCGGTGCGGGATACGGCACGCTGCGTGGGCTGCGGCCGCTGCGCACAGGCCTGTCTCACCGGTGCCATTGATGTGGCGGGGCGCAGGATCTCCTGCCAGGAGCTGACAGAGCTGGTGCTGCGTGACGAGAAGATCTTCCGCACGACAGCCGGCGGCGTGACATGCTCCGGCGGGGAGCCGCTGCTGCAGGCAGACGCCGTGGCGGAGCTTCTGGGCGGGATGCATGCGCGCGGCCTGCATACGTGCGTCGACACGGCGGGAAATGTCCCGTGGGAAGCCTTCGAGCAGGTGCTGCCGGTGACGGATCTGTTTCTTTATGACGTGAAGGCATATTCGCCGCAGACGCACCGGCAGTGGACAGGCGTGGGGAACGAGGCGGATTCTGGAGAACCTCCGGCGGCTCGCTGCACGCGCGGATATCTGGATCCGGATCCCGTTTGTGCCGGGCGTCAACACGGAGCAGATTGAGGACATCGGAAGGTTTTTAACACAGCTGCCGCGCGTGCGGCGGGTAGAAATTTTGCCATATCATACACTTGGAGCTGAAAAAAGCGCCGAGCTGAACCGCGTACAGCGGCAGTTTCCGGTGCCGGATGCGGCTGCCTGTGAAACTGCGGAGCAGACGCTCCGGATGCTTGGTCTGCCGGTGACGTCCGGCAGAGCACAGAAAAAGAAAAGAGGATAAGAAATAGAATGAAGGGTCTTGTAGTAGAAGCGGCGGGGAAGATCTGCCTGCGGGAGGATCTGCCGCTGCCGGAGATAGACGCATATCAGGTCCTGTGCCGCAATGTGGGCTGTGGGATCTGCAATGGGACGGATATGCAGCTCATAAACGGGCAGATGCCGTTTATCCAGTATCCGTTCGTGCTGGGGCATGAGGCTGTCGGTCAGGTTGTGGCTGTGGGGGAAAAGGTGCGCAGCTTCCAAGAGGGGGACTATATCCTCCGCTCGGCGCTGCCTGGTCTGCCTGGCTATCACAGCTTCTGGGGTGGTTTTGCTGAGTACGGCGTGGCGGATGATTATGCTGCGCGTCTGGCCGATCACGCAGGCGCGGATATTGAGACGAGTACGCGGCAGCTGGTGCCGGCGGGGATAGATCCCGTGGAGGCAACCATGCTCATCACGCTCAAGGAGGTTGCCAGCGCCCTGCACCGGCTGCGGCTGCAGCCGGGACAGAACGTTGTGGTGGCAGGCTGCGGGCCAGTCGGCATTGCTATGGCGGCGCTGGCTAAATGCATGGGTGCCGGGAAGGTCGTGCTTGCAGGCCACCATCCGGCGCGCATCGCGGCGGCAAAGCGTCTGGGTGCGGATCTTGCCTTTGACACGCGGGAGCAGCCGCTGGCGGACACTGTGCGCGGCTATATGCCGGAGGGTGTGGATCTGTATATCGATGCGGTCGGCAACCCGAATCTTCTGATGGATGGGATGCGCCTGATCCGGCAGGAGGGCACGATCGGCCTGTACGGTCTCGGTCTGCGGGCGGACGCGGCGATCGACTGGTCGCTGCTGCCGCACAACTGCATCCTGCAAACGGTGCAGTGGCCCATTGCTGCGCAGGAGAGCGCCGTACACGACGAGGTCTGCGGCTATGTGACGAGCGGCAGGCTGCCGCTTCGCGAGTTCGTGACGCACAAGATCCCCGTGGAGGACTTCGCGGAGGGCTTACGGCTCGTCCGCGGCAGAGAAGGTATCAAGATCGCGCTGACATTCTGAGGGAGCACTATGAACGACTGGAAACAAACGCAATTTGGAAAAGAATATGACGCATTCCGTCAGGAGTTGGACGACTATTACGCCGCTTACCCTACGGACGTCAGCGCGCTGGAGCAGGAGCTGGACGAAAAAAAAGCCGCCTGCAGCCGCAGGCGGGCGCCATGGAGAAAAAAACGTGGATTTATGAGCTGGCAGCCGAAAAAATGCCGGGTGAAGCTGTTCCGGCACTGCCCGTTCTATTTTGAGGTAGACACCGGTGCGCCGCGCAATCTGGCGGGATCGTGCTTTCCGCCGATCCCGGGGCTTGGCAGCTGGCTGATGCGCCGCGACACATCCGGGCTGGAGCAGGAGTTTCAGAACTGGATCGCGCCGTATGTGCAGGAGGATGCGCTGAACTCGACGATGTATGTGGACTGCGCGCACCACGCGATGGGCGTCGGCAACGTGTTGCGCTATGGTCTGCGCGGACTGCAGCGGCAGGCGCAGGCACGCCTGCAGACGGAGACGGACGTGGAAAAGCAGACATTTCTGCGCTGCGTGATCCGTGCGGAGGACGCCGTGATGCGCCTGTGCGCACGCTTTGCCGATGAAGCGGAGCGCCTGTGCGGCACGGAGCGTGACCCGGTTGTCCAGGCTCGTCTTGCAAGGATTGCAATCAGCGCACGGCGCTGCCCGGCCGAGCCGGCAGAGACGTTTTTTGAAGCACTGAATACAATGCTGCTTTTAAAAGAGCTTGGCAACGGGCTGGAGTCGATGGGCTTTGCAATTCTGGGGCATGTCGACCGGGTGCTTGCGCCGTATTACGCGCGCGATGTGCAGCTTGGCAGATTGACCGCGGCGCAGGCGCAGGAGCTCGTCTATTGGTTCTGTGCCATGACAGATGCCAGTGGGATCTGTCGCAGGCGCTCTATGGAACAAACACGGCTATGAGCATCGGCGGCTGCGATGAGAACGGAACGCCGGTTTTCAACGATATCACAAGATGGGTGCTGCAGTGCTATCTGGACTGCGGACTGATTAACCCCAAAGTACAGGCACGCTTCGCGCCGGACGCACCGGAGGAATACTATCAGCTTGTGGCGCAGCTTGCGGCCAGTGGCCGGAATGTGCTGTCGGTGTTCAATGACCGCACGATCATTGCCGCACAGATGCGCATGGGCAAACAGGAGGCTGACGCCAGATTGTATCTCAATGGCGGCTGCCAGGAGGTTCTGCTTGCGGATACGGAGGTCAATTCACGCGCAACGTGCTATCTCAGTCCCTGCCGGTATCTTGAGATGATGCTGGAGCCGGATGGAACGGTTTTTTTTGATCGGGAGCATATTGTTCCCTACGATGTGTTGGCTGCGCCGGATTTTGAGACGTTCTATCACCGTGTGATGCGGAACCTCTCTATGATCGTCAACGCTGTGGCCTGGCATTATAACGGCTTTGAAAAGCGCTGGGCAGCTTATAATCCGTGCCCGTTCTTTTCCTCGACAATCACCGGCTGCATTGAAAAGGCGCAGGATGTTTCGCAGGGCGGGGCAATCTATAACAACAGCGGCTTTGCGCTTGTCGGTCTTGCAGATTTTATTGATTCGCTCTACGCGATCAAAGAAGCGGTTTATGAGCAAAAACGCTACACGCTTGCAGAGCTGACCGCCATGCTGCGCAAAAACTACGAGGGCTGCGAGCTCGACCGGCTCTATCTGCAGAACAAGATTCCCAAGGTGGGGGCGGATACGGCGCAGATGAACGCGTTTGTGCGCCGCGTCACGCAGGATATCGCCGAGAGCATCAGCTGGATGCCAAATGGCCGCGGCGGCCGGTATGAGGCGTCGATCTGGTCGTTTTATGGGTATGAGTGGATGAAAGCACACTGCGGCGCGCTGCCGGATGGGCGTCTGCGTGGACAGTCGCTTTCCCGCGGGCTCAACCCGTCAGAGCGGATACCCGCAGAGCTCAGTGCCATTCTGCACACGATGGACGGAGTGGATTATGCGCAGTTCCCGCAGTCTGCGGTGGCATATTTCTGTATGCCTGTTTCACTAGCGGACGACAACGTGCAGATCTGTGCAGGTCTGATCCGGTGCTTTTTGGCCTGTGGCGGCAGCGCGGTGGATTTTGACGTGCTGGACAGCGCCGCAATTGCCGACGCGCTGGAGCATCCGGAGCGCCATCAGCAGCTTGTCATCCGCGTCTGCGGCTACAGTGCGCGTTTTGTCGATCTGAGCCGGGAAATGCAGCTGGAGATTGCAGGCCGCGCCCAGAGAGCTGTGTAAGGAGGGGCCATATGCGAAACGACGGAACGTATCTTGCGCAGCTGCTGCAGGAGCAGCAGCGCCCGCATCCGATGCATATGCGCCAGCAGTATCATTTTATGGGCGGCCCGGGCTGGATCAACGATCCGAACGGCCTGGTCTGGTACAAGGACGCGTATCACTTTTTCTATCAGTATAACCCGTTTGGCCTCACTTGGGGCGAGCCCTGCTGGGGTCACGCGGTGAGCCGGGATCTGCTGCATTGGACGCAGCTGCCGCCGGCGCTTGTGCCAAGTGAGCCGTATGACATGTATGAACAGGGCGGCTGCTTCTCCGGCAGCGCGCTTGTTGTAGGGCAGAGGCTGTATCTTCTGTACACGGGCGTGTGTGAGAAGGATGGACACTGCGTGCAGGCGCAGTGTCTGGCTTTGGAGTGACGATGGCGTCACGTTTCAAAAATATGAAAATAATCCGGTCGTCTGCGCGCCAGTGGGCGTTGATCCGGCAAATTTCCGCGATCCAAAGCTCTGGCGCGAGGCAGATGGGACATTCTATTTTGTCTGCGGCGCAAGCCTGGAAGGGGATGGGGCAGCGCTGCTGTTTTCCTCACAGGATCTTTTCCAGTGGCAGTATCAGGGCGTGCTGGCCTCGCAGCGGGGGCCGCTTCGGCACGATGTGGGAGTGTCCGGATCTGATTCCGCTTGGCAGGAAGCATATGCTCTGCGTTTCCCCGATGCATTGCCCGGCGTACCGCAATGTGTGCCTGGTCGGGACATTTTCACGCGAAGAGGGGAAGCTTCTGAATGTGGAGCCAGTCTGCCCGGACGCGGGGCCGGATTATTACGCGGCGCAGTCGTTTGTCGATGATCGGGGACAGTGCGTGCAGGTTGCCTGGGCCAATGGATGGGACTGGATGCCGCAGTTCCGGCGCTGGGGAGTGGCGGAGCAGGGCTTCTGGCGTGGCTGGTTCACATTGCCGCGCGTTGTGACAGAGGGCGCGGACAAACTGCCGCGGTTCCAGCCGCATCCGCAATTGGAAACGCTGCGCAAAAAGGTAATTCCGTGGGGCCGGAAGGAACTGACCGCACCATGGACGCTGCCGGATGCGGCAGAGACGGCGTGGGAGATTCTGCTTGAAATTCCGGCGCAGCAGCAGACCGGCGGGCTGCTGCTGCAGGTCGGCAACTGCTTTGCCCTGGAGCTCACGCTGGTGTCCCGGACGCTGCATGCGTATGTCAAAGATACCGGTGAACAGACAATGCAGGACTGCGGCACACTGCAGTTGGCGCCGGGCGCGCCGGTGCGGCTACAGGTGTTTTTGGATCGATGCTCCGCAGAAATTTTTGCAGATGGAAAATGTCTGTCTGTAAATGTTTTTGACACAGCACCGCTGCGCCCCGTCAGTCTGATCCCGCAGGGCGGGACTCTGCCGCTGCAGCTGCTGCAGGGTGTGGCAGCTGCAGCATGTGATGGAGCCGCAGACCTGATAAAAAATTAAAAAAACGGAACAAACGATGGAAACGGCGCCGCAAATTGGCACTCATAACGCTTGTGCATCCGGCAAAACTACGGGTGAAGGAAATCGAATCCGGTTTCCAAAACAAATTCAAGGAGATGCAAGAGTAGCCGAATACGCCATAGGTATGACCGAGGATCGCACGATCCTTTGCGCTGAGCGTGCGGAAAAAGCTGCCCAGTTCCTCCGTGCAGACCTGCCGGTAAACGGTTTGCTCCGGCGTGAGGATGTGCTGGTCGAGCAGCAGCCACGCAAGCGGATCATCGTCCGGATCGTCACCCGAAAGCGCAGAGATAGAAAGCGGTTTCGTCTTGCAGCCGATCCAGCTGCGCAGCTTTTTCTGCGGAAACGCCAAGCGTCTGTGCAACTTCATCCAGAGGAAGCTTCTCCTCCCTTGTACAGCCGCTGCGCCTGCTTTATACGCTGCATTTCGTCCTTGGAAGCAGTGCCGCTGCACCGATGTTTGCCTCCAAATAGCGATACATCTTCCCGCGCAGAAACGGATACAGATATGTGGTCAATTTTCCACGTTCCTCGCTATACTCCCCCGGTGGAAAGGCGCTCACAAAGCTCCAGCGCACCTTCGGCGCACAGTTCATCCAGTATTTCCTTGTCTGCGCAGCCAAAGTTCTGCGCTGCATCCTTGCAACAGAAGCGATGAAGCTCTGCATTTGCAGACATCATCAAAGAGCGTATAATTGCCACTGCCTTCTATCGGATTGGCGATCCACTTGTGCCGAAATTCTGGAAAGAGAAATCCGTTCAAGGCCGCAATATATTGGTTCGGTGACAGATGTTCGAGCGTGGAAAGTGCCTCCCGAATAAACGCACGAAGCGTCTGACAGACAGAGGCGACATCTTTAAGCACCTGCGCATAATTCATACAATATGCTTTATACATCTGCCACTTCAGGTCTAGCGACACGGGCGCGATCAGCAGTGCCGGGGTTTTCGCCTCCGGCTTCGGCGGAATGGGCGGATACAAGTTCAGATACCATTCCCGCTGCGTCTCGCTCAATTCCTCCGGATTTTTGATTCTGCCGTATTTCTTCGGATTTTCCAAGTAGTCTTCATATGCACAGATCTGACGTAAAATCTCGTGGTCGTGCGCATCCATTTCAAGCGTATCGCCCTCTGCAATCGGCATTTCTGTGAGCTGCTTCGCCTCCGTCAGAATATACGTCCGTCTGAATCAGACGAAAAATACGGCGGCGACAGAGTGCTTCATTCAGGCTGGAGCATCTGCTCATTGACCCGATGCCAGTCGGTCAGCTTGTGTGTTTTTTCATAAAGCGCCATACCTTCTATCGCAGATTGCAAGCTGCTGTCAAGCGCTTGATATTCCTCCGGCGTGATGTTCAAAACCTCTGTTGTCAGTGCTCCAAGCGGAAATTCTTCTCCGTAAATACCGAGCGTTTTCCCTCCGATATAAAATGTGATGGACTGAAACATTCGCTTCTCCTTTGGAAACCTGTCCACAAATGATTTTTATTTGTCTGCTATTACTCTGAGTGTATCAGAAAAATCTCCATACTACAAGTAGAAAGGTGCGTGCCGCGAAAAACGTGGTACGCACCTTTACTTTAGAGATGAGCAAACAGGCGGGAAGGGAGCGACCCGCAAACACGGTAATGGAATCAAAAAGAAAGCTGGGCATCTTCGCGGGCGCAAACCATAAGTGCGGTAATTCCCGCGCTTCAAAAAAGGTGCGGGAAAAAGACAGATCAGGAACGCCGCAAGCTGTTTGGCAGAACGGAGTGAGAACCATGCAGAACGGCGGCCAACGCGCAACAGTTAGGGCAGAGATATGGGCCAGCGTATTGAGATTTGCCGCGCTTGCTGGTTACGCACCCCCATAATCGTTCCTGTCCAGACGCCTTAAAGCGGGAGATTGTATCTTTCACACTGTACGCAAGGCGTATGTTCTCTTGAAACAGAGGCGGCTGCGGTCAATGGAAAGCCTGTAATCCGTGGGGACGATCCTGTATTTAACGCAACCCCTGTTTTTCTTCCCGTTATTCCAGTTTTTGTGGTTACAAGGGCAAACGCCGGTTTTGGACTGACGGAATGGGCAGCAGAATTTCTGCCGGGTACGATTATTGTCGGTGGTTTTGCCATCTTTGTGCATAGCCAGTCCAGCATCACAGATCAAGTTACATGCCGGAAGAGCTTTGCTCTTGGAATTGCGTTTTTTGAGGGGGATAAAAGCTTCCCCATCATAGACCGATTTCACGGTGTTGTAGATGCTTTTCGCGTCGTAGCCCTTATCCGCGAGAAAGGAACACCCCTGCAAAGGGAGGGATCTGGTTGGCTTCGGCGAGGATCTCAACGGCAACTGTGGAATCGGCGATATTGCCCTGGCGTGGTCAGCTCGTAGAGCGGCAGGCCGGAGATGCAGTCCACCAGCACATGGCTTTTGTACCCCCAGTAGAACTCATACCGGCGCTCATTGTGCTGGTTGGAGGCCGAATGGACGCCCAGAGCGCAGTCCGGGTCGCTTTTCGGGTGGTTTTCCTTGGAGAACTTGTTTTTCGCAAGGATTTTGGATTGTTCTGCTTCGTGTTCGCCATGACGGATGTGGAATCCAGACCAACAAAATGAGGCGTCCACGATCCCCATTTCATACAGCTTCCGCACCAGATTGCCGCCATGATCGACTTTTCAACGCACCGTTGTTCAGCTGCCGCAGGCAGCGGTCATACGTCCAGTAGGACGGCAGCGGCTCCATGATATTGAACCCGCAGTAGTGGGCAATGAGCCGGTTGTTGTCCAGATAATCCGCCAGATCTGTGATTTGTGAGAAGCCCTCGCATTTCATAACGATAAACGCACAGACCATGGCTTCTTTGGGAAGCCCGCCGCCCGGTTGCCGCTCCGGGCAGCGTGAAGTCCAAGCTGCTGAAAAAGCTTGTCGTAGAAACATGGCGGCGCTTTGGGATGTGAAACAGCGTCACATCCTGAATGATTTCCTGACGGTAAGATAGCGGCCCCTTTCCGGTTTGGTTTTCTCAAGTCAATACTTTTACCAGAAATGGGGGCATATGAAGTGATCGAGCCAGCCAGCGGCCGGGAACCATTGCAGTACTACTCTTTTTGAGTTTTTGCTCATGGCTGTTACTTTTTGATTCGGAGGAGATTTTTTGACAGGAAACACACCATTAAAACTGATTTCCATGAGCGAAATCAACGCGGAGGAGGTGCAATGGCTCTGGTATCCTTACATCCCGCTGGGCAAGCTGACGATCCTTCAAGGCGACCCCGGCGAGGGCAAAACGAGCTTCATTCTGGCGGTCATTGCAGCTCTGACGCGCGGCGAACCGCTGCCGGAGTGCGAGCAGGCAGCGGAGCCGATGAACGTGATCTACCAGACAGCCGAGGACGGTCTGGCGGATACCATCAAGCCAAGGTTAGAGAGCGCAGGCGCAGACTGCACACGCGTGCTGGTCATCGACGAGAGTAAACGGGAGCTGACACTCTGTGACGCAAGGCTGGAAGAAGCGATCCGCAGGACAGCGGCAAAGCTGATCGTGCTTGATCCTCTGCAGGCGTATCTCGGAAGCGATGTGGATATGCACCGCGCAATGAGGTGCGTCCGGTACTCAAGCGGCTTTCCCTGATGGCGGAGCGCACACAATGCGCCGTCATTCTGATCGGGCACATGAACAAGGCGCAGGGCTTGAAATCCGGCTATCGCGGTCTCGGCTCTATCGACTTCCGCGCTTCGGCCAGAAGCGTATTGATCGTCGGGCGGCTGAAAAGCGGCGATACGCTCCGCATTGTTGCGCAGGACAAGAACAGCCTTGCACCGGAGGGCGCAGCCATTGCATTTGAGCTTCATCCGGAGCACGGCTTTCAGTGGAAGGGCTTCTGCGATGCGACCGTTGACAACATCCTGAACGGCACCGGGCAGGTGCAGACAAAGACCATGCAGATGGAAGACGAGCTGCGCAGGTTTCTGACGCAGCCAAGACCAGCCGAGGAAGTCCTTGCGCTTGCAAAGCAGCTCGGTATTTCGGAGCGGACGCTGAAAATCGCAAAGCGAAATCTCGGCATTCTTTCGGAGCGCCGCGCCGACCAATGGCTCTGGCGCTTGCCGGAGCAAGAGGGTAAGGGGGTAACGCCTTGAACGGTTTGCATCCTTGCACCCTTCCACAGCGGGCACCGTTCGCCGCCGTGAGGCGCGTGTCGCCGCTGTGTGCGGCTTTCCGCTCCGACAGCGAGTGTGTGCGCGGCGCAACAGGAAAAGCCAACGTTGCGCCAACGTGCGGGCAACGTGAAAAATGCAAGCAACGCGATGCAATACGGCAGCCCAGCGCAGAGAATCCCCCCGCTAGCGGCGGGGAGGGAAAATCCTCCGTTCGGGGAGGAGCCAGCATCGCATTTGGCTAGTCGCCGGCACCCGGCTCCCCGCAATGCCTCAAATCGAGCAAAGCCCATACCCACTTTACAAATGGAATATAGGTATGCAGGTGCGTATAGAATGTAAAACCCAAATTTGTCCAAATTTACCGCTCGATACGGTAGTTTTGAATGCTCCATCTTCTCCGACAAAGCGGAAGCCCGCCTTTTCCCAGCACGCGCTGACTTCGGGTGTTCTTCATCACGGTATCTGCGTTCACAGCAGCCATTCCCAACTCGTCAAAAGCGATTTTTACGGCCAGACGCTCTGCCTGCGTTCCATATCCTTTTCCCTTTACCGCGTCGTTTTTGCATATGGATACTTAGAGTGCATTCTTTTTTTTATCATGCTCGATCTGTTTCAGCTGCAATTCCCCCATTACCTGATCTCCAAGCATGATTGCAAACAGCCTGCGCGAAGCGTCCTGACCCCTTTGCATCAAAATATCGGTTTACCGCTACTTCGTCATAAACATGGGGCCGGAATAAGCGCATGTCCATATAGATGGACGCATCATTCGTCCAGCTCCGGTACAGTTCGTGGCATAGCTCTCTTGTCATCGCTTTTAGCTGAATCGTCTGCATCATTGGCCTCCCCTAAATTCAATTTGCCAAGCTGTAATTCATAAAGTTTACCATGTAAAATACCAAATCTCAATGCCAAAACCGGAACAAAAAGAAAGAAAATCTGTCTCTGCGCGTGGATCTCGATTACGGCGGTGATCTTGTGCGCGGCGCTGTGCGCCTTGGCCGTGCTGTGGAGCAGATGACGGACGATGTTCCAACACGTGATGCATCGACTACAGCTCTGCACATCGACAGCAAGCGCCGCAAGAAGCTCAAGCAAAAGAAAACCGCCCTCGGTCATGCTGAGGACGATCACGAAGATTGGACAATGGAACAGCACTTATAAAAACAGCCTCCATGCAGGAGACAGAAAGGAGGCCTATGAAAAAGGATTGGGAGATTTATCGGGACACCGGTATTCTCGGCGGATACATGCCGGAGTGTGCAAAACTTCGGCAAACAGAGGATGGCGATGTCGCAACTGTTTTCCGGGACACAACAACACGTATGGAGGAAGACTGCATCACAAAACAGCGCGAGATGCTGATCGGCGGCAGACGGTTCTGTATCACGTCTGTATTTCCGGCAGAACCTTCGCAACGCCGACGGACAAGCTGCTTGCCTGCATCGACGCGGAGCTGGAAAAGGAAGCGCACAGCGCATAAAATTCTCGTAGACTTGTGGCAGCTGATGCGGTATACTTGCCGTACCGTACCGGCTTGCCCCACAGAAAAGGAGGTTACAATGGCAAGTCAAAAACAACAATACACCATTCTCTATGGGCGGCTCAGTCAGGAGGACGAGCGTGCCGGAGGAGTCAAACAGCATCCAGCATCAGCGGGATCTGTTAGAAAAATACGCACGGGATAAAGGATTTGAAAACACGCTCTTTCTTGCGGATGACGGGTACTCAGGAACAAATTTTGATCGTCCCAGCTGGAAGAAGATCATAGAAATGATCGAAGCCGGTGAGGTTTCCACCCTGATCGTAAAGGATGCCTCCCGGCTGGGGCGTGAGTACTTGCAGGTCGGTTACTACATGGAAATTTATTTCCCGCAAAAGAACGTGCGGTTCATTGCGGTGAACGACGGCGTAGATTCTGCGGTGGAAAGCAGCAACGATTTTAACCCTATCCGCAACTGGGCGAACGAACTCCACGCAAAGGACACGAGTCGGAAGGTTCGCGCCGTGAAAAAGCTGCAGGCCGAACGCGGCGAATGGCTCGGAGGACGTCCACCCTATGGGTACCGAAAATCCGAAACTGCAGAAAACTATCTCGAGCCCGACCCGGAAGCGGCAGAGATTGTGCGGCAGATATTCTCCCTCTGTGCTGCCGGGAAAGGTCCGAGCCAAATCGCGCGGATTCTGACGGAGCGGAATATTCTGACACCTGCAAATTACTACTTTCAGAAGGCCGGAAAAACGCACAAGGGGTGCGATGCGCTGCATCCGTGTACGTGGTCTGGTACGACGGTCAGTGATATTCTCAAAAACGTTATGTATCTGGGCCATACGGTTGGACTGCGGCGGACGACTATTTCTTACAAGAATAAAACGCGGATCGACCGGCCGGAAAGCGAACAGTGTCTGGTAAAAAACACGCACCAGCCGCTCATCACGCAGGAGCAGTGGGAGATCGTGCAGGAGGTGCGGCAGCACAAAAAGCGCACGGCAAAGCACATGGATGAACCGAACATCTTTTCCGGATTGGTGTTCTGTGCAGATTGCGGAAAGCCAATGGTGCTGCATCGTGCCACGACCATGAAAAAGCTGGAGTACAATTTCAAGTGCTATACCTACGGCAAGAAAGGAAAAACCGCCTGTACTGCGCATCACATTCGGGAGTGTGAACTCGCGCAGATCGTTTTGGATGATCTCTGCCGGGTTACGCATTTCGCCCGATGAAGGAGCGGCAATTCGCGGCGCATATCAACCAGAAGAACAGCGCGGAACTGCGGCGAGAGATGAACCGTGTCCTCCGTGAACTGGACGTAATGAAAAAGCGAAGCGCAGAGCTGTCCAAGCTGTTTAAACGACTCTATGAAGACAATGTTCTTGGGCGCGTGACCGATGAGCAATACCGGATGCTCTCCGGCGATTACACAGACGAGCAGCGTATGCTGGAGGAACAGATTCCGCAGAAAGAACAACGTCTGGCACAGCTTCAGGCTCGCGAAGCAAACGTGGATGCTTTCATTGAAAAGGCAAAGCAGTATACGGCAATTGATACGTTGACACCGGAACTGCTGCGGCTGTTCATTCAGCGTATTGAGGTCGGAGAACGGGATGTGAAATACTCCCGCAATGCCAGCCAGGCTATCCGCATCATCTACCGGGATATCGGTCTGGTGGACAGCGCCATGCAGCCGGACGAGAAGCAACCGAAGCTCCTTCCGCCACTGAGCGAAGTCATTCCGTTCCCGGCATAAGACGGAAAGAACAGGAAGAGGGAGCGGAGAAATCCGCTCCCTCGCAGGGGGTGACAGTTTGTGTCCCTATGAAGGGAAACAGAACGACTTCCGGGCTTTTTTGCGCCCATTTTTAGAGGCGTGACAAAAAGATGCCAACTGCCGTGTCAGGCAAATTCGATGGACCTGTACCTTTACCCAAGGCATTTTGAGCCGCTTTTCTGAGAATTTTTCGGGAAAGCGGCTCGTTCTTTCTCGGCAAAATGTAGAATTTGAGCGGGCTTTTTTGTTGGTATTGCTGGATAGACATTCCGAGTGTATGTGCCATTGTGTTGACACGGGCAAAGCCCAAAACACACTAGGAGGATTCAAGATGACAATTGAAAATGCAAAAGCGTTGCAGGAACAGTTGGCGAACGAGGCCATCGCGCAACTGCGGAAGAACAGGGAACAACGAGCTTGTCGATGACTGCATCCAAAGCATCGCCGTCGTCGGCAAGGCGTAGGGCATTCCAGCCGACGAAACGGCACGCGCAGGCAAGCGCGCGCACAGCAGGGAGCAAACGCGGCACGTTGGCGACGCTGGACCGCGAGACCATGGGTACACGGCACCATGCTCCCCTGACATGTTCACGAGGGGTCATGCAGTTTGTGTGGGATATGTTCGAAACAGCACTTAACCTCGGCGATGATGCAGACCGTTACAGACTGTTTGATACTGTGCACGCGCTGGCGGCAGTCTACCTGCCACCTGACTGGCTTGCTCGAAGCCCATTGTGAGCTAATCATAGCAAAACCACCCGCTGCCAGTGCAGCGGGTGGTCGTTTATCTACCGGCTCTCAGCAGAGCATCGGTTTTTAATGGCACGCCCATCATATCCTCGTGGGCTTCGCGAGTGTCCCGACAGAGCGGCGACAGAAACGTCAGCGCGTTCTGAATACGGCTCAGATCGGCTGCGGTGAGCACATTCTCGTGCAGATGACGCAGCACCCGGCGATATGAGCAGATGGTGCGAATATTATAAAAGCAGCGCAAAGAAAAGCGCGGTCGTAGTAACTGCTTTTTCACTACCATGTCTGAAGAATTTCAATATCTTTGGGGTCATTGCGGAAAAGAATCGCAAAGATTGCATCAAGCATACCTCTATAGATTTGACAACGGTATCCTCTAGCATCGCGTTTGAATACGTTGTGCTCGCTCGCATAGTTTAGAGCCGGGCATGTTCCACAATACGGTTGGTACACACAATCGGTACACTCTGGCAATGATTCCAATACAGAAGCAGCACATACGGTTTTGCAAACAGGCGACGACATCATTCCATCATAAGAGTTTTTATAAACATTGCCAAGCTTAAATGCCGAATCGCCCATTTCAGCAATCATGCGGCCCTCGTCACAGGTATAAACATCTCCGTTAAAATAGTAGGCTGCTTGTCCAATTGCAGCTCCGCATGGTGAGCGCAGTTCCATATAGTTTTGTGCTTGACCACTTAAAATCTTAGAGAGAATATTCCAGCATGACCTTCAGAAAAAGGTTTTCCCTGCTTGTTGAGCTCCAAAATGTAGGATAGGCATTCTCGATAGAACTGTACAAACTCGGACGCACTATAGCCGATTTCATTCCAATTAGGAATCGCCGTTCCTAGTTTTGTCAAAGGACGGATGAAGACACTTTGAAAACCGAGCCCTCGATATGTGTCAATAATCTGCTTCGATTTTGAAAGACTTTGCCGTGTTGTCGTTTGAATCGCTCCAATTGGAAGGTTTCTTGCCTGAATTTTCTTAATAGCTGCAACGACATTTTCGAAGGAGCCGACGCCAAGCCTATCTGAGCGATTAGCATTGTGCAATTCTGAATTACCATCAAGGGATGTGGAAATCCGCACATCATATTGCTCAAAGAAGTCGAGCATCTCGTCAGACAACAGCGTCAGATTCGTAACAACCGAATACTGGATTGAATGGGCTTTTGCTTATTCTTCTCAGCGTATTCAACAATATGACCTAATCACCGGATAATTCAGCAGCGGTTCGCCGCCCTGAAACTCAAAGTTCAGAGAATGCTCTGGTGATTGCAGTGCAGTCATAACAGCTTTTTCAGCCGTATCAAACGACATTTTTCAACGTGGACATGCTCGCGATCCCGTGCCTGGCAATAAACACAGTTTAGATTGCAGGCGTTTGTTAATACGAAAATATGCAGACTGGTAGACGAGCAGATACCCCTTTTGCCTTTTCGATAGCCCGCCTTGGTCGAGATGATCAGCTCGTCGCGGTACGGCAGCAGATCCTTCTTCAGGATCCTGCCGAACGTCCGCTCGGCCTCGCCGTAGGGCGGGCCGTAATTATCTGCAAGGTCAAAATAGGTAATGCCGTGTTCAAATGCTGTCAGGAGCATCTGCTGCTCAGCCGGGTCGTGAGTGAGCCAAAGTTGTGCCACAGGCCGAGGCTCAGCAGCGGGAGCATCAGCCCGCTCCTGCCGCACCGGCGGTACTGCATCTGATATATCGGTCGTTTCTGGCCTGAAATTCCATAAATATTCTCCTTTTTACCCCAGAAGCACCGGCTCCCGGCTCAGCGGGGCGAGCGGTATGCAGCCGTCCGCCGTAACTTCAAATACATCTGCACAGCAAAACTGCTGGCCGGACGGCAGCGCCGCGGTGGGCGCAAAATGCAAGGATCATCCCCTCCGGACAGCGGCCACTGTGCTGATGCATCCAACAGAGGCCGCTCCTGCCGCGCACAGCCGATGGCGAACAGGAACCGGCTTTCATCCGCACAGCAGCCACGCGCGCGAAGCACGGCGTTTGCCGCGTCCGCCGCCGCTTGCAGACAGGCGCCCGGACGGATCGCCCGTGCCGCCGCGCGCGCGCTCACAGGCCGCGGCCCAGGAGTGCATCCATCGGAGCCGGAAATTGACTGCCAAAGGCAGAACACGCGGGCGGCCATGCTGTAGCGCGCGTCATCCCAGACGCAGCAGGCGCGAAGCCGACGCAGTCGCCCGCCTCCAGCGTTTCCCGCCCGTTCGTCTCTGGCGGCCCGCCGCCGGGGAATATATGCAGCGTCAGACTGCTGGAGATCCGTCATCCGCACCAAAAGCCGAGCCGGTAGGCACAGCGGCGCCTCGATGCGTGCCTCACGCAGCGTCAGACCTGGCTCCAGGATGCCCCTGCCCGCCGCGAACAGCCGCGCCGTCCTGCACGGACGCACGGCGCATTGCCTCGCGCTCTTGCCGGAAGCGCCGTTGCCCCGCACCGATCTGCATCCATCGTCACATCGACGAGCTGCAGCCAAGCGTCTGCGTCCAGAACGTGCACAGCGACGTGCGCATATATGCGCCGTGAACGGTTTTCCGACGCGCCTGCCGCCGGACAGTAGCCGCTCCATCGTCTGCCGGCAGAAGCCGTTCGCGCGATAATAGCGGTACGGTTCTTCGTGCAGGACGCAGCGATAGCCTGCGTCCTGCTCCGTATCCGGCAGCGCATTGCCGGTCGCGAGCCAGACCGCCTCCGTCTGCCGGTAAAGCCGATCACGCTCTCGCGATAGCCGGTTGGAAAACGGCGAGAAGTCTCCGCCAACTCAGGCTCGACAGCCTTGCGCTTTTCATCCGCCCACGGTTTCAGCACGGGCAACGCCTTGAAATTCTTCCGGATCATCGTTGAGATCACAAACAGTTGCAGCTACCATTCCGAGCATGGCGCAGACCATTCTGCCCGTTCGCATTAACCGGCGGCTGAAGAGAACCGTCATTTCGACCGCCGCTCGTCGCGGATCTGTCGCCTCACTGCGCCTCCGCCTCGAGGTCGGAAGCGACTGGTTGATGATGGCGTGAGAGTTGCCCTCAAAGGCGTGGCCGTGAGGAATGGTAAGCGCCGAAGATCTCGCGTCTGTCACCTCGATGTGGGCGATAAGGCAGGTCGTCCTCAAGCACCGACGGTTGAGGTATTCCCAAAACGGATGGCAGTTCCAGGATCGCTACTGAATATGAACGAGGTTGCCCTCCGCGTCATTCAGTACGGCAAAATCGAAACCTCCGGAGGTGTGCCGATGTTGGCATCCAAGTCCGTCCGGTCAGCACGACTCGAGCGGGAGAGCGGTCAGATCGCTTGCTCGGGATGGCTCCATATGGCATCGGGTCATCTACGCAAGCGCACCCGCTTTGTCAGACAGTGCTCAGCGGCATCAAGCACCGCAGGAGTGGTTCTCTCTGAAACGCCTCGGCAGCCTCCGCCGCATCGTCCCGAAGCGGGCCATGCAGGCTCGCTTGGACGGCGGCAGGTCTGCATCGTGACCTGGCTCGCTGCAACGCCAGCGTACGCAAGGCCGACCAGCAAATGGGCGATTATGTCGAACGGATCTTCAAACCTGATGAAAGGGAATATGTTGAGTCCGGTGACGTTCTTTATTGAGTATTTGTACCTTTTTATGCGTTCGGAGAGATCCTTGTCGGCAAGGATTCCGTCCCTCAGTTCCTCGATTCCTTTGATGAAATCCGGATGGCTGGCCCTGAAAGCCTCTCTGGAGGTCTCGTCCCCGTGTCCAGCACCGTTCCGTCAGCAAAGACCATCCGCACGCTCTCCAGTTCCTTGTCGCTGTTGGCGTGGGTTCCGCAGCTCATTCCGGAAGCGTTGTTCATCACGATTCCGCCGACCATACAGCTTCCGATCGAGGCCGGATCCGGGCCGAATTTCCGACCATAAGGCTTCAGGATAGCGTTCACCCTCGCCCCTACGATTCCCGGTTCGAGGGTTATCTCGGAAGCGTCCTCCGAAACCATGTATCTTTCCCAGTTCTTTCCCGCCACGATCAGCACGGAATCGCTGACAGCCTGACCCGAAAGGCTGGTTCCGGCGGCACGAAAAGTCACCGGGACATCAAACTTCGATGCCGCCTCAAGGATCTTCGAGACTTCTTTCTCATTGGACGACCGGATGACAATCTTCGGCACAAGCCTGTAGAAACCAGCGTCGGTGCCCCAGGCGAAGCGCCTTATCTCATCGGTGTAGAGTGCGTTCTTGGGCACGAATTTCCCTACTTCCTCAAGGAAACGTGAATATTTCTCTTCCATATTCAAGTAAGATACACTACTATGTAATACATCATCATTCCGCTGGCAATCAACTTGATGCCGGTTCCGCAAAGGAATCCCATAAAGGCTCCGAGGGCGGATTTGGCGGATTCCCAGCCGTTCTTGTCAGCGAAAACCAACTCGGCGAGAAACGCTCCAAGAAGAGTGCCGAGGATGATTCCGACCGGCGGGACGAAGAGGCCGACAAGCATCCCGGCTATGGCTCCCCGGCCAGCGGCTTTAGTTCCGCCCGTGACCTTGGTGAACCAGGACGGCACAATGTAGTCGATGATCGTCACGGCCGCAGTGATTCCCAGCCAGACGAGCAGAAATGTCAGCGACATCGGGTCGCCGGCCCCGTTCGTGCCTTTGCCCCAGAAATAGAGAATCATCAGCCCGACCCAGCTGACAGGAGGGACCGGGCAACGCGGGAACAACACTCCCGATGATGCCGACCACTCCTGCCAGCACGGCAAGGATGATGACCAAAACGCTCATTGTTTAAATCCGCGAGGTTACCGGCTAAGCCATGGCGGCCTCGACATCGTCCGGCTGGATCGGAAGACGGTTCGGGGCCTGTGGCGGCGCGCGCGTCCTCTGTCACGAGCACATCGTCCTCCAGACGGATTCCGCCGAAATCAAGGTAATCGTGCTCCAGCTTGTAATAGTTCACGAAGCCCTTGTCGCGCTTCTCGCTCTTCCATTTCTCGATGAGGGCCGGAATGAAGTATATTCCCGGCTCATCTGTGATGACATTGCCCGGAACAAGTCGGCGTGCCATTCTGAGGCTGCCGAGGCCGAGCTGCGTGGAGCGTTTCTGATCCGGATCGTAACCCACGAGATCCTCTCCGAGGTCCTCCATGTCGTGAACGTCAAGTCCCATATTGTGGCCGAGTCCGTGAGGCTGGAACAGTCCGGCGATGCCTTCGTGAAGCATATTGTCCAGATTGCCGCGCACGATGTCCAGAGATCTGAGATCCTCCAGCATCAGCTTGGCGACGGCCAGATGAACGTCCCTATAGGCGACTCCTGGCTTTGTCAGATTGAACGCCAACTCGTTGCAGTCGCAGACTATCTGATAGATGTCCTTCTGCTTCTGGGTAAACTTGCCGCTGGTCGGCAGGGTGCGGGTGAAATCAGAGGCGTAGTGCATATTATTCTCGGCACCGGCGTCGATCACCATCAGCTTGCCAGGCTCGATGACCTTGTCGTGCAGATGATTGTGCAGAGTCTCACCATGCTGGGTAAGGATTGTCGGGAACGACACGCCCCAACCTTCGCTGAGGGTCACACCCTCCATCTTGCCGACAATCTCCTGCTCGATGATCCCGACCTTGACGCTGTTGCGGGCCACAGTATGCATCCTCTGTCCGAGAGCTCCGGCATCGTCGATCTGCTCGATCTCGCACTGTTCCTTGACAAGCCTCATCGAGATGACAGCCTGCACGAGTTCCTTGGAGGCGTGCTTGCCGCCGTCCTCGTCGATAGGGGCGACACGGGACACATCCTCATTGGATATTCCCCACAAGGGCGGCGAGTTTCATCGTGTTGTAGTAGCGGCTTGGAGGAAGGAAATGAATATTCCTGCCTGTGGCCAAAGCCTTAGTGACGGCGATGTTCAGAGAACCGTAAGATGCTGAATGATTTACGCCAACCTCGGCGGCCTTGGAGGCGACCGATGGCTGAGGTCCCATCCAGATGATGTCTCCGATCTCCACATCGTCGGCGAAGATGGTCTCCTCTCCGCTGTCAAGGTCCAGGATGGCCGCATAGCGTGGCTCGTCGAGCCCGAAATAGTACAGCCAGGATGAGTCCTGACGGAATTTATAGGCGTTGTCCTTGTACTGGGCGGCCGCTTCGACGTTGCCCACGAACAGGGGCGATTCCACGCTTCCCCTGCGGAGCGGTCTGCTCCATCTTCTCCAACAGAGCCTTGCGTCTTGCGATGTAGATCTCTTTTGCGAACATATTCTTAGGTCTTTATGTGATTGAACTTCGGTAAGCCCTGCCTGCGGCCACAGAACCTCCGTGACAGCCAAGGCCTCAATTACAAATATACAAAATTGATATGTAAATTGACACTTAGTAATCCTTAAAAAAAATATCGGACTTATGCAGTTTAGGCTTGCTCGTAATAAAGGCGCCACTTATGTGACCTTGTTATGGATTGCAAGCCAAAAGTGGATAGTCGCTGACATCAATGAATACCATAGCCTCTCACTATCAAGCTTTTCAGAGACAAAAATGAGGGCAAACGTTACTCATAAGCACCACCCGACACTCTCTGGGAACGAAAAGAGGTGTTTATGCATCCCAAAAGTGCGAAACAAGTCTTCGTGCGCATGCCGGATAGTCTCTCAGATGCGAAAAAGGTTAATAATGCCGCCCTTGATTGTCCGACCGCACCCTCGGGAGGCAAAAAGTTGGGAAAACGTTTCCTAAGAGTGCAGGCTGCACTCTTGAGGAGCAAAAGAGGCCGAAAGTGTTACCGAAGGCATTCGAAGCAAGCCTAAACTGCATAGTTCGAAAAATAATTTGGATTTGTCGCCACTTCTATAGCAGTGGTGTCATATAGATCGGAAGGAACACATATCCGTTTTCTTCTTTATAATCCTGGGTATAAATTACGTAAGGAACATGAAGTTGTTTTTTGAACTTATCACGGAATTTTGACAAGGATGAGAAGCAGGAATACTTGCCAGATTTCACCTCAACCGGACAAATGTTATGGGCGTTTGTCAATGTCGGCTCCTGGGGAAGTCGGCTCCATCCACGTCCTCAGAGACTTGGATTGAATAATTGCTATAGAAATACAAAAGAGTGACTCGCTGCAACAAACACTCCATGACAAGTTTTCCAAGACATTCCCTTCATTGATTTCTGATACAGTTGGATAGTCGAATGCGTGAAAATCAGTAAGTTTATGGTGTTTTAAAGTCCTGGTTATCTTGTTTAGTTCGGCGCGTTTACCTGCAACACCATTTGCAGATGTCTGAAATGAGCGTCTTTTCAGCCAAAGAGGAATATATCGAGTATTCGCCTCCTGAAATCTGGTGCGGAATTTTCATGTTTCTGAAGTTCGCCCGATCTGCTCTTTAATTTTCTGTATCATTGACGTTTGTTAATGCGCTATGATTGGTACAATGCCAATATCCTGCTTACCGTGTCCACTTTACAATATCTCCAAGATTTTTAATCGCTGCGTATTCTGTGTTTGGGTTGTTGGTGGGGGTTTGTTTGGGGTTGCTTTGACGAACGGTATGGTCATATTTGTCGCCCAAATGCCCATGAACCAAATCATAGGTACTTTGGTGTTTCTCGAAGCGAATGTGTTCCTCGGTTTCCGTTGATGCTTTATCCGGTAATCATACCTTCCGTCCGCTACAAGATGCTTGATGGCCTTATCGATGCCATTGATATTTCTGAACCTCATCGAAAATAATCAATGACTCTCTCTCGTACAGAAGCTGGACACCAGCGACATTCTGGTACAAAAGATAAGCAAAGTGTCACTGTTTCATTCCGAATACCATCAAAACTTCCTTCATCGCTTTACCGATGTGCAAGGAAGTCCACAAGAATATGACTTGTACCTGGCCTCAAGTGAATCCTCCACTATATAGCTCTTCCCAATCTGCTCCTTCCATAGAGGGCGACCTTGCTTCTCCTCGTTTTCCACATCTCATATATATTTTCCCTTTCATAATCATCACTGTTTTTCAAAGACAAATATAACGCTCTTGCACCGAACAAACAAATTTAATCACCAATATTATGCACCAAAAACGAGATTTTTGAGATAGCATTATCGCACCAAACAAACAAATTTAATATTAATTCTTCGCGCGTGACCTTCCCCTTCTGACCTTCCTCCTGAGAATGGCTGGCTGATTGGGGTGAAACTGCGTGAGAAATGAAAGTGTGGGCCGAAGCGACAATCCGGTCACCTTTCATTCTTGTTTTCACGTCGCTTCGACGCACTGGCGACGATCACTGGAATTCTCCCGTTAAGATCCAGACTGAGCTCGTCGAGTTGGGCTCGTCGATCTTGGACGGAGCGTCGATCATCACGTCACGGCCCTGGCGGTTTCTGGAAGGCGATGAAGTCATTGATGGACTCCCTTGCCGGCGAATAGTGTGCAGACACGGTCGAAACCAAATGCCAGACCTCCGTGAGGCGGGAGCACCGTACCAAGTGGATGATGAACTGGAACTTATATTCAGCCTCCTCAGACCGCGATGCCCTGGAACCTCGAACATTTCTTTCTTTCTGAACTCGCAGATCATGGATTCGATGGAACTGCCACTGAGTTTCTGTGTTGTCCAGTACGAAGTCAGGTATTTATGTGTAAACGATTTGAGATCCTTTTCTTGTCGCGCTGTAGAATGAAAGTTCGTTTGTAGGCTTGGTGGTGAATGGTGGTATCGCGTAGAATCGTCCCGCCCAGAGTGGAAGTTCACGATCCAAAGCGGCGCGCGAAATTAGGGCTGCCGAAGGCCGCAGCCTCTGCTGCCCATCTCGATGCCGCGTAAACGCCAAGCATTGCCTCGCATCCAGGTTGCTGTCACCTGACATCGGTTAACATGTAACTGAACGAAGCACAACA
>VOFK01003505.1_pt1 | contig 28033 bp, 28 predicted proteins | sample 5384121 | NCBI WGS metagenome assembly VOFK01 (sample SAMN12384730, study PRJNA508395) | human gut metagenome | isolation source: healthy gut J | host: Homo sapiens | reverse complement strand
GGCTTTTTGTATCTTTAGTATTCCCCCGAAAATAAGATTTGACGGCCAAAACGGGGGAAATATCCAAACTAATAAGATATGGCAAAGATAGTGAATATTTCAGAAATTCACCCTACTTTGAGTTTTACAGAATTTGATATTCTGGAAAAATACCGCAAGAGTTTTAATGAGAGTGAGCTTGGCAAAGCTTCATTCGGTCTTTCCGTTTGAATGTATGGCAAAAGCCGCCGGCCTGTCGGACCGGCGCCCTTGGGACGCAGGAACAGATTCAGTCCTTCCGCAAAGATCGCCCTTATGGTCCTGAAGGCATACACCGGATTCTCCGACAGGCAACCGGTGGAACATCTGAACGGGAACATACACTACCAGATTTTCTGTGGAATTATGATTCCCCCGTCCCTTCCCATAACCAACTTCAAGATAGTCAGTGCCATGCGTAATGAGATAGCATCCCGCCTTGACATTGATTCTTTCCAGGGAGCTCCCCTGGCTTCACACTGAAACCTTATCTTGATAACCTTCACGTCTGCATGACCGATGCCACATGCTATGAAAGCCACATGCGTTTTCCTACGGACATGAAACTCCTTTGGGAAAGCCTCGAATGGCTCTACAGGCATATATGCCGGCATTGCAGGGAGTTGGGCATAAGGCGTCCGCGCAACAAATACAGGAATGTGGCGGAATCCTATCTGTCCTACTGCAAGAAAAGAAAGAGGAGAGCTTCAAGGACAAGAATGCTTAAGCGCCGGTATGATCAAAAGCTTCTTGAAAAGCTCCTCAGTCAAAGGGATGGGATCCATAGCGAGTACGGTGCTTTACTCCGATATACCCAGATTATCATAAGCGTCTTTCCATCATCAGAAAGGTGCTTGTACAAGAAAAAGGAAATGTTTGAAGGGCGGAAAGTCAGTGACCGCATCGTCAGCATTGACCGTCATTATGTACGTCCCATCGTCAGAGGCAAGGAAACCAAGTCCGTCGAGTTCGGTGCAAAGGTCAATAATATACAGATAGACGGCATATCGTTCATCGAACACCTCTCGTTCAAGGCATTCAATGAGGGTATACGCTTGAAGGACTGTATCCGTATGCAGCAGAAGCTTATGAATGTAAGGGTAAGATGTGTGGCTGCCGATTCCATATATGCCAATAATGCCAACAGAAAGTTCTGTACAAAATATGGGATATCCACATCCTTTGTGCGCAAGGGAAGGGCGGCCAAAGATGAGCCTTTGAGGAAGGTGCTTTAGAAGCGAACTCTCAAAAAAAAAAGGGCAACACGGCTTGAAGGAAAGCTTCGGCACTCAAAAGCAACATTACTCGCTCTCAAGGATAAAGGCCAGAAACAGGAAGACGGAAATACTGTGGATTTTCTTTGGAATACATACGGCAAATGCCATACTGATGATAGAAAAATCAGAAACAAAACAGCTAAAGCAGCATGATATGATTTTACTCACAGAATCAGAAGAGGTCATCAGACTTCTTCCGGAACGTCATGTCCTGTCGGATAGAAGTATGTGAGAAAGCACGGAAAAATGACAATAAGAATGGCATATGAAATGGTCATGCCCTATCATCTTCATATGCCATCTTATTTTTTAGAGACATTTACTGAATATCCCTATATAAAATAAAAAGAAGCGGTATTCTACCGCTTCTTGAGCCGAAACCGGGACTCGAACCCGGGACCTATTCATTACGAATGAATTGCTCTACCAACTGAGCCATTTCGGCAACTGTTTTTTCTGCAATATCGGGTGCTTTTCTGAAAAAGCGTTGCAAATATATATCTTTCTTTCGAAATAAAGAAACTAAAAGCGGATAATTTTTCAGTTATCCGATTTTGTTATGTCAATTGATGCCGGATTTATTAGTAGGCTTCTTCATGTATCCCTTTCATGGCCCATCCGCTTGGTTCGTTTATGTTCTTGAAAGCGGTATCCCACGTAAGAGCTTCAACGGTAGAATTGTTTTCTTTTATGTAAAGATTATAACATCAAGGCGTAAAAACTATTTTACACTAATTGCTCTCCTCATCAAACACCCGTGATATACTGAAATTTACCCACTCCATACCCAAACAATTCAATATCCGTCAAAGTTTGATGGTCTTTACCTTACCCGGAATGATGGTCAGATGCACCGTTCCATCCTTTTCTATCTCCACCTTCTGATATCTGGCCTCCACCACCACTTTTCCATCCAGTGCCATCACCCCCCACTGGCAGGCATTCCCTTCAAAAGCACAATAACCGCCTACAGGAATACAGATATTCCGGTAACAAGGAGGCACTACGATACGATCTCCCCATTTCAGCCCCCACTTCATCCCCATCCGGAAAGGAAGGACATCTTTTATTTCCTCCAGCCTCTTCCGCCTTTTCTCTTCCTCATTCTGTTGCCGTTCCCGCTGTACGCTCTCCGCACGCCGCCCGGCTTCCTTCCTCAGACCTTCCACCACGGAGGCAAAATCCGCTTCGCCCGCCTTAGGAGCATTACAAGCTATATACCGCTTCCCCTTTCCTTTCTCCACATGATAATAGTTTCCTTCCCCGTCCATCACCACAATGCTCCGATCCGCCAAACAACCACAACACCAGTACACCTCTTCATCATCCCCTTCCAGCACGCAGGCGAAGACATCAAATATAGTAGACCACACAGGATCAACTAGCCGGCAAGACTTCGGAACACGGTAATCCGGTATCTTCAAGTAGAAACCATAAAAACAAAGACTGTCTTTGTGCAAACCATGCATAGAGGCATACGCCTTCCGCGTGCGGCTATGGAAAGTCTCCCCCACCCGCAGCAGCTCTATGCCGCCGTATGAAAAAACCACCGGCCTCTCCTGATAAGTTCTGTTTGTCTTCAAATCGGTATAACAGTCACTCCCATCCTCTTTGGTGACAGAAAGAAGTTCTCCCTTCAGGAATCTCAATCTCCGGCAGCGGTCTGTTACCATCAGGGGAGTTCCGGAATCATCCACCACTCCTGTCCGGCCGTCCTCAAAACGGACAGCAGCCCGGTTTGCACAAATATCAAATACTTCCCGGTATTGAGGAATCACTGTGATTTTGTTCCCGCACCTCAAGCCCCACAAACCACTCTGCCGGTCATGACAGGCTTTCAAAGCAGTCCGTTGCTCCCCACCGACCGGACCACCTCCTCCCCAAACAAATCAAATCCCTTTTCCGAATAGCATCCAGCAGACAGTTGTGTGTCATCACAATTTCCAGTCCTTCATTCTGTTTGCTATCTTCCGATAGAGAGCAAGACACAGACAGCCCGCTGTTCTCCATCCGTGTCCGGGCTGAGCATTTCCCGCCATCCGTCCTTCGAACATCGCCTCCCAGTCACGGTCACGGACAGGCAGACCGAATATCCGGTGCAAGCCCACATTATCTATCAGCATACATGATTCCTTATTATCCGACTTCCGCAGCCCCCGGCCCACCTGTTGCAGGTATTTCGCCAACGAAAGCGTGGGACGTGCCAGCTGCACGAACTCCACATCGGGACAGTCAAAACCTTCGGAAAAAAATATCCACATTGACCAACACGCTGATCTTTCCCCGCCTGAAATCCTCTACCAGTTCCTTGCGTTCCAGAGCGGGGGTCCTGCTGTCGATAGCAACAGACTCCACGCCATGCAGGCTGTAATAAGCCGCAATCTGTCGGGCGTGTGCGATGCTCACGGCATAGACTATCCCTTTCTTCCCAGCGGCATATCGACGGACGCTCTCATACAATTGGCGGATACCGGTTTCCCGGTTCAGCACCGCATTCATTTCCTTCACCTGGTAATCCCCGTCCGCACCCCGCTTCTTCAACGAGTCAACCAGCCGCTGTTCCCTGCTGTTCGCACGGATGGACACATAGTCAAAGGACGACAACCAGCCCCTCCCGATAAATTCCGCAATACTCCATGAGGTAATCAGGGTATCAAACAAATCCGTGAATCCTTTGCGGTTCAGCCGACAGGGGGTAGCGGTCATACCCAATTTCCTCGCCTCCGGATAACTCTTCCAAAGCTCCCCGATAAGTTTCTGCCGGGCATGATGTGCCTCGTCAATAACAATCAAATCCGGCTGTCCGTTCACAATCTTCCGGTTTCGTGACAACCACTGGATGGACATCACCCTCACACTTCCGTCCTCCCTCCCCATTCCATAACGGGAAACCGTCTCCTCTATCTGCTCCACCAGTTCCCGACGATGCGCCACAATCCATACCCGGCTACCGGAACCACACAAGAACTCCCTCACTATGGCAGCCAGCAGGTGTGTCTTTCCCGTGCCTGTAGGCATCTGTACCATCACACTCCGGTGAAGCTCCCACTCTTCAAAGAGCCTGAGCTTCATCTCCTGCTGGTAGTCACGAAGACAATCGTTCTTGCAATACATTATACGGATGCCAGTCGCTACCGACAACAAAAACAAGGAAGGCCGCATACGTTATCGCATACAGCCTATATAAATTATAAATATTTTATCTTTACAAAGAGCTTATAATATCGTCTATTCTTCTATGATCCAATCACTCAAAGTATGGTTTTCCGAGTCAAAGTTTAAACCTATCTTCATCACGAGAAGTCCGCAGAGAACAAAGCGTTCGGCCCACATACATTCCCCAAAAGTGATTGCACGCCATGTTCCATTTCACACGGGAGATGGCTTTTTACGTTTTTTTTAGATGCTAACAACAAACTACAGAATAACTATTCGCCCTTGAATACGATTAGCTTTTCCATATCTTGAATAAATTGAAATGTCTTGTCAATATAAGGTATGACCTCATCCTCTGTTGCATCATACAAATCATCATAATCGCCAGATTGCCGTAATTCAAATAAACGGGACAGCAAACGACCATAACTTTTATCTAAAAGACCTTTTACTACAAACCGAGTACCTATCAAGTGAATCATACCACTGTGAAAACAAGATGCAAGACCCTTATCCAACAATAATGCAGAAGCCATATGAAATGCCAAATAATAAAAGCGGTTACCTACCAAGTTCCAAAAGCCCAATTTCGCAACTTCTTTTGCCTCGTTCAAATTACCGTAAGACTTTTGTATCCGATAATTTATAATCGCTTTTTTCTCATCAACACTCAGCATAGTACAATCCCGTCTTGTTCCACATTTTTATAAAAGAGAGAAAAATTTCGTTTCAGCCAATCTTTTAAAGTATACATTATAGGATGAATCTCCACATCAATTTTCCAGTCCAATTCAAATAAAGGATAAACATACTTATCGTGATCTGCTTCTTCTAATTTTTCTTTATCAAGAAGAATCAATATATCCCAATCCGAATCCTCGCGGGCATCGTTACGAACCTGAGAACCCAAAAGTACCACTCTTGCACCTGTAGGCATAACCTGCGCTATGACTTCCTTAATTGCATATAATATTTCTTCTTTTTGCTTCATCATCACAAATAGCTTTTTGTAAAGATAACAAAAAAAATCAGAAACAAAAAGCAAGTATATCCTTTTTACCCTTTATTTCTTCAACACCCAACATAAACATCCAACCAGCACGCAGTCCGCCTCTTTGTTTAGAGGATAGTTCTTCTGATTTATTTGGGATAAAGCGCAGCACCAAGTATTCCGTAGTTTTTTCAATGGCAAGTCCTTTAAAAAGGTCTTTTTTCCCGGCTAAATAGCTATGCAGCAGGAGGTCAGCAACGACTTGCCGAAACGATGGGGATGGTTCAGAAAACAATATTTGGAGGTACCGTGGCCATCTATATATAAGGTAGTTTTCCTTTCTGACTATTTCAATCCATCTATCTTTCTACCAACTTAGAAAAAGAAAGTTTGAACAAAGGATTTTTTTTTAATCTCTCACAATCCTCTTTTAACTGTATCTCACAATAGAAGCATATCCCAAACAACGGATATGCTTCATAAAAGACCTATTAAATCCTCCACAAAGCAAACAATACATAATTGAATAATATACTTTCCCGCTGTTCAAAACGGCTTTTAGCCAATTGCTCCACAAGTTCTTCAGGCAATTTCCATTCTTCCTTTATTTCATTCTTAATAACATCACAATAGATATTAGGAAAAACTGTATTTTCCTGACGGTTTAATAAACCATGTACCACATCCTTATAATAATCACTGCAAATGCCTCTCATCACCCGACTTATGATCATCTTTTCTACAACATGAGACTTCATGTTGCGATAAAAATGAAACATGTATGTTATCAAAGTCTTGTTGAAATAGAATCGACATGGGTATTTTTTTTTTCAAAAAGTTATTTCAAATGAAGTTTGAAGACCAAACCGCCGGAAAAATATTTATAGCGGTTCAACTCTACTACGGCGTTGATGTAGTCTTTCCAGAAGCTGTACTCAAAACCACAATTTATCGATTTGCTATCATATTCTGCCATCAGATTCAAGTTATTTACCGCTTTGTTGATAAAGGAAATCGGGGACAGAGAGAATCGGAAATTGGCACCGATAGCGGGACCATTTAACGGATAGTCCTTCCGCCTGTTATAAACATATGCTAAATGAACACCTAGCTCTCCCATATTCTTAAATGCCAAATGTTTAGTTGCGACAATGAAATAGCGGTTCCAAAATCCATTACCTGTCCCCTTCGGATTTGAAAAGTTTGTACTACTGTCATCACCGGGGCGTGTCGTAACATCATTGGAACCAATAACAATTGCCGGCATATATTTCCACCATTGTCCCTCTTTCAATAAACGTAAGCGAACAGAAAAGTTTCTATCCTGATTTACGAACTTGCCATACGTGGACGGAACCCAGAATCCACACCCATAAACAGGATCGCATTTCATAGCCTTATGAAGTGTACAATCGTAAGCTACCTCCAGCCATGGAAAAAGAGTGATATTGATATAGTAGTTCAAAGTATTGTATGTCCATCGTGCTGGTGTGGCATGTTTTTCCAAAAATCCACCACCAAACATAAATGTTTTGTCACGCTGCATTTCGGCTGTAGGCATATTGAGGAGTCCTGTTGTTCCTGTTGTAAACTGGGCGTATAAACTCATATAGACTAATGTCCCGACAAGAATAAGAAGTATTTTTCTCATTTAATTTATTTCAGATAAAGATTGTCATTATCTTTATACCAATCAGCTATCGCTTCCTCAAAAGAATAATGGAATTTGTATCCTGAAGCTGAAAGCTTTTTCCCACAAATATTCGTAGATATCATCAGTTTTTTCACACGGGCAGGACAAATTCCCATGGGTGCGCCCAAACAACCAATTACTGTGGCAACCGGCATCAGCACCCATGCGGGTATCAATGGTACCACCTTTTTCAAATCTGTCACTTTCTTCATTGTTTCCACTATCTGTTCAATAGTATAAGCCGGCTCAAAAGTGCAGTTATATAATTCCACTCCCTGTTCATGATGTTCCAATCTATATAGCATAAAACGGACTAACTCCTTCACATAAATACATGCCTTTACAGTATCCTTTCTTCCGGGATATATAAATTTTCCGCCACGTATTCCCCAATAAAGACGAGTGAAGTTTCCATTTTCCCCTTTACCGAATACCACACCCGGACGAACGATCGTCAATTGTCTTTCTGCCTGATTCCTAGCTTGCCAAATCATGTGAATCTTTTCAGCAACCAATTTTGATATTCCATAAGGAGTATTAGGAGTAGGAACTGTAGTTTCTTCCTTCAATTCTTCCGCTGCACCATATGGAGCAATGGAGGAAGTGAATACAATTTTCTTTATTCCATACTTTTCCGCAAAAGCCGTCACATTCTCTGCACCAAGAACATTTGTTTCAAAGTAGGCATAATCAGGATGTCCCGGAGTACGATGTACGGCAGCAAAATTAAAGATAACATCATCAGCCGTAACATTTACCCCTTCAAGCACAATAGGCTTGCGAACATCACAGCGAATGAATGTTGAAGCCAATTTTTGCCCCTTGCGCAATGCAGGCTTATAATCCTCCACACTAGGCAACGGTGTACCCGGCTCTACTATATCAAGATTATATACATTACATTCAGGGTGCAATTCTTGGAGAAGGTTGGTCAGGTGAGTACCTATAAAGCCAGTCCCACCTGTTATAAAATAGTTCATACTCAATTATTTATTAAATTCTTTATATTTCTCCTCTACAAATTCTTTTATTTCCCTTTTAAACCGTTCCTCTGAAAATCTTTCTGCCCAACTACGGCAATCCTCATATTTGAAAGGAGCACTCCCCATCGTTTCAAACTCTTTCACTGCATTTACTATGGCATCGGCCGTCTGCTCATAAAAAAACATTCCGGTTTTTCCATCACAGACCGTTTCCAATGAACCTCCATGTCCATAAGCTATCACAGGAGTACCACAGGCTTCAGCCTCTATAGGAATCATACCGAAATCTTCATCTGCTGCAAAAATAAAAGCTTTGGCATGTTGCATCTTCTCTTTCAGCAAATTAAAAGGTTGATAACCCATCACTGTAATATTTTCATTGGCCAATTCTTTATAATTCTTCAAATTCGGTCCTCCTCCAATCACGATCAATTTCTTATCGGGCATCCTATTGAAGGCTTCAATGATGATGTCTATCTTCTTATATGCTACAAGTCTGCTACTCGCTAAATAGTAATTCTGTTTATCATTGCAATATTCAAAGTTAGAAATATCAATATTAGGGTGAATCGTCACAGAGTTCCTGCGATAAGTTTCTTTGATGCGCCTTCCCACATAATCTGAATTACTGATAAAATAATCCACACGAAAGCTGGAAAGCATATCCCACTTCCTGATATTGTGTAGCATATACCTTACAAGCCAGCTCTTGAATCCTTCAGCCAAATTTGCTTCTTCCAAATATTCGTTATACATATCCCATACATAACGAACTGGAGAATGACAATAACAAATATGTAACTGGTCGGCTTTTGTCAGTACTCCTTTTGCCACCGCGTGACTTGAAGATATAATCACATCATATCCCCGCAAATCAAATTGTTCTATTGCAAAAGGAAACAATGGAAGATAAGCCCGATGCTTCTTTGTCCCCAAAGGCATCTTTTGAATAAAAGATGTATGTACTTTTTTCCAATCAATTCCTAATTCATCACAGACTTCTTTCTTGGCTACTAACGTAAATATATCTGCATTTGGAAACACATCAGCTATAGCTTTGACTACTTTGTCGGAACCTCCAACGGTTACTAACCATTCTTGAATAATCGCTACTTTCATACAATAAAGATTTTCAAAATAGTAGATTTAAATAAATCGTAATCAAAAAGAGAAACACTCTGATAAGATTCTTCCGCCGAGCTTATTATATAAAACTCTATCCTTAACCATCATTTCAATATATTGCTTTATGCTTAAAGAATCTCCAACAGGAACAAGGAACCCGTCAATACCATTCCTTATAATTTCTGCTTGACCACCAAGATTAGTTACTATTGCAGGTAGTCCTACACTCTTAGCTTCAACAAGCACTAATGGCAAAGCTTCAGGAATAATAGTCGGCACAACTACAATATCAATAGATTCATACAGTTCATTCATTATATTTTCGCTAAATCCCATAAATTTCACTTTACCATTTGATAATGTTTCCAAAGTATCATGTAGAGGTCCTTCACCATATAATCTAAATTCAACAGGAAGTTTTTCCGAAACTTTATCAGCAGCCTTAATATAATATTCAAATCCTTTTATCTTGATAAGACTTCCCATCGCTGCCACTACAAATTTGTCTTTATTTTTACGACCTTTAAAACCTTTATCATTAATATTAGGGTTGTACAGCAAAATTTTATTCGGTAATTTAATGGTATCATATACTGCTTTTGAAACACATAAAGACATCTCAGCTTTTTTCAAACAAGATCTATATAAAAAATAAAATATTGATTTTGTATTTTCAACTAAATGAGCATGATATATGAATGGGACACCATACATTACTTTCATCATATATGCATACAGTAATCCTTTCTTTGTTGTAACATAAATCAATGTTTTCTTAGTAACATAATATTTAATCTTTCTTAAATTTCCAGGAAAGAGACACGTCAACACCACCAAATCTAATAACCAATTCAAATATTTAAAAGGGAAAAAGAAACTTCGACCTTTTAGCAATACTTTAGAAGAATCCGGAAACTTTTCATTAATCATCTGTTCAAAACGAGTGCCTTTTGCAAAATCTACAAATACAAGTTCACAAGTTTTACTCAAAATCTCAGCTACTTGCAAAGTTATTTTTTGGCCTCCACCAAAATTTACCTTACCGGAATTCTCTATAATTATAATTCGCCTCATATACTCTTTCGATAATAGGATTTTAAGCTTATATTTTAACAAATAAAGAGGGTGATATTTATATTATAGCATCATGCTATATTAGAACATAATTTTAAATAGTTACATCGTATATATCTTATATTGCTTTGCATAACAGTATATTACAATCATACAGAACGATATAAAATAGGCATTAATAACGCAGTAATGTAGACACATAAAAAACAGAGTAATCAACAACATAAAATTCAATCTCTTATCATAAGTTTTATAAAAAGATTTAAGAAACCATAGAAGTAAAATAAAATTCACAATTCCCACTTGTGCCAACAAACGAGCTTCAAAACATTCACAGATATAGCCATGTATTAATAATGATTTTTGATAAGGAATTCCAATTCCTAATAGTATATTAGGAATATCATAGTTTAAAAAACACAAATTATCATTTAAGACATCATTCCTAGCTGAGTTAGAGCTTATTAAAGCGATATTTTGGATATCAATCCCAATAAATAAACTATAGACTATCAATACGAATATAATAACATGATATATCCCCAATCTTTTTCTTGTCATTTTCTGCCCCAAGTATATATTCAATTTTATTGCAATCAACAAAACCAACGCACATAATAGTGCTGTCTTGGCACCAGTAAGAAAAATTGCTACAACAAAAAGAATGTACCATAAATTAGTGAAATGACTATGAGAAAGTCTATTTCTAATGTACTGAAGGATGATTCCGACACAAAAAACGAAACCACTCTTTTGAGGCTGTAACATCAAGCCAAAAGGCCTAATTGCCATTAAACCAAGATTGTCCGATTCTCTCAAATATTGAGAATCAACATCATAAGATGCCATTGCCTTACCCACTAAAAAAATTCCATCATAATCACCTAAAGCCAACAAATTTATATAAGTAAATTCGTATAAGGTGAATAATATATGCATCTTGCAACACCAAAGACAAAGTTTTGATAATTTATCAAAATCCAAAGGTAATGATGCCATTACAGCCAACATTATCAAGAAAAGGAAAAATCTATAATTCTCATTAGCAAACCCAGCCTCATCAAAACCGTTGTAACTTATAAAGCTTGATATTATAAAATAAATAAAGAAGTATACAACAAATTTGCTTGCAGTTGGAGACCAAATTTTTTAGTAAATTTATGTTTTGCAAATCCCCATACTACCAGTCAAATGTCACAATCTCAAGTATTATAGATGTTGATACATAAAACCTTAATGGAGCTGCTAAAAAGATCAACAATACTAAAATGGAATATATATCAATCTTAAGTAGATAAGATTTTATATTAAGTATCATAATGCTTATTCACAAAAAACAACATTTAATAAATTGTATATACAATATACTACTTCACACACAAATAAAATTGTCAAAATAGAAAAGATTTAAAATATGCTTTCAATGTGACCTTAAAAAATTAGCATTCAATTTTGACATATAGCTCAAAGAAACTTGCCACAAGGCGATTTCCTAACAAACAACATCAAAAAGGATACTGATTTTTATGACTTGTTGTAAGCACTCAATTTAGGGCATCCCCCTTCGAAAGGGCACTTTTCAGTGCCCTAAACCGAGTTTTGTTAATTAATTAGTCTTGAATTTAACATTGGCTGGTAGCCAAAGTGATTTTGTCAGGAACCATGTTAACATAATCCCTGCATCCGTTAAAGATATTTTTGAAAAAAGTTCCGATGAAGTTCCAGATAGAACTGCCAAGAAGCTTTACCGTTCCTATCACACTGTGATAAGTTGCTGCCATCTCTGCACCGGCATCACTACCATAATGAAGTGAATTGTTGCGTTGAGTGGTCAGGCTTTCGAATGGTTCGCTCAGCCAGGTTGTTGTCTATCGGTAATTCACCATCATCCAAGTAAGCAAAGATCTCTTTCCTGAACCGGTTCAGATAATTGAGAGCTTCTTTATAATACCGGCTTCTAAATTCTGAATCCTTTGACTGTTCACTATCTAACAAACTACGCAGCTCTATCAGGAGTTCCTTAGTTTCCAAGCCTTTGCCTTTCTTGAAACCTTTCTTTTGGAGTTAATCCGGCATCATCGTATTCACGATCCCTCATAAAAGAACTCCTTTAAAATTTCGGAAAAAGCGTTCTGCAGTCGGTTCACCACCCTGATTGGAAGCCTTGACAAACTTGTTTTTGGCATGAGACATACAAACTTGGTGTACAGTATCTTTAAACCGGCCTAATTTCAGCTCATTGCCGATAAATACATAAGCATTGTATCCGTCGGACATAATACTCTTCAATTCTGCATCGCCCAAAAAGTCTGTAAGTACATCCACGACCACACGAGCCATTCTCATAGAAGAAAATGGCTGTTTTCCGAGCCTTGTTGACTAGAACCCCAATGTAGCACTTCTTATAGTGATCATATTTACGCACTTTACACCAGGTCTCATCGCAGTTCACTATCGAGTCTTTTTCCAAAGATATAGACTTCAATACACAGACCAGTTCGTCCAGGTATGTCTTGTCCTTCGTAAGCCAGTTGCGCAACGTGTTTTTAGAAATGGTCATGCCCATATCTGTCAGCCATCGGTGAAGAAAACCAAAAGTCACATTCTTTACATAAACTTCGTAGGCGATAGCCTGCAGAAATTCAAGAGTGACTTTAGTACCCTCGAATCCAGTCACCACCTCAGGATGGCCTTCAGAAGGGAAATAATCCCACCTGGGCTTTTTACCAGGTTCTGCATAATGAACCATCTCAAAACATTCTTCCGCAAGGAAAGTACGGAAACTGAACATCCGTACCATTCTTCTTTCAATGAGGCGACCGGGAACCTTTGTCAAATCAGAAGGATGCTCTGTCGCCTCTCCGGCTACTCCCATCGTTTTATACCCGTCAGGACGATTGGACAAATCACGTTCTTTCCCGGAAGGCTCTTTAACCCCCGGTGATTGGACATGATCAACCGAATCCGTGCGAAGCGTATCATCGGTTCCATCATAATCATCCTTCTCCTTGTTACGGTCTGAATCACCCGTCTTAGCTTTAGATTTGATCTTTTGACGTCGATCACCAAAACGTTCCTGATGGGCATAATCAAGTCTTTCCTGAAGTGATTTAATCTTACGTTCAGCTGATTTGCGAAGTTTATGCTCTTCTGACAACCGATTCTCAAGGTCAGCATGTTTCGATTCCATAGAGGACACCTGATCCTTCAGATCCTTCATCTGAGCCATAAAATCCTCCAAAACAAGCTTCATGGCATCACTTGTCAACCTTAAATCCTGATTCTGTTCGGCAAGGTATTGTATGTACCGCTCTTTCTGATCCTCTGCCATACCTGCACTATAATTATAGGGTTGCGTGAGTAGGTTGCCCTACCCAACAACTCTCTTTTTGTTTTAACTATATCTTGCAGTTCGATCATACTTAAACCTTTTATTTACAGCACAAAAGGCAGTAAAATAATCATAAAACCACAAGTGTATATTTAATTTAATCATCTGATTTTTAACATTTTAGTTATCGGGATTTCAAGGATCAAAGCCACGTCTTTCCAGTCAATCCGATAAACAGTATCTGCCCCGTTCCGCTCCACTTTCATGAACTGATAACCTGCAACAAACTTCTTTTCGAACAGACTATATGAACGATTATCAAATGAAAACATACGGACTATTCTGCGATTTCGAGACATGACTATAAAGACGTCTCCATCATTGGGCTCACGGTGAAGCCGTTCACGAATGACAGACAACACACGGCTGTGTTTACAACGCATATCGGTAAAATCACGGATACAATAAAAATGATTGAAACCGGTAACACTCAACATAACCCCTCCAGCTTCTCTACCATCCGAACCCAATCCGGATAGCTTAAATTCTTTTGGGACAAATATAAGCCATTGCTTATACGAATGTCAACCCAAATACGAACAGGGGTATCATTTTTACTCTGTAATATAGGGTGAGATTGATCACTAGTCTTGGATTTTTCCTCATGACCTATTTCAGGAACACCATTAATCTGGACTTCAACTATTTTTTTCCGGATATCCTTTAACCATTTCTGAAAGATGTTATAAGGAACTTTGTGCTTAACACAAAATGATTGGAGGGATTCTCCATGAGGCAAAGCCTCGGTCTGGTATTGAAAGTAAAACCTTTCAAGATCTTCACTGCTATACATAAATCCTAATTTTTTTGTTCGCAGCGAAGATAGAGGTTTCAATCAATATCCATTTTTTAACGGCTTACAATCTTGATTACTTAACAAGCGTTATATAAAGGTAGAAAGAAAAAAGTCAAAGCTAAATAGACTAATAATGATATCTTTTTTTTCTAAATATATATATAAATCTTCGATATAAAGAAAACGGTAAAACAACATATGCAAAGTGAATTAATAATTTGAACGATAATCGCAAATTTTGAATAATCATACGTAAAACAGCTAATTTCTTCCCATGTAAAATTAAATATTCGACATCTGCATTAACACTCCTAACTTTAAGCCATTTCAATTCTTCAGAATATTGTTGGATTTCGTCCACACTCAACAAATTATATATTAAATCTGTATATAAACACATAAATTCTTTTCCCCATCCTGCCTTCTGTGTCACCGTCAAAGAGTCTGAATGCATCCGATATTTCATCAACGGACGAGCATCATAATATGCATCGTTCTTATATATCAATCTCAAAAAAAAATCATAATCCTCTACCAACTGATATTTAAAATCAAACTTTATATCATCAATTTTCATGCTGTTCACATTAATGACAGCAGCAGACATACCAACCATGTACTTTGACAATAAGTCTTTAAAAGTACGGTTTCCTGAGTTCTTTTCCGTGTTATATTCAACAAGTTCTTCACCATCAATCCAAGAATAATAATTACTATAATAAAATGAAAATTTATTTTTATAAATAGATAAGACACCTACAGCTCTTTCCAAAAAATCACGCTCCCAAACATCATCACTATCAAGAAATGTAAGAAACTGCCCTTTTATCTTATCTAAAGCTAAATTTCTAGCTTCTCCTAAAGTTGTATGTTTTGGAGCATAATAGAAATTAAACCGTTCATTTTTATACGACTTAATTATTGATGCTGTCGAATCAGTAGACTGGTTATCCCAAAATATCACTTCATAATTATGATATGTTTGGTTCAATATACTATCTATTGTTTCCCTAAGATACTTTTCACCATTATAGCAATTAACAATTATACTTACTAGAGGTTTATCCTCCATCATATACTCTTTTTAATTAGTCCACAAATATAATATACGTCATCCTCTACCATATCGGCATGTAATGGAAGAGTGATGAGTTGTTCGTAAATCTCGTCCGTATGCTTAAGAGTCGTATTATTTTGATTACCTGTAAACAATGTAAGCAAATGGTTGGGGCGATAATGTATGCCTGTTGCCACCCCATTGTCATTCAAACATTGTTTCACAATATCCCTCTTGCCACAAGTTATTCTAATAACAAAGATATGAGGAACCACTTCATTATAATTACAGGGTATAATTTTTATTCCCTTTACATTATCAAGTTCTTGCTGATAAATTTTTGCCAGCCTTTGACGTATTTCTTTAAACTTAGGAAATTTCTTCAGCTGAGTATAACCTATTGCGGCCATGATATTACTCATATGATAACGCCACCCCGGTTGATTGACATCAAACACCCATGTTCTTGTACCCTTTGAATCTACTATCGGTATCATTCTGTACACTCAAAAAGGCGAGCATCCTTAATTATTTTCTGTACATCAAGGTCCTCAGTAATTATCATCCCTCCTTCACCAGATGTTATATTCTTGATACCATCCATACTTATACACACCACATCACCAAAAGATCCTATTAACCGACCTTTATAATAAGTGCCAAATGCATGTGATGCATCTTCTATTACTCGTAGATTATGCTTTTTTGCAAATTCATATATAGCATCAAGATTACCACATTGTCCAGCATAATGTACAGGCATTATAGCCTTCGTTTTTGGAGTCAGTTTACGTTCGGCATCATCCAAATCGATAGTAAGCGTATCATCATCCACATCGCACGCCACAGGTATCCCACCTGTAGCTCTTATAGCTTGAAAACAAGCCACATATGTAAGAGACTGTACAAGTACTTCATCTCCATCTTTTATTCCTACACCTTGTACTGCAAGATGCAAAGCTGCCGTACCAGTATTTACAAGTGTCACGTCACGCCCAAAGAAATCTTTTAAATCATCTTCAAATTTATGTACATCCTGTCCCATACCCAAATACTCTCTATGAAGAACGTCTGTTACGGCATCTATTTCTTCCTTACCAATGCAAGATTTGGACAATCTAATATTTCTCATAAACATCATCATTTTATTATCGGTATTTCTCTTTCCCATTTTTTCCATGGAGCAACTCCATCAATAAGCAACTGTTCCAATAGATTTTTTTCACGTATATTATCCATACATTGCCAGAACCCCTTATGTGTATAAGACATTAGTTCACCTTCGGTAGCCAACTTATTCAATGGTTCTTTTTCAAATATGGTTTGATCTCCTTCTATATAATCGAACACTCTAGGTTCCAACACCATATATCCGGCATTAATAGGTACACCATCATTGATATTCTTCTCACGAAATGAACGAATGGAATTATTTTCATCAATATTTAAAACCCCCTTGTCTTGTGCTTGAATAACAGCAGTAAGAGTTGCTATTTTACCATGCTTTTTATGAAATGCCACAAGCTTATTGATGTCAACATCACACACACCATCACCATATGTCATCATAAAGGTTTCATTGTTAACATATTCCTTTATACGTTTGATACGGCCTCCGGTCAATGTGTTATATCCTGTATCAACTATCGTTACTTTCCAAGGTTCAAGATTTGAATGATGTACAGTTATTTCATTCTTACCGTTACGGAAGTTGAAGCTAACATCGGAATTGTAAAGAAAATAGTTTGCAAACCATTCCTTAATATATTCCTGTTTGTATCCAGCACAAATTATGAATTCATTATATCCATAATATGCATATTCCTTCATTATATGCCAAAGAATGGGCATACCGCAAATTTCAATCATGGGCTTTGGCTTAAATTGGCTCTCTTCACTAATACGCGAGCCAAAACCGCCTGCTAAAAGAACTACCTTCATATAGATCTGCTAATTTTGTTGAAATCAAACTTTATATCACTCTCTTCTATTGGAATGTTTACCTGCTCTAGAGGATCATGAGGAATATTGGCTACATTTAGAAGAATGCTTTTTTTACCTTCACCTATTCCAACGAAGCCCATCCATACTCCAGCCGGTATTGTGATCCTTCGATACAATTCAGGTAATTCAGGTGACAATATCACCTCCATGTACTTTCCAAATGTAGAAGAGTTCTCACGCCCATCATATAAAACGAAATGTATCTTTCCTACAATACATACTAGGTTTAATGTCATTCTAGAATGACGTTTCCATGCCTTTACCAAACCTTGTAAAACACTTGAGAAATAAACTTCACCAAATCCTTCAAATCCAGGGTCAACACATTTCATTGCATGAAATACATCCCCTTTGGGATGAGTTATCTGTTTTAAGGGAGTCAGCAAAAAACTCCGTCAATTGTGATATTGTCCATTATTTCCAATTATTTTGCCCAATCAAGATTCTGTTTTTTTGCAGCTTCCATATATGCATTGATTTGTTTTTCTGTCAAAGCAAACATATCCTTAGCCTGCTCTACATAGAATGCACGATACCATTCAGCAATAAAATTCACACATTCGTCATAATGCAAGGTTGAATGCCAATGTAAATAAGCCAAGGCCTTATCACAGTTCAGCTTAAGCAATGTAGCTTCCTCAAAAGGTACATTGCCTGTGAGTTTTGCAGCTTTGTTCTTATCCAATCCCCATAAAGTAGCAAGATCTTGAAACAGTTCAAATACGGTTTTTGTCTGTTCTGCACGTGGACCAAAGTTGTAAGATTCCCCATTTTCGCATTTGCCTTCACATAAATATTGCGCCAACGTCAGATATCCACTTAATGGCTCAAGAACATGTTGCCAAGGACGAGTCGCCTTTGGACTTCTGATTTCTACAGTCTTTCCTTCTGAAAAAGCTTTCACACAATCTACAATAATTCTATCTTTTGCCCAATCACCGCCACCGATAACGTTACCAGCTTCTAGCCACACCAAACTTAATGTTTGGCATTTTCTTGATAAATGAATGCCAATAACTCTTAATGACAAGTTCGGCAGCACCTTTAGATCCAGAATATATATCCTTACCTCCAATACCATCTGTTTCACGATACCCCCAAATCCACTCTACATTATCATACGCTTTATCAGAAGTAATTAGAACACAAGTACAATTCCAATCAATGTTCATGACAGCTTCACATACAACAGCTGTACCCACAATGTTAGTAGTCATTGTTTCAAATGGTTCGCGATAACTTGTCAAGACCAAAGCTTGTGCGGCAAGATGAATCAAAAAATCAGGTTTCACTTCCTGCACAAAATCATTAAATTCCCTTTTGTTTCTAATATCACCATAGTGTTGACATATCTTATCTTCAAGATGAAGTGTATCAAACATCGATGGAGTTGTCGGCACACCAATCGAATATCCATAAACCTCAGCTCCCATCATTTTAAGCCATGTAGACAGCCAAGTCCCTTTAAACCCAGTATTACCAGTAATAATAACCTTCTTATTCTTATAAATATTACTAAATGCCATAACTATATGTTTTTTTTATATTCCGCAAAAAGATATTTTGTTGTTTTGAATCTATAATAACCGGTAGATTCATAATCGATTTTCCTATTTTTTCCGCAACTGGGCATCCTCCCCAATGATATCCAAAGTCACATATATTTTCTTTTGTTGCAACAATCGGAGTTTTAAACCAAATCCAATCATCAATGTATGAGAATACAGTAAGAGCGAAATGAGTTGAATAAGCAATACGCAAAGGAATAATGTCACAACCAGTATCATAATAAGCTGCAGGCATATCTTCTTTTTTTTCTACAACCTGTAAAATTTCTTTAAGCCAACTCTGCCTTTGATGAATATTAGCTTTATATTGTTCAAGAACATGTAATCCAATCTTTGCCAAAACAGAAGGTAGTTTAGCAGGATAACTGTAATAAGGGTTTATTGCGATTTTGGCAGATGTTTCCAACTCCAAATAAGGAGATATTTCATTATGAATATGTAGCTTATTCATCAAAGCCTTTTTATAGTTCCGCATTATGTATATTTTATGATTTACAGTTTCTATGCGGTGTTCATCAATATAAGTCTTTAAGATCATTCGCTGATGTTCGTTACTTAAATCCCCACAATCATCACGCATTGCCCGAATAGATGTAGCTATGTCTATATCATTAGTATAAACAAAGCCTCCTATAAGTGTATTAAGAGGTTTGGTATGATCTGTTGAAAATATTGCAGCATCACCATAATTGCCAACTATAATACTTTTATATTTTGAACCAAAGGTCAACGCACAATCTTCCACTAAATAGCAACTATGAGATTTAGCAATCTCCTTTATTTTATCAATCTTACATGGAATTCCAAAAGAATGCTGAGCCACAACTACTTTTGTCCGATTCGTAATTTTGGACACTAAAGATTCTGCAGACATTCCTAAGGTATCCTTGTCGATATCCACATAAATTGGAGTTGCTCCAGTTCGCAAAACAGCATTAGCCATAACAGCACAAGTAAATCCTGTAAGAGCAACTTCATCGCCTTCTCTTATTCCCCAGCTTTTTAATAAAGAATAGAATGACATACGTCCTGATGCGAAAGTCACGACATGCCCTCCTCCAAGAAATTGGCTTAGTTCTTTTTCATAGCGATTAACATAATCAAGATTAGGAGCCTCTATCAGTGCTTCATAGTCTGACTGTTTTTCTGATATATCAATACTTGGAGAAATAAAGCTACTGATTTCAGACGTAAACAATAGTCTAAACATTTTTTTCATTTTTGATATTATCATAATCTCTAAATGGTTTCGTTTTCCATAATTCCTTTCTATTCAACGTCTAATAATTGACTTCACCAATGAATACATTTCTCTATTACAACACACTGATACTAGAATTGATATTAAAACAATCAATCCCATAACCAATAAATTATAACAAAGGGAAATCTTATTATATTCATAAGCCATATAAGGCTTTACAAGAGTACTTAATACTAATAGTACAATTAAAGGTAAAAACAAAGTTTTCAAAATTAGGAATAGTGAAACTATCTGACCAGCATTCTTTGCAAAATCTCTGTATAATGAATACCAATAAAGAATACCCAAAAATATAGGAATCAATCCTTTAGATATAGCGAACGAAAATACGCCCCATTTACCAACAGTAAAAAAAATTAATAACCAGTATAGTATAGGTTGAAATATATTAAACCTATTAAGTAAAGTAGTTTTTTCAATTGCAATAAAATAAGAAGAACTAGGGTTTGAGAGAAAGCAAGGAAAGAAACAAAACACCAAAAGTGATAAAATAGAACTGGATTCCTCATAATTGAATCCAACCCAACTTATAATAAATGGTTCACTCAGCATAGACAATCCAACAATGGGCAGAACTACCATTGGCGAGAGCATTAATAACATCCGATTCACAAATTTCATCAGTCCTACCCTGTCATTTTCACCAATCAAATGATTATATCGCGATGAATAAGGTGAATAAAGTAATGACACAAAGGTTCGTACAAAGGTCAATGCAGAAAAAGCTATGCCATAAACTGCTACTGCCTCCAGACCAACAAAATTTGAAATCGCGATTTGATCAAATTCATAGAACAACACCCAAGAAAGTATAGATATAAATGAAGCTCCCGTCAAGCCCTTTTCTTTATCAAAGATAATACGGTCAAAACGGATAGCTTTAAGAAATTCCACAAATGAATATTGATACTTTCGGACCTGAAAAGCTGCCATCAATACTACGGATAGGTTGATAAACTGCACGAATGCAAAATAAGGTACCAACAAATAATTTTCACTTCCAAAAAAAAAGAAAACTGATAAAATCTTCAGAATACTGCCTACCGCAGAGATACGCTGTAATTTATAATCTTCTACACGTATGGAATAAATCATATTAAGAATTCGTTGGCCAATGATTACCGGACAGGAAACAGACAACAGAATCAGCAAATAACGTGCCGTATAAAAATTTTCACTATCTGGTTCCAATTCAGGCATGAGAATTTGAGGGAATATGCTGATTATTCCAAATAGCAAAGCTATCAGCATAAACATGCTAAGCATAATAAATGCAGTAAAACCTATCGTACGAATTTCATTCTTTCGGTCACCACGAATATAATATTCCGCTGCATATTTCAATCCCGATGAAATAAAACCTAAATCAGCATACGAAAAGAATATAGTCAGAGACGTACAAACACTGTAAATACCAAAGAGTGTTTTATTTCCAGAAAGTGAAGGCATCACAATAAAAAGCGAAAGAAAACCTAAAATTATGGATAATCCTTGCCAAATGTAAATCCTAAAATATTTTCCGCGATATGATATGCTCATAGGTATCAAGTGAAAAGTTGGAAAATTAACTGAGGCTCTAGTTTGGTAAAGAAATAGTTTCTCAACCGATAGCCCTCGGTCATTGCATCCTCAATATTTAGATTCAATATCCTAACAATAGCATCCGAAAGTTCAGCCAAATTATTGGCAGTATACCACAATACTTCATTCACCTCTTCTATTTTATCAAAAAGAATGATGGAAAGCGGATCTTTCAGATTAATAACAGGGATTCCCAAACTTAAGGCTTCAAACATCACAGATGTGTTAGCTGCAAGAATTGCGTCTGCTTTCAGCAAGAAAGAGTTTACATTACCTTTTACTACTTCTAGCTTTCCCCCTGCCTTGTTTGTACAGGAAACCATCCATGATGAATTTGCATCAGGATGGGGCTTCAAAAGTATATTAATATTAGCATTAGAAGATTTAATAAAATCAGTGAGCAATTCGTATTTATACTCCATATCATAATTATCGAGTGCAAATGGCACCAAGAGCGTGAACTTATCATGAGGTTTGGTGCTTCTATGACTGCTATATATCTCTTGATTTCTCAGTGCAGGAGCTATATGCTTATACCCGTTATAATTTTGATAGAACTTTAGCAGATAACTGCTACATAAATAAATATCTTTTGGAGCAATATGACAAAATAATTCTTTATTCGATGCTATAATATGTGGAAAAATTGTTGAATCAGCAATAAATCCCATATATCCATGAACTTTTGCCTCTGGATAGTATTGATGCATTGCGTAATATACTGATTTGTCGTAGCTTTGGTTCTCAAACCAATCCACAAATAAGCAAATGTCAACATCCAATTCTTTCATTCTCATAATAGCTCTTTCCATCAAAATGGCATAGTAGAAATAACTCTGATTACTCTCTTTGTATGCCTTTCCCAAAAGCCATTGAAGACTGAATCCCTGATAAGTATAACTTGCAAAATCTGGCTTTTCAAAACGCCCCATATAGCGCCATGCGTAGAGGTAATCTTTAAAAAGTAAAAAATCACTCATAAAGAACAAGTTTTCCTTAGAATTGGCAACAATAATATCCAATTGCTTTTTTGAGGCAAAGGGCAAATACAAAGGCATGAAATATATTTGTTCTTTTTGGGCATCAATCAATTTATCTACAGAATTTCCATAAAAACGATCCCAATAGGCATCAACCTTTTTTGCAATAAAGGTATCAATGATAGTTAATCTTCCCCCTCGGCACACCTTATTACGCCTCTCTTTCGAACCGCTAAGCCATGAACAGAGTGACCATATTCCATATCGAATATTATTTTTCCATAAACGAATATTATTTTTCAAAGAACTTGTCTTACCATGCACATTTATCTTAGGATACAGATTTGAAATGGTTTTTCGCAACTCATCATTATCCACTATGATTTCTTCTATTATTTCTCCGCTACTTATAAGCTCTGATATCAATCGCAAGGACTCAAGTTCTGCCAGCATTGAAGAAAAAACGGTACTACGAGAATTTACGTTACAAACCAGCCATTCCAAACTATCACGATTATAATCAATTAACTGTTCGGTCAATGCATTATAGTCGGCAATCACATTTTTTTTCAGCTTTGCCTTTAATTTACTCTGTTCCAGAGTTAGTTCATTTAGATTTAATATCATCTATTTTATCTTTAATAAAGAACTTCACTCAATAAATCTGCACTTGCTTTTCCAATCTCATCTTTTGTATAAAGATATTTATCAATAAATTCATCGTACACGCTATCAAACACCACAGGGACGGATATATCAGCATCTTCTGCATCAATATTTACCAATGGACTTTGGAAAAAACTAGAGTAACTCAACTCAGCTGCAATGCCATACTTGTTAACGACTTCATCAGTCGTGATAAACTTGATTGGTTTGTGCTGTATTATAAGAAAAGTAATAGCTGTACTCAAATGATTAATAGCCCATGCACAACCCTTACACAACTCCGCAGTCTTTCCAAATAATACGGGTCTGCCGTCAAAATAGTTATGTTCATGATATTTTTTTGAGCACTAGGATGTGCAGCTATAACTACAGGTAACCCATACTTATCCTCCACACGTTTCAGGTAATTATTTACTGATTTAAAATATTGTTCAGGATCAATATGTCCACTGGCAGTTAGTTCAAAATCAGGATGGAAAGGCATATAAGCATCAATAAACACAATATATTTCCTATCATTATACCTTTCCATTTTATCCACCTTATTAAAATGCTCTATATCATAGTCTACAATTGTTATTTTCTGCGTCTTGTCGGAAATAAGTTGAGATGCAGAGTTAATACTGTGTACACCTTGAGTCACAGCATAATCAAAATCTTTTAAATAACCAATTTTTCTCAATAGAGGAATAGACCTATGAATGAAATAATACCTCACTCTAATCGGGTTAAACAAAAGTTTAAGTCTATGCTCCATTCTATTTTTGGGGAGAGGCAAATGCATACTTCCAATATTGAAATAGCCAACATTTTTTTGTTTTGCTTTGCTTAAAATTCTAAACAACTTCAAACAAGGAGCAAATACAGGCATTAATGAAATGAGAATAGCATCTTTATTGCGATCTAGATTTATAATCCGCTGAATTTCTTTCCAAGATTTGGGTATAGTTTCACAACCTTTAGAAGGTACATTACTTAATAAACCAACTAACGGTCCAATCCAAACATACTCAATTGGGAATCCCTTTTCTTGCAATTGTTTTAACAGAAACCTATCATTATAGACTTCTTTCCAAGGTTCAATATTAAAAAAAAACAGTTTTGGCAGATTTTGATTTGACATCCTTATTTTTTATTATAATTATCTCTAATATTTAAAGTATTAACCACTTTTTCTGTTTCAAAAAATACCATATTTGTCCTAAATATCAAAATTCTCTTTCACAATCATTGGCTTTATATTATACCCATAAATATCCATAGTTGCTACCCTTCAAACTCAAAATATAGAGAATTCTTTAAACTCATTTTCACCAGTCAAGTATACTTCCCCATAATCCTTATCCAGCCTTTATGTTAAAGCGGTATTTAACACCGGGGTATAAAAACTCCCCACCATATTTTTCCCCTTCCAGTTCCACATCCAATCCTTGTTCCAGTGCCAGATTCATACCCGGAAGAATATCCCAAGAATAACATCCTTTCAGATGTAAAAACTGTCTGTAACAGCCTCGTATAACATTATACATATTATACATGCAACACCCCATAATACGATATTCAGAGCCCTGTTCCAACCTCTTAAAATCTTCAGGTTGCATATAAGATGACAGCCCACAAATTCTTGAACCAATAATTTTAGAAAACTGATCACCTGTACATAAACGAATTCCCAATTCGGGTAACATAATCATACTTTGATAATGCCTCATTCCTTTATAAACAGAAATGCCGACTCCCCATTCCTTCAGACCTGAAACAAAATTCTCCGTACCGTCTATCGGGTCTACCGTTATCACATACTCAACTTCTTCCAAACGTGACAAATTCGTTTCTGTTTCCTCTGAAATAACCAAATAATCCTTCAGATTGGAGTCCAAGAAATCAAAAATGAGTTTTTCACACAATTTGTCCCCTTTGGAAACAAAGGTATGATCGGATTTCAACTCTGAAGTATTCCGTAAGGAGAGAATTTCAGGCAAATGAAGCATAATCAGTTCATGTATGCTTCTACAAATATCCGGTTCATTCATATAGAGACGGAGTTAAAAATTCAATATCCATAACCTTTCCTATTTCACTGATGCGATGCTTTATCGCTTTATTCATTTCCAAGACATAATCCCTATCCTGAATCAGATTCAAACGCTCCTGATAGTAGTTTCCCTTTTTCATAGAGTAACCGTCCATACCTGCCAGATAAACTTTTCGAGGAGACAGTTTCTGTAAAAGGTTCAAAGCCATCAGAGCCGAATTATCACGAATAATGTCCACTTCGTTCAGCAAAGAAACATAATTGACACAATAGCCAGATTGTTCTTGATTTGCACGAATATTGGACGTATAAATCAAACTCACCTCCTTTTTCATCGGATTAAAAGTCGTAGCATACCGCTTGGCATTAGCCAAGAAAGTAAAGTCACAATCCATAAAATCAGGAACAAAGGTCACAGAAATAAGCAGACAGTTCTCCGAATTCTGTTTCTGGACAATTTCGTCATAACAGTCTGTAATTGAACCTCCTGGAGCCATCAGTATAATATTTCTTCCACCTATTTTTTCTTTCAAGTTCTTTAAGACATAAGTATCATCCACCTCATGAGATTGATACTCCAAATAAATCCTATTTACCAATTCCTTATTGTATAAAGAACGCTTTTCGACAGGAATCATATGCAATATGGCAGAAATTTCCTTCACAGCAAGCGTCTGTTTCTGAGCCAGATAAGAGGCATAATTAGGATGACAACCATTAATAGCCGCCAAATAATAAGGAACAGTATACCCCCACTCATGTTTCTGCCTAATATGAATGATGAATTCATCAACAACCTCCAACAATGGCTCTATAGCATACATATGCCCTTCACGGTCATTAACATAATTGGCAATCAGTTCCGTATTCAGGTTTCCGGCCCCTCGTCCCATTCCATAGATAGAAGCATCCAACGAAATGACACGGTCGCCTACATATTCAAAAAACTCCTGAGAGTTAGAAAAGGAAAGCTGTAAGTTATTGTGGGAATGAAAACCCATATTTATTGACTTGTCCAGATTAGTATTGATCAGATAAAAAAATCTGGCTATATCATTCTTGTGCATCAGTCCCAAAGTGTCTACCAGATAAAAGGAATAGGGTTGCAACTCATTCACCTTCTCTATCAGATGGAGAAGCTCGGATATCAGTATAACTGGACGTGCCTACCGGTTGCACAAAAACCTTATAGCCTTTTTCTTTTATTTTCCCGACAGTATTCCAAAGCACCCTCCACTTCATCATAATGAAAAGTGACCCGTATTCCATCTATGGAATTTCTAGTACAAGGACTCAGCTGACTCAGATCGTATTCACCATAACAGACCATCGCTACAAACATGGTACGTCCATGTTCATTAGGTAACAGGGAGGCTATCTGCTCTGCGGCATTAAAAATGGAGGTATCCTCGTCGTATTCACCATCCTCCAAAAATCCACATTCCACTATATCCAAACCTGCATGGGTCAGTTGTTGAAGAATTTTCCGTATGGCATATTTACCGAATCGGAAATTATTGATGTACCCTCCATCACGCAAAGTACAATCTAATAGTTGGATTTTGCTCATAATACGATCTCCTTATTTTTAATCCTGCGCTCTAAGACTTCTGTCACAATTTTCACATCAGCCTGCGTATCTACAGATAAAGTTTCAGCTGGAATCTCTACAAACTTTATTTTTTTTCCGTTTTCCAAAAAACGATATTCGTCAATATCCTCTATACTTTCAATTTTTCCACGTTTATTATCCTTGCAGAAAAGCAAGGCAGAACGTGAGAAACATTGTATTCCAACAAATTTCATATAGTCAAAATCCGAGCTGGCCTTTGGATATGGAATAGGAGTCCTAGCCATATACATTGCATATCCTAAATTATCCGTTACCACCTTTATACGAGAAATGTCCGCCACCTCCACTGTCTTTTTTATTTTAGTCATAGCATTAGCAAAATAAAAATCAACAGGATTCAAGTCGGAAGTAGGTAAAAGTCGTTCTACATATTCGGGCATCATCAAAGGTTCATCACCATTAATATTAATATAAAAATCAGACTCTATATTTTCGGCGAATTCAGCCAAGCGATCAAGATGCGTGGGATGACTATCTGAAGTCATCACATATTTAATTCCATAATCCGAACAAACCTTTCTAATACGTTCATCATCCGTTGCCACATAAATTTCACTCAATCCTTTTTACTTGACAAAGCGATGATGAACCCACCAAATCATAGGTTTACCACAAAAAGGTTTACTAACGGTTTACCTTCAAAACGCGTAGACTTATAGCGCGCAGGAATTACTGCTATTACTTTCATTGTATGTTGTATTTTAAATTTATTTCAAATGTTTCACCATCTCTCTTGCTCTC
>VOFK01004146.1_pt1 | contig 28044 bp, 45 predicted proteins | sample 5384121 | NCBI WGS metagenome assembly VOFK01 (sample SAMN12384730, study PRJNA508395) | human gut metagenome | isolation source: healthy gut J | host: Homo sapiens | reverse complement strand
TTTTTGTGGGCTATCCGGCATCTGCCGATGAAGTGTCCGCTGTGCGGCAAATTTTCGGCGGCGCGGCCCTTTTCCCACAACAGCCGACCATACCTGTCAGCAACGGAGGTAAAGGGACATGGCTTAATATCAATCAAACACCGCGGCGCGCTCTCTACCCGCGGATTCACCATTCTTTCGCTGGCTCATCATCGCCACATCCGCATGGGTGATCTGGGGCAATGCACACCGGCAGGGGCGCAGTCGAGCCGGACACCGGCATGCCTAATATCCCGCCACGGCAAAGGCTCACGACCGCCGAAGCACCGACCGAACCGGCCACCGTTCCGCAGCAGGGCGGGAACCCGAGTCAGTGATCGAGGAACAGCCGGTCGCGGCGGCAGAGAGCAGAACAAGCGACGGTCAGCACGTGTATGTGTGGTGTCAGGCCGTGCTGACTCCATTTTCCGGGTGACACGCTGCTGTTCAACCGACCATGGGTGACTGGCGTGTTCATGCCGGCACAGACTTCTCTGCCGAAGCCGGCGAAACCGTGCTCGCATCTGACCGACGGCACTGTACAGCAGATTGCCGAGGACGGTCTGTACGGCACCTGCGTGACACTTGACGCACAACGGCCTGGACCTCGTCGTACTGCGGCATGGAGGATGTACGCGTGCAGGAAAGGGCAGGTTGTTCTCCGCCGGTGAGGCGCTCGGCGTGCGCGGACAGCATTCCCGCAGAATCCGCACTCGGCACCCATGTGCATGTGCAGGTGACGCAGAATGACGCGCCGATTGATGTACTCACGCTGCTCGATGAAGATGAGCCGGAGTAAATTGACACAGACTGTGAAAGCGTCCTCTGCTCCTTCACAAAAAATATTTAAGGCAATACCGCATAATTGAACAAGAGCGATTTGCGAGCAAATTTTGTGTACTGACAAGGCGCGGTTTTTTGCGGTAATACTTGATGTATTACCGTGAAATCGCAACAAAGTCAGGATACATAAAAATTTCCGCAAAGCGCCGCAGCTTTAATTGTGCGGTGTTGCCTTAAGAAATCTTTCATCATTTTGTGCAGGAATCGGCGAAAAAATTGCGGTACAATAATACCGTAAAAAGAAAACTTTCCCGCAGGAGGAACAGGCTGTGAAACAGAATAATTTGACGAAAAACAGGCTTTGGGCATGGCTGCACCGCCTGATGGGGTTGTGCTTTGGGCCGATTGAACAAAGCAGAATCGCATTTAGCCGCTTGCGAAGCGAGGGAAATTGCGCTGACGCCGCGCGGGACAAGAAGGGTGGACAACCTACGGTTTTCCACCCTCTTGTGAATCTCCCCTTTTCCCTTAGATAGCTTGGCGCAGATTACCCACATGTGACCGCTTCGAAATAAGGGAACGGCAGAGGTTTTTTACTACCGTGTCTTTCTCAACATATTCGCAGTGTCAGACAGCGTACTACTACACATACGGGCTACTCTGCGCAGGTGCGGCATGACAGTGTCGCGCAATTCTTTAGCGTTATAATAGACAGGGCCTACGAAGATAAATGGTACCAAACGCCTAATCCGTAGGTGCTGTCTATAATCTCCGACTAACGAATTGCGCGGCACTGTTATGTCGCGCCTGCTTAACTTTCCGTTATGTGTAGCAGCACGCTGTCTGTGAACTGCGAATATTTCATCCGAAACAAACGTAACGGTAACCTCGACTGCCGTTCCCTTTCGAAGCGGTCACCATGTCCGCTGATTTGCATCAGACTATCTAAAAGGGAAAGGCAGGAGTTCAAAGAGGAAGGAAAACCGCAGGTTGTCCTTCCTTTTTTTGCCCCCGCGGCGGGCGCCGCGAATCCCCGCGCTCCGCAGAGCGCAACTCCCCCCGCGGGTCAGTGCAGCGAAAAAGGCTGCCGCTCGAAAGGCACAGCACCAACGTGCCTCGTGTGCCCCAGATAGTCGTGCGTAGGAAAATAAAAGGACGTACCATGAAAGTACGTCCTTTCCCTTATTCTGCTTCCTGCAGATAATAGCCGATGCCTCGCTCGGAGATCAGCTCGGCCTTCGATCCGACCGCACGCAGCTTGCGGCGCACAGGTGTCGATAAACCTCGATGTTATTGTAGGTCGCGTCCCTGCCTGCTCCCCAGACCTTCTGGTGCAGCATTTCACGCGGCAGCACCTGTCCCGGTTCCCGCAGGAACATCTCTACAAGCTGCAGCTCCTTGCCGGACAGACGGACTTCGCCGCCGTCATTGCTCGACAGCACACAGCGGCCGCGGTCAAGCGTCAGGTCGCCGGCGGTCAGGATTTCACTCTGCATCATTCTCGGCCGACGTGCCAGTGCATTGACATGCGCCAGAATCTCATCGCTCTGGCACGGACGCATGAGTACATTGTCCGCACCCGCATTCAGAATACGGATACGCGCCCGCGCGGTCGTGTGACCTGCCATGACGAGCAACGGTGTCATATCACCGCTTTCTCGCAGAGAGCGCACATCGACGGTCTTCTCATCCAGCTTAGTGGCATTGTACCACGATTACATCATATATATTCTCCGAAATATCAAGCGTGTCGCTCTCCGGCTGCTGATCATACAGAATATGTTCATGCTTGAAGGTGGCGAACAGGCGCTCGTCCTGCTCTGCATTGATTAGCAAAATACGCATGAGAACATCTCCTCTATCGGTGTAACCATTGTGCCGAACTTGTGTGGATTTTTTGTGTATAGCTTATGGATAAATTGTTAAATTGATTCTTTTTTCATCAAGCTGCCGTCAAGCGATACGGCAACCCATTTTCAACATTCACGGAATATAAAGGGAGAAAAACAACGTTTTCTCCCTTTTTCGCAATTTACAGAACAATAAGCTGCTTGGACGCATCGGTCAAATCAATGCAGCCGTCTTCGATGACGTACAGCATATCCTCGATGCGCACGCCGAATCTGCCCGGGAGATAGATGCCCGGCTCGGCGGTGACGATGCTGCCTGCCGGCAGCGGCGCTTCTCCGCGCGGAGAGGCAACCGGAGCCTCGTGGATCTCCAGTCCTTACACCGTGGCCGAAGCCGTGGCCGAAGGCATCACCGTAGCCTGCCGCCTCGATAATCTTACGGCCTGCTGCGTCAACGTCCCGACCGGTCACACCGGCCTTGCAGGCAGCAATGCCTGCAAGCTGCGCGTTCAGCACGGTGTCGTAGACGAGACGCATTTCATCGGTCACATGATCGACCGCGACCGTGCGCGTCATGTCCGAGCAGTAGCCGTCATAGATGCAGCCGAAGTCCATCGTCACGAAATCGCCCGCTTGGATGGTCTTTTTCACCCGGTACGCCATGCGGCTTGGAGCTGTTCGCACCCGAAACAACGATCGGGTCAAACGACATGTTTTCCGCGCCGTAGTGCAGCATGAGGTAGGTCAGGCGGGCGGCGATCTCCTTTTCGGTCACGCCGATCCTGATGTCGTTCAGCACCTCCTCGAGCGCCTGCTCGGCGATACGCTGCGCCGCGACGATCTTCTCAACCTCGTCCTCTTCCTTTGCACATGCGCAGGCTGCTCCACCGTCCTCGAGACGGACGGCTGTCGCGGCTGGCGCCGTGCCCCAGGACATGAACTCCCGCATAGGTAAGCGTTTTGTCCTCAAGCGCGACCTTTTTCGCGCCGTCCTCGTCGATAAGCTCCATTGATAAGCGCAGAATAGCTCTGGCCCGCCTTGATCTCGCGCACCTCGAAGTCCTTGATGGCCGCGTGGGCCGCTTCGACATAACGGAAATCCGTGAAGAATACCGCCTGTTTAGCCGACAGGTACACCGCGCCTGCCGTCGAGTGAAAGCCCGTGGCGTAGCGGCGGCTGATCTCGCTCGTCAGCACCATCGCGTCATACGGCTGCTCGAGCAGCATGGCACGCAGTTCGTTTCTTTTCATGGTAATCGCCTCTTAAATATTAGCCGATGATGGATTTGACCGCATCCACGGCGAGCAGATAGCTCTGCTTGCCGAAGCCTGCAATGACGCCCGCACACCCGGTCCGATGACCGACTTGTGGCGGAATTCCTCGCGCGCATGCACGTTGGACATATGTACCTCCACGCAGGGCAGGCGCACAGCCGCAATCGCATCGCGGATGGCGTAGCTGTAGTGCGTACGCACCGGCGTTCATGATGATCGCATCGCAGTCCTCACGAGCCGCGTGAATGCGGTCGATCAGCGCACCCTCGGAGTTGGATTGAAACACCGCGCATTCCATCCCCAGCCGTTCGCACTTCTGTACAACCTCCGCGTTGATGGATGCCAGCGTGTTCGAACCATAAATGCCCGGCTCGCGCTGACCGGTCAGGTTCAGGTTGGGACCGTGGATCAGTAATACCTTTTTCATGGTGATACCCCCCGTTTTCTTTTGTTATCGTCTTTGATGGAAGCCTATTTTTTCTTTTAATCAGTAATTACACATTGAGAATTTCTAATTTGTCCATGAAGCACTGCTTCATGGCTAAAGCGTCCTCCGCCTGCGTTCCGGCGGATTCGCAGATAAACGTCGGTGCGTAGCCGCGTGCGGCGAGTTTCCTCAGCGACCGGCGTGAAATCCGGACCGTATACCGTATCCGCGAACGTCAAATGGCGCACCTCGCCCTTGTCGTTGTATTCGATGTGCGAGAAATGGGCGTGGAGCTTGGCGGTGCGCTCGCGGCCGATGGTATTCTCCATCAGGTCGAACAGCGCTCTCACTTCCTCTCGGGTGTTCATATGGCCGCCCGTGCGGCAGTTGAGATGACCGAAAGTCGATGCACGGCAGCAGGCGGTCATCGGCAGCCACCAGCTCACAGACCTCCTCGGCAGTGCCGAGCACGCTCTTTTTTGCCCATGGTCTCGAGACAGACCGTGCAGCCGGTGAGATGCGCCTCATCGAGCGCACGCAGGATGTTTTTTACGTTCGCGTGAGAATTTCGCATGGCGCGGTCGCGCGTCAGCTTGCCCTGACCGCCGCAGTGGACGACCATGCGCGTCGCGCCGAGCGGCACGGCGAGACGGGCGGTCTCCAGCACATAACCGACATTTTTTTTCTCCATGCGTTCGCTCTCCTCGGAGGAGATTGATGAAGTACGGCGCATGGATGCTCATGCGGATGCCGTGCTGCTTTGCCGCCGCGCCGATCTTCAGCGGCGGTCTCCTCGCCGCAGCGCACGCCGCGGCCGCACTGATACTCGAAGGCGGTAAGGCCCATCTGCGCGAGCCATGCGGGAGCGTCCTCGCTTTTTCTTGAAGCCGGCGGCGGCAAACGACTCGAGTTGCCCGCAGGACCGAATTTCGGCTCAGCCATGATGTGCTCTCGCCTCCATTCTGCGCCGTCCGCGCGCAATAAAGCCGCGCTCAAGCTGATAGCGGACGTTGATCCAGAAAAAACGGCGGTCAAGCGTCTCAACATAGCAGGTCAGCGCACCGGCGCGGTTGCCGCCGAACACATCGGTGTAGATCTGGTCGCCGATGACGGCAATCTCGCGCATGGACAGGCCAAGCCGGTTTGCCGCCTTGCGGAAGCCGCGCGAAAACGGCTTTCCGGCATGGCTGATATAGCCCACCCGAGCGGCTCGCAGAACTTTCCTACCCGCTCGGGATGGTTGTTTGAGAACACCAGCACAGCGATGCCGGCATCCTTCAGTCGATCGACAAAGGTGTGCAACGTATCTGGCGGCAGAGCAGCCTTGTGGGATGCCATTGTGCCGTCCAGATCGACCAGCACGCCGCGTACGCCGTGGGCAGTCAGCACCTCCGGCGTAATATCGTAAATCGAATCAAATACATAATCGGGAATCAGTTTGCTCATTCATACACTCCTGTTAATACCCGTATTCTAATTTAGCGTAATGCTACATATAGTGTAATGGAATTTATTCAAAAAGTCCAGAAAAGATAATTTTATCGCAAAGGAGTCGATCCATGATGGTCTACACGAAAAACCTTATTCTGGTATGCACCGGACGCGACACGACGAAAGCCGCTTCGCTCGGCATGCCGGTTTTGCAGCTTTGTCTTGGCATTTCGCAGTCCGGGGCGCTGCAGCGGCTCAAGGTATCCACGGTGCAGCGGCACTGCCTGCTCGGCGTGACCGACCCGCCGCAGACTATCAACTTCTGCAGCGCCGAACGCATTGCTGCCGATCTGGTTTTCGAAGCGCGGCGCACGGAAGCGCCCGGCGTATTCGCGGATTTTGAGCACGACACGCCGCTGAACCGCCGCCTGCTGGCCGCATTCGACGAAGCACTGTACGATGCGGATATTCCGCTGTATGTGCCGCTCGAGTGCGGACGCACGCTGTCGCACGCGATACTCACGGTCTCCACCGCGATTTCGGGCGGCAGTCTGACCGAGTACATTTCCTCCCTGCAGGGCATTTACAGCGCTGCGCGGATTGCCGCGTTTCTGCAGCCGGTTTCGCAGGATTTCACCCTGCCGTCACCCACGCCGAACGGCGTTTCGCTCAGTGCCGCAGCAAGAGCCGCGCTGCTCGCGCAGACCGGCGCACAGCCGTTCTTTTTCGCGCGAGCTGTGCGCGAAAAATACTTCACCTACATGAATGCAGACGGACAGGCACACTTTGTCCTGTACGATGATGATTCCACGCTGGCGGCCAAGCTGGCGCAGCTGGCAGGCTGCGGCGTGCAGAACGTGTTCGCGCTATTTCCGGATGCGGCAGGGCTGCTGAAGCCGCAGACGTAAGGCAGCACTGCACAATTAAGACTGCGGCGCTTTGCGGAAATTTTGTGCCCTGACTTTATAGCGATTCCTTGTGCAGGCTCCGGTCGCGCTGCCGCTGATTCTACGGTAATACAGCAAGTATTACCGCAAAACCGCACCTCGTCAGTGCACAAAATCCACTCACAAATCGCTCTTGTTTAATCATGCAGTATTGCCTTAATCCGTCGTGATATGCGCGGTCGCGGCGCGTGTCAGCTTGATGAGATCCGCCGGTGCACATTCGATCTGGAAGCCAATCTTGCCCGCAGAGACCATCACGGTCGGGACATTGTTCACGCTCTCGTCGAACACGGTCGGGGAAAGGCTTTTTTCATGCCGACCGGCGAGCAGCCGCCGCGCACATAGCCGGTAAGGCCAACAGTTCCTTGACATGCACCATCTCGACCGACTTTTTCGCCTGCCGCCTTGGCTGCTTTTTCAGGTCAAGCTCCTTTGCGACCGGAATAACGAATACATGAAAGCCGCCCGATTTGCCTCGTGCAACCAGCGTCTTGAATACCTCATCAGGGTTCTGACCGAGCAGTTCCGCAACCGAAACACCGTCTACGGCGTCCTTGCCGTGCGGGTATTCGTGCGGCTTTATAGGCGATCTTGTGCTGCTCGAGCACACGCATTACATTTGTTTTATCCGAAGCCATATTGTTCGCTCCTATCTGCAATTTATACAAATATTATAGACTTCACTTGTGCGATATGCAAGGGAATATCGGAATTGAAAATTGAGAATGAAAAATGGAAAATTATCGCGGCGGTTGAATCAATACGTCGTTTGTAAATTCATTTGTACTCGTATACCCGCAGGGGCGAACCGTGTCCGCCCAAGTCATCGTTAAATGGGTGCGGGAGCACACTGTGCTCCCCCGAATCAGATCGTACAGACATTGGACAACTGCGGTACCCATTTGCCCGCCATTCATTCTCCATCCTCCATTATCCATTCTCAATTCAAAAAAGGGAACCGAAATCGGTTCCCTTTTTGCTTACTGCTGCGGATTTTTCTTGTGGAAGTTAAACTTGGGCAGCTTGATTTTCTTAAACAGGCCGGAAAGGCGGGAAGCGACGCTGTCGGTCAGCGAATAGTAAACCGGGGTGATAAACAGCGTTGCGATGGTGGAGATAACCATACCGGTCATCATAACAACACCCATCGGCTTCATCATCTCGGAGCCTTCGCCGCTCGAGCATACCATCGGCACAAGGCCGAGGATAGTGGTCATAGCGGTCATCAGCACCGGACGGACACGGCGCGGACATGCGTTCAGGATAGCCGTATTCTTATCCTCACCGCGCTGACGGCGCTGCAGGGGTATAGTCGATCAGCACGATGGACGAGTTGACGACTGTACCGGCCAGAATGATAACACCGAGCAGTGCGACCATGGAAACATGATTTCCGGTCGGCCACAGCAGGATCATCGAGCCAAGCAGACCGATCGGCAGGATCAGCATGATCGCAATCGGCAGCGAGAACGAGTTGAACTGCGTTGCCAGAATGAAATATACCAGCAGGATTGCCACCGCAAGGGCCAGCATCAGCGTACCGGTGGTCTCTGCGATCTGCGAAGCAGCGGTATCGCCTTCGCCGACCTCTACGCCGTCCGGAAGCTCGTACTTGGCAACAATGTCGTCAACGGCTGCCTTAATGGCATTGCTGTCGCCGGATTCGCTTTCACCGGTGATGGTTACGGTCTCCTTTTGGTTCTTGCGCACGATGGACTGCGGGCTGAGCTCGGTGTAGACATCCGCCACCATGGACAGCGGTACGGTGCCGCCGGTCATGGTCGGAATCTGCATGGAGCGCGCAGTGCGTCCAGACTGGTTGCTACATCCTCGTCGCCGGCAACGGTAACGTCGTATTCCTCACCGTTCATGCGGGAGCGTGGTTGCAGTCGAGCCGGTCAGCTCACCACGAACCAGACCGCCAATGGTGGCCGCATTCAGACCGAAGCGAGACGCATTCTCGCGGTTGATCTTAACGGCAACACGCGGGGTCTGCTCGCCTGCCGAGGACTCAACATTGATGGCATCCGGCAGGGCGCTGATCTGGTTTGCCAGATCGTCTGCCGTCTCAGCCAGCTGGTCGTAGTCATCGCCGGTCAGCTCAACGCTGATGTCCGAATCCGTGGACATCGACATGGTGCTGCTGGTCGAAACCGTCAGTTCACAGCCTGCAATATCCTGCAGGTCATGGCGCAGCTGCTTGGCGATATCCGCTGACGAGCGGTCACGCTGATCGAGATCTACCAGCGAAATGGTAACGCTTGCGCCCCGAGGACGAGGACATGATCGAGGTCGAAGAAGCCGGTCGAGTAGTAGATCTGCTCCAGCTCCGGGATGGTATCAACTGCGATGGCCGCAATGCGGTCCTCGATGGCGGCAGTGTCCTCCATAGTCGAAACCGTTCGGCATGGAAACCGTAACACTCACCTCACCCTCATCCATCTCCGGGATGAGCTCCATGCCCGCCTGGCTGACGCTGAGCACGCTGACAATACAGATGACAACGGTCAGCGCGACGCCTGCCCAGCGGTGGGTGATCAGGAAATTCAGCGAACTGCGGTATGCACGCGACAGCGGCTTTTCGGTGATCGGCGTGGCGCCCGAGCCCCTGCGGCTTGATGCTCTGCTGCGTGGTGCCGCCGAGCAGTATATAGCACAGCAGCGGCACGAGCGTCAGCGCGATGATGAGCGAGCTGAGCAGCAGCGCGACGATGGTGATACAGAATTCCTTGAACATCATACCGGTCATGCCGCCCGACAGCGCGATCGGCAGGAATACGGCGATGGTGGTCAGGGTGGAGGCGATAACTGCACCGATGACCTCGCCCGTGCCCTTCGTGCAGGCGTCCCAGCGGCTGTAGCCGTCCGCGCGGTAGCTGAAGATGTTCTCCAGAACGACGATCGAGTTATCGACGATCATGCCGACGCCGAGCGTAATGCCGCCGAGCGACATCATGTTCAGCGTGATGCCGCACACGTTCATGATAAGGAAGGTAAACAGGATGCAGCACGGCATCGCGATGGTAACAGCCAGCGTCGCGCCGAAGTCGCGCAGGAAAAGCGGAACAGCACGATTGCGGCGAACAGCACGCCCATCCAGATGTTCTGCACCGCGTTGTCGACGGTCATGTTGATGTAGTCGGACTGGTCCATAACGATATTCCACTGCAGGGAATCGTTGCTCTTAAGCAGGGGAGTCAAACTCAGCCTTGGGCAGCTCGGCAATCTGCACGGTGTTCGAGCCGGACTGCTTGTTGACCGAGAGCATGATGCACTCCTCGCCGTCGACCTTGGCGATGGGCGTCCTGATCCTTGGGCTGCATGGAAACGTCCGCGATCTGGCTGAGGCGGACCGTGCCGCCGGCCGGGAGCGAGATCAGAGCGTTCTTAACATCATCAATGGACGAATACTCGCCGTCCGTGCGGACGGCAAGCGTCTGCGAACCGTTGTCGAGGTCGCCGCCCGGGATGGCCATGTTGTCCGCGCCGAGCTGCTGACCGATGGACGAAATGGTCAGGTTATAACCCTTCAGGCGGGAGGCGTCCGTGTGGACTGCGATCTCCTGCTCGTAGCCGCCCGAAACATCGACGGACGCTACGCCGTCCAGGCGCTCGAGCGCCGGCTGAATCTCGTCCTCGGCGATGGACTGCAGAGAGGCCAGATCGTTGCCACGCAGCGCCACCGAAACGACCGGCATGGAGTCAATATCAATCGACATAACGGTCGGGTCGGATGCGTCATCCGGAAGCTGGCTCTTGACCTGGGACACCTTGTCGCGCAGGTCGGTCATTGCCTGATCCATATCGGTATCATTCGTAAACCGGATGACCAGCATCGCCATGTTCTCCGACGAGGTGGACTGGAGCGTATCCAGACCGGACAGACCCGCTACCGCACCCTCGAGTTTTTTGGTTACCTGCTGCTCGATGTCCTCCGGGCCCGCGCCCGGATAGGTAGCGTACACGATCGCCGCCGGGACCTCCATGGACGGCATCAGCGCGAGCGGCAGGTTCTGGAAGCTGTAAAAACCAAACACAACGACCAGTATGTACAGAAGGATGGTCATTACGTTGTGTTTGATAAAGGTTTGTGCGAATTTCATGCGCGCTTAGCCCTCCCCGCCGTCTGCGGCGTCCGAGGTAACGACATGCACGGCTGCACCGTCGGACAGATAGGACTGACCCTTGGTAACAACCCGGTCGCCCGCCTTGAGGCCGGAAACGATCTCGGTCGAATCCTTGGTAACCAGTCCGGTAGTGACGGTAACGCGGGTTGCGGCAGTTCCGTCCGCATTTACGGTGAACACATACTGCTCGTTGTCGTTGCCGGTCAGCACGCACTCGGTCGGAACGGAGAGCGTGTTCTCGCGGCGGTCGGTATAGAAGGTGACGGTAGCAAACGCGCCGATCGGCGGCTTGGTGCCGGACGGCAGAGAAACCGAAACGTCATACAGATTGGTCTGTGCATTGGCAGCCGCCGGCAGCGTGCTGACCGTACCGTTCATCGACTCCTTGGAGACAGCGGAAACCGTGACGCTTGCGGTATCGCCGACCTTGATGCCGGTGAATACGTCCTCAGCGACAGAAACCTGCACCTCAACCGCACCGTTCTCGGCAATGACCACGCTCGGCTGCGCCGAGGATGCCATGCCGCCGCGGTCTACGTTTACAGCCGTAACCGTACCCGAGCACGGAGCGGTTACCGTGCCAAGGCTTGCCTGCTTGTTGATCTGGTCCATAGATGCCTGAATCTGCGCCAGAGACGCGGACTGCTGGGCCTCAGCCTGCGCGACACCCGCCTGCGCCTGCGTCAGTGCCTGCTTGGCCTTGGTCAGATCCTGCTCGGCAGCCGCACCGGCTTCGAGCAGTGCTTCCGTGTTGCTGACCGCCAGTTCCGCCTGCTCCCACACCGACCTTTGCCGATTCAATCGCACGGTCGGTCGCGGTCTTTGTGGCGCTGTAGGATTGCTGCAGCGAGCTCATCGTCGAGGTAACCGTCGAGGTATCCACCGTAAACAGGGTCTGACCCTTGATACGGTGTCGCCTTCGCTGACGTTCAGCGTCTGCACCTGACCTGCCAGCAGTGGGAACACCTGCACCTCATTGACGGCGGCAATCTTGCCATTCAGCGTGTACTCCGAGCTCATCGCACCCGAGGTAACATCGGTTACCTCAACCGCAGTGCTGTTTGAACTTTCCTCCTCGGTTTCCTCTTCCTTGCCGCAGCCTGCACACAGTACCATCGCACCGGCCAGCAGCGCCGCAAGGATTCGTTTGCTATTGCTCATCGGGGTCCTCCCAATTCATTCTATATATCTGCTATATTCGCAAAAACGGTCAGCTTATCAAGTTGTTGCCGTAATTACACCGCGTTTTGCCCACTGATAGGTGTTGTAAGCGGTCAGCAGATCAATACGCGCTGCAACCTCGGTCTCCTGTGCGGTGGTGAAGGTATCAAGCGCATCCGTGTACGCCATCTTGGAGATCATGCCGCGCGTGTACTGCACCTGGCTTACCGTAAACGTCTTTTTCGCCTGTGCGAGATCGGCATCCGCCGCAGCAAGTGCGGTCTGCTTCTCCTGCAGGTCGGTATACAGCTTGCGGAAGGAAGCGGTCGTGCTCTCCTTCTGTGCGTCGCGGTCGATCTTGGCTGCCTGATAAGCATACAGCGTGTTGGTCTTATTGTTCTCGTAATCGTCGGACGCGGTCTGCATTGCGTACTCGCTTGGGAGTAGATCGCGTAGCTGTTCTTGAGCGCCTCGGCAAGATCCCTTGTTATAATCAATGGAGGTGACCTGCTCGGCGGTTACGACCGGAAGATCGCTCGTTTCGATCTGCGTACCGGTGGTACTAGCCGCACTGGATAGCGAGCGTGTTGGTCAGCGCCTCTACCTGCGTGGTCAGCGAAGCCTTGCCGGCAACGGCGCTCTCTCGCTGCGCCTGCAGGCTCTTGAGCGTGTTTACACCGGTCATACCCAGCTTTACCTGCTTCTGCACAGTCGCAATGTTGCGGTCGAGCTGCTGAATGCTGCGGTTTGTCTGGTTGAGCGTATACTTCATGCCGCGCAGAGAAATGTACGTGTTTTCCGCACTCAGGCAGATTTCATCGGCTGCATTCTGCATCTGACGGCGGGTGTTATCAACCGTTTTTCTCCCTGATCTTCCTCGGCGTCGTCCTCGTCGTCGTCGAGGTTCTTGTACGATGCTTCGGCGGCTGCCAGGTTGCGCTGCAGAATGGAAATCTGGCTCTCAAGCGTCTTGCGCAGACCGGCGTTCTCCTTGTCGGTTCCCAGTTCCTTCAGCGTTTTCTGCAGTTCCTTGATCTGCTTCCGGTAGACGACGATCTGCTCGGAAAGCTGGAAATAGCTTTCCATGTACCGGTCGCTGACATCGGTCTTTTTCCGCGCTGAGCACGGTGTTGTTGTTCGCCTTGATGGTGACGTTGTTCTGGCGGACGGTCTCCTCCAGCTTGTCAAACGTCAGCTTGACCGGCGCCGTCGGCTGGGTCTGGGTGGTGCCGGTGGTGTTCGTCGCGGTCTTGGTATCGGCGGCAAATGCCGGTACGACCATGCCGCACAGCAGAGCAGCAGAAAGACCAGCTGCAATGGTTCGTTTCATTATAATATATACTCCTCTTATGCGGCTGCGGTGGTGATAAGTACGCCTTCCTTGGCCCATTCGTACTGGTTATATGCAGTATACAGCGACAGATACGCGCTTTCCACATTCAGCTTTGCGGTCGTTACGGCATCCTGCGCCTGCTGATACGCCAGCTTAGAGATGATGCCCTTCCTGTACTTCACGGTCGCGGTTTTCAGGCCAAGCTCCGCCTGTGACTGTGCGGTTCGCTTGGCTGCCAGAGTCGTCCGGCACGTCGCGACGGTCTTGTAGGTGCTGTCGAATGCAGCCCTACCGACTCCGTTGGCTGCCGCCAGTGCGTCCTCAGCGGACTTGACCGCCTCGGCAGTACCGCTGATGTTCTTGTCGTACGAGTTGTACGCGCTGCGCACAGCATCCTGCTTCTGCCAGATGAGGAAGCTGTTCTTCTGCGCCTGCTCCAAATCCTTCTGATAGGACATCTTATCCAGATTGCCCTCGTACAGCGTCTCAAAGTCGGCCGGCATCACGATGGTGTTCGCGTCCAGACCGCATCAACGCAACGCTCGAACCGAGGTTTTCGCGGGTGGTCTCCAGTGTCGATGGACTGCGCCAGCTTGTCGCGCTGATTCTGCACCGTGTCAAGCTGCAGCTGCCCAATCATGCCGAGTTTTCTCTGAGTTTTCAGCACAGCCAGATTTTGCGGTCCAGCTGTTTCAGCGTTACCTGCAGGTTTTCCTTGGTGTCAGATTTTTTAATGGTAATCAGCATGGTCTGTGCACCGAGCGCCAGCGACCGGAGACATTTTCGCCTGCTTGCGCAGCGTGTACGCCCGCGTCATCCAGCTGGGACAGCATGGCCATTGCCTGCTGCATGCCGCTGACGGCATTCTGATTCAGGCTGATCTGGTAATCGCTTTAATACCTGCAGCTGTGCTTCGTAGGTTTTGTACAGATCAGGCTGCTGTGTCTTTGTTTTTTCTTCATCGCATCTTCCATGCTGATGATAAGATCGGTGTAAATCTGACTTTCGCTCTGACCTGCCGAGCCTGTCGAGCCACTCGACGCATACGAGCTACTGTCCAGCGAAGCTGCCGTTTTATTCAGCATTTTTCACCGTGTTATTGTCACCTCCACCGTACGCTTGACGCCCAGCAGACCCATTTTCTTGACGGTATACGCCGCCGGTTTGCTCTGCGCGGTGCTCGTCCCGGTCTGCGGCGCTGCCGGTTGTCCGGTGCTTACCGCGCCTGCAGGCCATCAAATCCGGCGCACAGCACCAGAGACAGCAGTGTGCGCTTCCAGTTTGCTTTCATATAGGCTCCTTTCTCACAACAATTCCCGTGATAATGCTGGTGTGAATGTATTCGATGCTCTGCCGCGGCGATTCTCCGGTACGCAGTGTATGCGCCAGCACTTCGATCGCGCGCGTCGTCTGCGCCGAAAAAATCCTGATCGACGATGAAATCCAGCCGTCCGTCCTCCAAATACTGGCGCGCATGCGGCGTCAGATCGTGACAGACCAAACGTGAATGCGCCGATTGGGCTTTGCGCGCTCGAGCGCGTCCATGCAGCCGCGCACGGACTCGTTCGCCATGTAGATGCCGCGCAGACGCGGGTTCTGCCGCACCTGCTGCTGTACAGCACGCCGTCATGGTCAGCTCGTACTTTTCGACGCTCTCGATGACGTTTACGTTTACGTTATCATCAAAAAATCTCGTGCAGGCGGTCAAGGAAGCCGCGCACACGCAGTCCGTGCGCCGTGAATTCACGGTTGCCGGTAACGACGAGCACATCCTGTCCCTCAACGTACGGTGCGAAGCAGTCCGGCGGCAATCCGGCCGGGTTTGACCATGTTCTGTCCGATATGATACAGGCGGCGGCTCTGCCCGCACGTCCGAGTCGCAGGTCACGACCGGCACGCCGGAGGCGACCAGACGGTCGATCTCCTCGCGCATGACGAGCGTGTCGGGCGCGGTGACGATCAGGCCGTCGATGCCGCGCTCCTCCATGCGGCCGATCGCCTCGAAATACGCACGGTGCGAGCGGTTTTTCAGCTCCACCAGCACATTTACATCATTTAATCCGCGGTTGTGTACAGCCACGCGAATGCCGTCGCGCATGCGGCGGATGAAGAACGCATCCCAGCTCGGCAGGATGACGCCGATGCGGTACACGCCGCGGCCCGCCCGGGCCGCCTGCCGCTGCGTCGGTGTTTTGTAGCCGTATTCGCTGATCAGCTTCTGAATGCGCTCGCGCACCCGGGCGAGACGTTCGGACGGCCGTTTACCACGCGGTCTACCGTTCCGCGCGATACGCCGCACTGATCCGCGATCCACTGTGCAGTTACCTTCATAGCAGGAATCTCCCTTTTACTCTCTCGTGCATTTTTTCGTTCACAGCATGAAATCACGGTAAATTGTGCATTTTAGTTCACGTTTGCACGGTTTATTCTATCATACCAAACAAAGCTTCACAAGCAATTCTGTGCATTTTAGACACTGCGCGCGCAATTTGTCGCATTCGGTTGTGCAATTTTTATTTTTGCACAACGCACGGCTTTTCTGCGCGTTTTTGCCCGTGATTTCCTGTTTTTCACCAAATGGACATGTAAAAATTGGGCGGTACGCTAAAAAAAATCCCCACTTGAAGCACGATGGCAAGTGGGATATAATAAAGTTATCCAAGGGAGAGCTGCGGAATGCGGTGTCTGCGCTGTGCAGACTACCATCCGGAGTCTCGACCTACTGAAAAGGGAGAATTCCAATGGGCATTTTGAAAATTGGCGTTGTAGGCTGCGGCCGAATCGGCAAGCTGCACATCAACAACCTGATCAACTCCGTACCGGGCGTACAGGTAGTAGCTGCTGCTGACCCGATGCTCGATAAGTCCGGCGCACGCGAGTGGCTGGCAGAGCGCAAGATCACCAACGTTTCCACCGACTTTATGGACGTTATCAACAATCCTGAGGTAGACGTAGTATTCGTTTGCTCCTCCACTGACACCCACTGCGATGTTTCCATGGCAGCAGTTCAGGCTGGCAAGCACGTATTCTGCGAGAAGCCGATCGACTATGATATCGACAAGATCAAGAAGCTGCTCGCACTCGTTGAGGAGAAGGGCGTTAAGTTCCAGGTAGGCTTTAACCGCCGCTTCGACCACAACCACAAGGCTGTTGCAGACGCAGTTAAGGACGGCACGATCGGCGATCCGCACATCGTTATCGTTTCCTCCCGTGACCCGGAGCCCCCTCCGGCTTCCTACGTTGCAGTTTCCGGCGGTATCTTCTATGATATGATGATCCACGACTTCGATATGGTTCGCTACGTAACCGGTTCCGAGGCTGTTGAGATCTCCGCTGTCGGCTCCTGCCTCGTTAACCCGAAGCTGCAGGAAGAGTCCGGCATTCCGGATGTAGATACCGCAGTTGTTACCATGAAGATGGCAAACGGCGCAATCGCTACTATCAACAACTCCCGTCAGGCAGTTTACGGCTACGATCAGCGCGTAGAGGCGTTCGGCTCCAAGGGCATGGCTTCCGACGCTAACGACCTGGTCAACACCACCACTGTTATGACCGTAGACGGCGCGAAGTCCGAGAAGCCGCTGTGGTTCTTCCTCGAGCGTTACAACCAGGCATTCATCAACCAGGTTATCTCCTTCGTTGATGCGATCAACAACGACACAGAGCCTGCTGTCGGCGCTGTTGATGGCCTGCGTCCGGTTCTGATGGCTAAGGCTGCTACCGAGTCCTGCCGTAACGGCGGCGTTTACGTAAAGGTTGAGGAGTAATTTCTCCGCTTAACAAACCAAAGTTGCATGAAAAGGAACCCTCTTTCGAGGATTCCTTTTTTTTGCAGTAATTAAAAATTGAGAATGGAGAATGGAAAATTAACGCGATGATCAAATTCAACTCACTGCAATTACATAACCGTATGTCCGCACGCATTTAACATTGATGCGGGAGCACAATGTGCTCCCCTACGATTTTAATCGTGCAACGACAAATTGTATCATGTGAGGGCGGGACAAGGTGAATTGCCCGAAGGGCAAGAGAAGGTGCCCTGGGGTATGACCCCATCCCGCCGTTTCTCGTCGAATTACACCAATTTTATCAACCTGTACCCGTCAACTGCCGCGTTCATTCTCCATTTTCCCACTCTCAATTTCCCCCTTGACTTAGAGTACACTCCAAGTGCTACACTAAGGGCAAAGGAAGGTGACTCCCATGACCATCGCAGAAGTGAGCAGACACAATTCGACATCACGCCGGACACACTGCTACTACGAGCGCATCGGCCTGATCCCGCCGGAATACCGCGCACCAAAAGCGTCCGCGATACGACCAGACCTCGTGCAGCTGGATCGAGTTTATTAAATGTATGCGTGCGGCCGGTCTGCAAATTGAGGGCGCTCATCGAATATGTGGCTTGTTCCAACAGGGCGACAGCACCATCGGCGCCCGCAAGGCGCTCCTGATCGAGCAGCGCGACCAGCTCGAGGAACGCATTGCCACCATGCAGCAGACGCTCAAGCGGCTCAACCACAAGATTGAAAACTACGGAAACTGCCTCGCCAAAGAACCCGAGCTGCGCGGTAAAGCCAAAAGACTGAACTGCACCAACACTTCACCACCGCAGAGTTCTCCCGCCGGAGAGCCCTGTGTATTTGTGTATTTTTACCAGTTTCCATCGTTTTTTCGGTATTTATCACCATACCCCGCACGTTTTGAGAATATTCCGCTTGTGCAATCCCTTATAATTTACCAAATTTATTGCTTTATTCCGTTAATATTGACAGTTGACGCTTGCTATCTGGTGTGGTATATTGGTAGACGGAACAAAAAAACTTAACAAAAAAGTGTGCAAAACCCGCTCCAACCGAACCACCCTATCGATCGGTTAGACACGGGCAAGCGGTTCCCTGCCGCACCAAATGGCAGTCTGCAACAGGCGGAATGCCGGTTTTTACCGGCTTTGGCAATAAATATCCAAACAAGAAGGAGACTTGAACATGGATTTCCATCTGACCCGTGAACAGGAACTGGTTCGCCAGATGATGCATGACTTCACCGAGAACGAAGTTAAGCCCATCGCTGCGGAAACCGACAAAACCCTCTACTTACCCCCGCGAGAACATCGAGAAGCTGTTCGATCTGGGCGTTATGGGCATGGTCGTGCCCGAAGAGTTCGGCGGCGAAGGCGCTGACGACCTTTCCTCTGCAATCGCTATCGAGGAGCTGTCCAAGCAGTGCGCTTCCACCGGCGATATTCTCGCTACCCACAATGGTCTGTGCTGCGGCCCGATCATCGCAAACGGTACCCCCGACAGAAGGAGAAGTACCTCCGCATGCTGACCGAAGGCCACAAGGTAGGTGCTTTCGCACTGACCGAGCCGGACGCTGGTTCTGACGCTGCAAAGGGCACCTGCGTTGCTGAGCTGCAGGGTGACCACTACGTACTGAACGGCTCCAAGATCTTCATCACCAACGGCTACGTGGCCGACGTGTTCGTGGTCTTCGCTATGACCGACAAGTCCAAGGGGCACCAGAGGGCATTTCTGCATTTATCGTAGAGAGAGCTCCTTCCCGGGCTTCTCTGTTGGCAAGCACGAGGAGAAGCTTGGCCTGCACGGCTCCCCGACGGCTGAGATCGTATTCACCGACTGCATCGTCCCGAAGGAAAACCTGCTGGGCAAGGAAGGCAAGGGCTTCGACATCGCAATGATGACCCTGGACGGCGGCCGTATCGGCATCGCAGCTCAGGCACTCGGCATCGCAGAGGGCGCTATGGAAGAGGCCATCAGTACTTTAAGACCCGTGAGCAGTTCGGCCGTCCGATCGCAAAGTTCCAGAACACCGCAGTTCCTCTTTGCTGATATGGCACGTTGCAATCGAGGCTGCTCGCCTGCTGACCTCAAGGCGTGCTGTTGAAGTCTGAGGGCGGCCGTTCACTGTGGACGCTGCAACCGCTAAGCTGTTCGCTTCCGAGGCTGCTATGAAGATCACCACCAAGGCAGTGCAGATACACGGCGGCTACGGCTACACCAACGAGTACCCGATGGAGCGCATGATGCGCGACGCTAAGATCACCGAGATCTACGAGGGCACTTCTCAGGTTCAGAGAATGGTCATCGCCGGTCAGGTACTGCGCTAAGAAAAGGAGGAAAACTGAACTATGAAGGCAATTGTTTGTGTAAAGCAGGTTCCGGATACCTCCGGCGGCAAGGTAGCAGTCAATCCCGACGGCACTCTGAACCGCGCATCTATGGCTACCATTATCAACCCGGACGACAAGAATGCTGGTTGAGGCTGCTCTGCGTCTGAAGGATGCTACCGGCTGCAAGGTCGTTGTTATTACCATGGGTCCTCCCCCGGCTCAGGGCATGCTGCGTGAGCTGATCGCTATGGGCGCTGATGAAGGCATTCTGGTTTCCGGCCGTGAGTTCGGCGGTTCCGATACCTTCGCAACCTCTCAGATCCTCGCAGCTGCGATCAAGAACAACGGCGTTGAGGCTGACGACATTGTATTCTGCGGCCGTCAGGCAATCGACGGCGATACCGCTCAGGTAGGCTCTCAGATCGCTGAGAAGCTGGACATCCCGCAGGTCTCCTACGCAGCAGACGTCAAGGTCGAGGGCACCACCGTAACCGTTAAGCGCATGCACTTGAGGACGGCTATATGACCATCGAGACCCAGACTCCGTGCCTGCTGACCTGCATCAAGGAGCTCAACGAGCCGCGCTATATGTCCCTCAGCGGCATTATGGACTGCTACGCCAAGCCGGTTGCCAGTATATGATTACAACACCCTGAAGGACGATCCGCTGATCGACCCGACCACCATCGGTCTGAAGGGTTCTCCGACCAACATCTTCAAGTCGTTCACTCCTCCCCAGAAGGGTCAGGGCAAGATGCTCGAGGGCGCTGACAAGGCTACCTGCGAAGAGCTGGTTGCTGAGCTTCAGAAGAAGCACATTATCTGATCGAAAGGAGAACACTTAACAATGGCTGATTTCAATAACGAACCTCGCCGATTTTTCCGGCGTATGGGTATTCTGTGAGCAGCGTCAGGGCAAGCTGCAGCCGACCGTACTCGAGCTGATCTCTGAGGCACGCAAGCTGGCTGACGACATGGGCACCGAGGTTTGCGGCCTGCTGCTCGGCGGCAAGGGCGTAGCTGATTCCATGGCGAAGGAGCTGGGCGCTTACGGCGCTGACAAGGTTCTCGTCTGCGAGTCCGATCTGCTCGACACCTACACCACCGATGCTTACGCAAAGGTTATCTGCGACACCGTTATGGCTAAGAAGCCGGAGATCCTGCTGATCGCCGCTACCAACATTGGCCGTGACCTCGGCCCGCGCTGCGCAGCTCGTCTGCACACCGGTCTGACCGCAGACTGCACCCACCTCGACGTTGACGTTGAGAAGTACGCTGCATTCCTCAAGGAAGCTTCCACTCCTGCCGCAGGCTCAGATCGATGCTCTGAACCGTGAGGACCGCAACCTGAAGATGACCCGTCCGGCATTCGGCGGCCATCTGATGGCTACCATTATCTGCCCGCGCTTCCGTCCGCAGATGGCGACTGTTCGTCCGGGCGTACTGAAGAAGGGCGAGTACAACGAGGCTAAGGCTAACGCAGTAGTCGTTGAGCCGGTAGCTTTCGAGCTGTCCGATGCAGACATCAAGACCAAGGTTCTCGAGGTCGTTAAGGAAGCTAAGGAGCTGGTTGACCTGACCGGCGCTGAGGTAGTCGTATCTGTAGGCCGCGGCATCTCCAAGGACGTTGACACCGGCATCAAGCTGGCTGAAGAGCTGGCTGGCCTGTTCGGCGGCGTTGTTGGCGGCTCCCGTGCTGCAATCGACTCCGGCTGGCTGTCTGCTGACCATCAGGTTGGTCAGACCGGCAAGACCGTACATCCGAAGCTGTACGTTGCTCTGGGCATCTCCGGTGCGATCCAGCACAAGGCTGGCATGCAGGATTCCGAGTGCATCGTAGCAGTCAACAAGTCTGACTCCGCTCCGATCTTCGACGTAGCTGACTACGGCATCTGCGGCGACCTGTTCAAGGTTGTTCCGATGATGATCGACGCAATCAAGGCTGCTAAGGAGTCCAAGTAATCATCTGATTGCTTTTGAAGCGCCGTGCTGCCTGCGACCTCCCGGTTTGCGGCGGGTTTTGGAGCCCCGCTTTGCAACATCCGCCATGCCGCGGAAAGCGCAGCACGCTGCACGATTAGAAGAAAGCCGCAGAGCAATGCTCTGCGGCTTTTTCGGCACAAAAAAGAAAAGAGCCTGTCTGCGCTGCAGACACGCTCTTTTCAATCCAGATAATTGCCTACCGGACTCGGTTGTACTGCTTGATGATACGAATGACTACCGAACCATCCTCCTGCTCCGCCTCGTCTACGATCTTATGTCGCGTGCGGTTGCACTCCAGTGCCTGCTTGTAGTACTCGACTTCCTCGCGCACCAGGCGCACCGCAATACTGTGCTCCAAATCCTCCTTCAGCTGGAAATGCAGGGTCTGACAAATGCACGCCGCCTTAATCCGCTTCATGTCCATTCCTCCTGTTTTTGTTGATGAAATACGCAAAAAAACAATATACACAGTCGTTTTTTACATATTTATTATACTGAAAACAGAATTTTTCCGCAAAGACGGTTTTTTTCACAAAGTTTGTTGTTCCCTGTTTGTGGAACATCGCCATAGGCACGTAGTTTTGTTTGTGCAGAACAGAAAAAAGACGCACAATGTGCGCCCCTACGGAGAGTTACCGGCATGTTTAGCAGCAATGTATCCGACACTGCGTAAAAGGTAGAAATGGGGAGCACGCTGTGCTCCCCCCCTACAGTAAAAAAATCCTCTGCCGTTCCCCTATTTCGAAGCGGTCGCCGCTTCCGATTTTCGCCAGACTAAGAAACAAAGGGAAACGGGAGTTAAGAGGGTAGAAACCGTGGTGTCTACCCTCTTGCCCACCGCGGCGGGCGCCGCAACGTCCCCGCCGTCCGCAGACGGCGCACTCCCCGCTGAGGGTTCAGCGAAAACTCCCCCGCCCGTAAGGGACGAACACGCCCCGCGCAGTTCGCTTGCCCCAGTCAGCCAGTGCAGAAAAACCCTTTGCCTCAGAAAACAGGTATGCGACCCCGTTTTCCCGTTCGGAAAAAAAGTACCCCAAAACGAATAAAAACGCGACATCAGGCCGCGCTGCCTGCACCGCCCCGTCGCGTTTCTTAGCAATAAATAAAAACGGCAGCGAGCAAGAAGAACTCTCAAGCTCTCCACCGATGATGGTAGTAATTATAGCACTCCGCCTCTTTCCGGACAAGATTCAAATGTGCCAAAATCGCATTTACAATTCGTTCATAATTGTACAATCCGACAATTCCCACAGCAGTATTCCGCAGAAACGACAACTTATACAAAAAACACGCCTGTTTTTTCGTCAAACGCGCGTCTGTTTTTTTTTTGAGATTTTATGCTGAAATCCGCGAAAATCGCTTTGGTCGTTTTCATGGTAATATATATATACTTTCGCCCCGCGCTTAGCTGACGGACAAAGGGAGCGTTCCTATCGCCTCCATTCACCAAGCCGCGGCCCGGCCTGTGGGTGAGTAAAAATCTATTTAACGAAAGGTGAAATACCGACATGATCCGTAAGGAAGACAAGACTGCCGTTATCGAGGCAAACCGTACCCACGCTACCGACACCGGTTCCCCGGAGGTTCAGGTTGCAATCCTGACCGCCCGCATCGCCGAGGCTGACCGAGCACCTGAAGGTACACAAGAAGGATAACCACTCTCGCCGCGGTCTGCTGAAGATGGTTGGTCAGCGCCGTTCTATGCTGGCTTACCTGCAGAAGAAGGACATCAACCGTTACCGTGCCCTGATCGCTAAGCTGGGTATCCGTAAGTAAGAAAAAAATGCGAAAATAGGGGGCAGTCTGCTCCCCCTGTTTCTGTATTTTAAGCTGGGCGGCATTATCGCTTTTTTTTAGCAGTTGAAAGAGACCAAAGCATGCAGGCATGATTTGGAATTGAAAATGGAAAAAATAGCGCTCTCCTTGCGCGATACAGTAATTCTCCATTTTCCATTCCGCTTTTGGGTTTTTGTTTCAGGAGTGCTAAAAAAGCTGCTGCCGCCCTCCCAAACGATTAAAGGAGGAAACAAAATGGCAAACATCAACCACTTTGACTTCAAAAAACTACCGTGTTTTTGAGACCGAGATCGCCGGCCGCAAGCTGACCGTCGAGACCGGCAAGATGGCACAGCTCGCTAACGGCTCCTGCCTGGTTCGCTACGGCGAGAGACCGCTGTTCTCGTTACCGCTACCGCATCCGCTAAAGCCGCGTGACGGCATCGACTTTTTCCCGCTCTCCGTTGACTTTGAGGAGCGTATGTACGCAGTAGGCCGCATTCCCGGCTCGTTCATGCGCCGTGAGGGCCGTCCGTCCGAGAAGGCGATCCTGTCCTCTCGTCAGATCGACCGTCCGATGCGTCCGCTGTTTCCGAAGGACCTGCGCAACGACGTTTCCATCGTCTGCACCGTTCTGGAGAACGACTACGACAACTCTCCGGAGGTAGTTGCTCTGCTGGGCGCTTCCATCGCGGTTTCTATCTCTGATATTCCGTTCGACTACGTTGTAGCCGGCTGCCAGGTTGGCATCGTTGACGGCAAGACCGTTATCAACCCGACCTCCGAGCAGCGCGCTGCTTCCGAGATGGACGTTACCCTGTGCGCTACCAAGGACAAGATCGTTATGATCGAGGCCGGTGCAAAGGAAGTTCCGGAGGACGATATGTTTAACGCCCCTCATGGAGGCTCATGAGGAGCTGAAGAAGGTCTGCGCGTTCATCCAGTCCATCAAGGACGAGATCGGCAAGCCGAAGTTCGAGTACGAGCATCATGACATCGACCACGACCTGTTCGACAAGCTCGAGGCAGCCTGCAACGACAAGTTCGAGGTTGCTATGGATACCGATGACAAGACCGTTCGTGACGCCGGCGTGCGCGCTATCGTTGACGAGTTTGAAGCAACTCTGGACGAGGAGTACAAGGGAAGAGCATGGCGCTAACCTTGGCGAGTGCGTAGACAAGCTGCAGAAGAAGATCGTTCGCCGCTGGCTGGCAAACGGCAAGCGCGTAGACGGCCGCGGCATGGAAGAGGTTCGTCCGCTGGCTGCCGAGGTTCACGTTCTGCCGCGCGTACACGGTTCCGGCATGTTCACCCGCGGTCAGACTCAGGTTCTGACGCTCTGCACCCTGGGTACTCTGGGCGATGCGCAGGAGCTGGACACCATCTTCGAGGAGAAGGAGAAGCGGTATATCCATCATTATAACTTCCCGTCCTTCTCTGTTGGCGAGACCCGCCCGTCCCGCGGTCCTGGCCGTCGTGAAATAGGCCATGGCGCGCTGGCTGAGCGTTCTCTGCTGCCGGTTATCCCGCCGGTAAGCGAGTTCCCGTACGCTCTGCGTCTGGTTTCCGGGTGCTTTCCTCCAACGGCTCCACCTCTCAGGGCTCTATTTGTGGTTCCACTTTGGCTCTTATGGATGCCGGTGTCCCCATCAAGGCTCCCGTTGCCGGTATTTCCCTGCGGTCTGATCACCGACGGCGGTCAGGAGACCACCTTCACCGATATTCAGGGCGTAGAGGACTTCTACGGCGATATGGACTTCAAGGTAGCAGGTACCAAGAAGGGCATCACCGGTATTCAGGTAGATATCAAAGTTGACGGTCTGACTCCGTCCATCATCAAGCCGGCGTTCGAGAAGTGCCGCGTAGCCCGCTATGGCATTCTGGACGAGATCATGCTCAAAGGCTATCCCGCAGCCGCGTGAGGGACGTTTCCGACTGGGCACCGAAGATGACCACCATGCACATCAATCCGGAGAAGATTCGCGAGGTTATCGGCAAGGGCGGTTCTGTAATCAGAACATCGTTGCTGAGTCCGGTGCAAAGGTTGACATCGAGGACGACGGTACTGTTACCATCGCTGCTGTTAAGGCAACCGACGCTGACAAGGCGAAGAAGATGATCGAAGCGATCGTCAAGGAGCCGGAGCCGGGCGAAATCTACTACGGCAAGGTTGTCCGCCTGATGAACTTCGGCGCATTCGTAAACCTGCTGCCGGGCAAGGACGGCATGGTTCACATCTCCAAGATGGCTGACCACCGCGTGGAGAAGGTTGAGGACGCTGTCAAGGGAAGGCGACATGGTTTGGGTTAAGGTCATGGAGATCGACGACAAGGGCCGTGTAAACCTGTCCATGAAGGACGTTAAGCCGGAAGAGAAGATTCTGTAATTGAATCTCGGCTGAAATAGAGAAAAAAGGCTTCGAGCAGTGCTCCGAAGCCTTTTATTCATCCGGGATATACTCGATAATGTCCGAAACACTGCAGTTTAAGATAAAAAGCACAGTGTATCCAGCGTTTTCAGTGTGATTGTTTTACCGTGCTTCATGCGGTGCAGAATATTGGCGGAAAAAGCCCTGTTTGTAAATTAAATGGTATTCTGTAACGCCTTTTTTTCTAAAAGCGTCCGGTAAAACGGAGCGTAACTGATCATGTACGATCACCTCACGCACAACATAACACGACCTAATATATTGACTATGCCCAATATATTGAGTATAATGTGTGTGAGGTGAGCTTATGGCTGAATTTTTGTCTGGATTGTCTCAACCATCTGGAGGGCACCTGCTATACCAAATGGGGATGTTTCACTCTCTTGGAGCAAAGATATTTGCGAAGGCTGCAGTCAGCTTCGCCGAACCGTGATTTGCCTGCGTAAGCGGGACAATTCGACGGCAATATCTCGGTTTATATGATGATAATCACCGCAAATCACGCAAATAAACCCATATTGACTTTCCCCCTTAAAACTACTATAATGAAGATAGAAAAAGAGCGCAGCCGGTTGACGGTTACTCTCTCGTTTTAGTCAAAAAGAAATTGACCGCATACTTGTGAGGTAGGGGCGGTCATTTTCTTTTTTACTTGAATCAACAAGGACGCGAAAGCGACAAGAAAGGCAAGTAACTGGAACAATTCTCCATACGTTACAACATCGCACTCACCTCCGTCACAGATACTCTGCTAAGGTATGGTGAGAGAATGACCGCGGGCCGTTGTACTGGCTGCGCCGAAAACTGAGGTTTCCCTCGATTTTACCTAGCCGTAGCAATTCTTCCCTCTTCAAATGAAGAGGGATTTTATGCTAATGAGGGATACACCAAATCCACCGGAAAGAAGGACAAGCCCAGACCTCTGTGCTGCTGCCCGAGGGGGCGAACTGCGCGTAGCACGCTGCGACATGCTCGACAAGCTGATCGCGGTCGGCGACGGCGGCGCTGCTGTATCTTTATATCCTGCGGCACGGCGGCACGGACGGCTCCGCTGCAGCGCGCGCCCTGCGTCTGAGCGCCGACCGCTACGAACGTGCGGCATTTTACGCTCAACAACCTGATCGCACCGATGGAAAAAGCCAAATCAACAACCGACAAATCCGCCGAAGCGCGCGCGCTACACCGGCGATGAGCTGCGCCGCGCCCGTCTGACGACCAGACCTTCTCCGGCCTTTGTGACGCAGCAGAGGGGCATTACAGGCCGCGCATTGACCGAAGGTCAGCTGCGCTGTCTGCTGACCATTTACGACTATCTCGGTCTGGACGCAGGCGCAACGATTGAGCTGCTCAGCTATCTGAAAAGCAAAAGGGCACGGTCCGTACGACCGATCTGCGCCGCGAAGCCAATCAATGGGCCGATATGGGGCATTGTCACCGCGCAGGCGGCCCCAGCAGTGACACGCCGCGCGGATGAAAAACTCGCTCAACGAGGCGGGATCACTGCGCACTGGTGCAGCAGCCTGCGCCCGGCGTGGAGCAGCGCGTCTGCCGCTTTGCACTGGCGCACGGCTTCCCTGCCGACGCGGTGACGCTGGCGGTGCACCGCACTGGTCAAAAAGCAGGGACACAAAGTTGGATTACGCTCGGCATTCTGCGCCGATGGGACAATGCAGGCGTACACGCTGCGGTCCAGCAAAATCACCGCTCTCGAACCGGGAAACCCGCACGTCTGCCGTGTCTGCCGTGCCTGCCGCCGTCGGTCAGACACCCGCACAGCCGACCGACAGCGCCACACTCGCCGCTTGGGAGCAGGACTGGGCTGCACGCGTGCGCAGTCATCGCCGCAACACGGAGGAATAACCGATGGCATACGATAAAAAACTGCTCGCCGCCGCACGCCAGCTGGAACGCGACGCACGGCTCACACCGAGGAGCTGGAAGCGCGCCGGCGTGCTTTTATACACGCGAGCCGCGTATCCGCGCAATCGACCGCGAGCTGAGCACCACGGCAGCGTCCGTTCTGCGGGCCGCAATGGAGTCCGGCGGGAGACCCGACTGCTGCAATCGAAAAGCTGCGCGACCGCAATCTCGGTCTGCAAGAGGAACGCGGCGGCCTGCTCCGGCAGCTGGGACTTCCGCCGATTATCTGACCGACAAGCCGCTGTGCTCAAAATGCGGCGACACCGGCTATGCCGGCAGTGCGACCTGCGAGTGCGTCAAGGCGCGCTATGCTAAGCTGCTCAAGAACAGCTTTCCTCGGCTGCTGCCGATTGCCGACCAGAACTTTGCCAAAATTCGACATGAGCTTTTACTCCACCCGCCCGGATGGCCGCAGCAGCAATACGCAACTGAACGAAGCAAGCGTACTGAT
>VOFK01003894.1_pt1 | contig 28051 bp, 58 predicted proteins | sample 5384121 | NCBI WGS metagenome assembly VOFK01 (sample SAMN12384730, study PRJNA508395) | human gut metagenome | isolation source: healthy gut J | host: Homo sapiens | reverse complement strand
CGGCATCCTCAATCAGAAAATCCGTAGAAAAGCAGAGATATACGGTCTGTCCCGATTTGATTTTGTATGCTCCCGATTTATTTTTAGCAATGGGGGCGTAGAAGTTATCTGTCTTTACAACATTGTTCGTATCAATCCCACGCTTGAAGTCGCCTTTATGAATGTAACAGTATTTGCATCCCTCGCTATGTTTATGGCGACCACGCCACGGATTCCACATTGCCATTTTTATAACCTCACATTCCCGCAGACAGGACAACGTATCCATTCTGTTATATTCATTTGTTATCACCTCATTATTTCTTATGGTGAAAACATAGCAAGTTGCATCACAAACCTTATAGGCAATGCAGGATATTTCATTTGATTAAAATCTCCAACAAAAAATAACTCTTTGTTAGGATAATAAAATGCAAATGAGCCTGTTGAGCCGCTATGACCTATCAAATCACCTTTTCCCAAAAAAGAAGTGGAAAAATCCGCCCATTTTTATTCTCATATAGCCGCTTCCATAATAGATAGGAAACATAGATAGTTGCAATTTTCTATACAGTTTTGAATCAATCATTTTTTTTTTATCAAAAAGTTCACCGCGGAAAAAAGCCTGTATAAATATCATTAAGTCTTTTGTAGTCGTAATACAACCGCCGCTTGCTTTTACTGCACATAATGAATTGCGGTCTATAAAGCTCGCTTATCCCCATAGTAAACCATAGGTATGTATTCTTTTTCCGAAACAGGCAAAATAAGTTTTAGTCATATTTATTTTTTTGAAAATATACATTTTTCAAACACACTCTCTAATGAGCATTTTGTGACTTTCTCAATAATGTCACCAGTATATTATAGTTAATATCCGCATAGTGGGCATTTGTTTTGTAATTAGGTGGGAAATGAGCTTCTTTTTCTTTTGTTAAAGCGATATTTCTTTCAAAGGTAATAAATGTGTCGGATATTATAGCTTGCTTTTTTATATTATTTTTCCCTCCTCATATATATCTGCCAATCCACTGGTCTGATAGATTAAATTCTGATATTTTCAATTCACGAGAATGATCTTTCCCTTTATAAACGTGCAATCCCATTAGATAAGCAGGTTCGTAGAAATCTAACAGACTATCATTCAGCGTCATATAGCCTTGTTGAATGAGCGTAAAAAATACATGCGACAGTAAACATTTTTGTTATGCTTGCGACTACTATTGGACTATCTATAGTTTTTCCCCCGTAAGCCTTTGAAAATATAGTATCTCCTGTTCCATTTTTTTTAATTAGCACGATGCTTTCATATACCTTTTTTGCTCGAATATATTTATCGAATAAATCATCATAATGTTTTGCTTTCATAGTTCCTCCATACTCAATATTGTGGGATTTTATCTTTCGGAATACCTATTTGCAAAAAGAAAAGCATCCGGCAAGGTCAATCATTTCTACTATTTCATCTTCCGTTGCTGTCAAAATACCAGTTGCAATAAGAGTAGCAATGCCATGTGCGTAAATAATAGTGTTTTGCAAATATTGTTCTATCTCTTTTTCGTTCACATCAAAAAAAGAGGCGATTTCTTTTATCATTTTTGAATTTTCCTTTTTGGAAATGATTGCAGAAAAAGGAGTTGCCTCTGATTTTGGTAATCTATCAAGATATAAAAAACGAAAGAGATTCGGTTCATAAACAGCTATTTTAATATATTCCCGCCCAACTTTTTCAAATACTTCTATAGGATTTTCAGCATTTGAATACATCTTTTTGCTGGCATAGTTTAAGGCATATTCTGACAAAGCCTTACGAAGCCCCTCCATATTTTCAAAGTGCCATACAAGCGGTTGAGTGGAACAACCAATTTCTTGTGATAATGTCTTGATATTGATGGTGCATACCCATCATGAATGAGCATTTTCAATGCTGCTTCCAAAATGACTTCTTTTGAAATCTGCGTTTTTCTTCCCATTTCAGCACCTCATTACATAATTGAATTTATATAATCACATCTATATTATAGTCAAACCCAGCGTTTTGTCAATCCTCCTCTGGATAAAAGTTTACTTTTAAATCGAGTTTAGCTTTTTTACTTCCACTTATAAGAGTTTAAATCTCCTATATAGAGATTTCACATCGTTTAACTGGAAGCCACATCTCTGTAAAATATAAAGAGTAAGATTTTCAGAGTATAGGTGGTGAGCTAATGGACGAAAGGAACAATCATTTTGACTTCGATTTCACTCCGATAGGACAGGCAATCAAAAAGCCCGTGAAGCCAGAGGAATGACAAGGGAGCAACTATCTGGAATAATCGGCTATGCCCCCAGACACATTCAGTCTATCGAAAACGAGGGGCAGTATCAAGCATCGAGCTGTTTATCCAACTGATTACGATGTTCGATGTGTCGGTTGACGAGTACATATTCCCAAATAAGGAAGTCGAAAAAACGTTCTGTCCGCATACGCTTAGACGCACAGCTCAACAGATTGGACGATAAAGAACTTTCCGTCATAGAAGCAACCGTAAACGGTCTATGTAAGGCAAAAGAGCCAGAGGAATAAACCTCTGGTTTTCTTTTGCCCTTTTTTTCTAATAGCTCGGACAGCCATAGCCGAGGATTTCATAATATCCTACGGGATAGCTGTTCTGTCGGCAGGCATCTCCAGAGTTGCCCTCCACGGTGTAAACAACGCCGTTCTCACATTTCTCCACGATACCCACATGGTCAGCATCTCCGTCCTGCCCGTCGTTGCTCCAGTCGAAAAGATAATGTCGCCTGCTTTCGGCTCATAATCCTTTCCCTGCCATTGTCCGTTGCCGTTAAACCAATCCACACCGTCCGAGCAGAGGGAGAATTTCGGCACGATGCCGCTTTCCAGATAGCCGCATTGGTCGGCACACCACGACACAAAGCAGGCACACCATTCCACACGCCCATCAAAACCGTACCAACTCCAATAAGGCTGACCGCCCTCATTGCCGAGTCGCGTCAAAGCGACTTCTACAATGGCTTGATTGCCGCCGCTTGTGAACGCCCGTCCATACCACGGATAATAGCGTAACACATGGGCGGGGTACTGTGTCGCCGTACTTTTCCCCACCCTAACCGCTGTGCCTGCATGGTGGAAAATTCTACCGCATTGGCATAGAATAACCGCCATAGTTGGTTTTTGCCCATGAGATATACCCGTTGCCGAAGTTATAGCCCTGCAAGGCGAGCTTGATACGCTCCATGTCAATCGGGTTTTCCACCTCGGCAGAGATAAGTGCGGCTTTCAGCTCCTGCACGCCGCACTGGATGGAATACTCTGGGTCTTGTATCCCGTTCGGCTCATGGGGATACCTTTTGTGTTAAAGCGCCCTCCGCCGCCTGCATGGGGTCAAGCCCACGCCCGCCGCTTTCCTGCATCATCACCGCCTTGATAAGCTCCACATATTCGGGGATGCCGTACTGCTTCGCATATTTCTGTATCAACGGCGTATAGGCTTCCACCTCCGCACTGACGGGGGGGTATAGGAAGTGCTTTCGCTTCCCCCCCAAATAAGGACACGGCACAACCGAGCAGGACAACAATCAAGATAATCACGACGGCAATCCAGCCGCCTGCGATTAGGGCGGAAACCAACGCCTTTGTGCCTGCGATAATCGCCTTGACTGCGGCAATGGTAGCCTTTACGGTTGCTTTTGTCGCTTCGGCTGCCGCCTTTGCGGTGGCTTTCGCTGCCTGTGCCGCTTTCTGGGCGGCTTTGGCAGACGCTTTCGCCGTTTTCTGTGCCGCCTTGACAGTCTGCTCGGTGGTCTTAATCGCCGTCTTAGAGGTTGCCTGTGCGGTCTTTACGCCTTTTTCCGCTACCTTGACCGTGCCTTTTGCCGTAGATTTCACGGTCTTTTTCCGCATTTTGGGCGGTGCTCTTGATGGTCTTTTTTCCCTTGCTGACGGGTCTTTATCAACTGGCTTTTCCCATTTGCGGGAGCATCGGGGGCAGGAGAACGGCTCACAGTTCCGTGGCGGATCTGTGAGCCGTTCCGTTCTGCGCCACCTGTGCTTTTTTTTCTGCTCGGCAGCTTTCATTGCCCTTTTCTGCTTAAAGTCTGAAACCTTATCCTTTGCCTTGACGATATTTTCTTTTCGTGGTCTGGACGGATTTCTGTCCCTGCTTATTAAACTAGTGGATTCCTCGTCCTTTACACGGTCTGCGGTATGGGAGATTTTATCCGCCGCATACTCGGTGGCAGAGTTTTCCTCTGCATAATATCCCTGCTCCGCCTTTTCCTTTGTCTTGGCATAAGCGGATTTCATACGCTCACTGGCTATGGCGGCTTTGTCTATGGTCTTTATTGTACCCCCTTGACCGCATCTCTGGTCTTTATATCAGCCATGCAAAACCTCCTTTCCCAGAGGGTTTGCGGTCATTTCAGTTGCCTTTTTCGCCACCACGACAAGCCTGCCGTTCTGTGCGGAGTATTCGCAGGTGGAGAGGGTAATGAGCCTGTCGCCATACTCGGCGGTCACGCCCGTATCATACAATGCAAGTTCCTTTACACTTCCCCCGACATAGGTGTTAAATTCTTCCTCATTCTCCGCATCCACAAAATCATAATAGCGGTAGCCCCTCCGCACTGTACGCCACGGTCTTAAATACGGCGATAATTTCATATTCAGCCTGCTCCGTGAGCGTGTCAAACTGGATGGTCTTGTGCGTTTCATAAAAGCTCTCATTTGTAATCCTCCAACGCTCCAAACATCTTTTGACCTTTGATATGGTGTCCGTAAATAATCAGATTGTCGCTTCTTTGCAAGGTCGCAGTCCTCTTGGATATACGGCACTCCCAAATCGCTGTATTCCTTTTTCAAAGTTGTGCTTCAGATAGAAATTCGGGTTGTTCTTCGTCTGCATGACAGGGTAATTGATGGTCGTTCCGTCAATGGAAATCCAACCTGCCATATCCTCATTCTGCAAATACAGCTCCTTATATTTCCCCAGAATGTCCTCGCCCCTCGCTGACGGGCGTATCCTCTGGCGTTTCTTCCTCCGCAGGGGCGTTCTCCACGACCTCGGCAATCTCCGCAAAGGCTTCGGGTCTGCTCATCCACCTGTGCATAGTGGTGGCAGATATGCTGCCAGCCGCAAAAGCCGCCGCCCCCCTAAAAGGGCAACGGCGACGATAGTACAGATAATGGATTTATATTTTTTCAGATTCATAGGCTTATCCTTTCTTCAGTCTTGCCCTGCTTCTTGGGCATAGAGGGATGCCCGCAGGGTGTTCCTTTGATTTTTTTTAATATTTGGTTTTACCGTGCAGGCTCGGTCTGCTTCTTAGGCGTGGGTAAATCCCTGCAATATTCGGGATACCACCTTGATGCCCTCCATAAAGTAGGGGCAAATTCGCAAAGAGAACAATTCCTCTGGCGTGAAATACCTCACGCCCGTCCTCCGCATAGCCGTTCCAGAGGTTAAAAAGCAAGGTGGCAGACCTTGACCGTGCCGCTTGTCTGCCATCCGCCGTGCATTCCTCTGGCTCAATGCAGTCCGTCTTAAAATCGAACATGGCATTGATGTTGTTCCTTGTTTCCTCCGCAATCCCCATCACATAGAAAAACGCCCTGTGGTAACAGTCGTTCACCCTGCATTTCATCATATTTTCCAGAAAGAAATCACGGTGGGGCTTTATTGCGAAACCTTATCTCTGACATAAAAATCTCCTTTCTTAGACCTCCCCAAATTTGGTTGTCATCAGCTTGTAAAGCTCCGTATTGCGTGGAAACTTATTAACGAACGGCACGAGGGGAGCTGCCCACTTTCAAAAGCCCCCTGACCTGCACCGACATTGGTGATATAGCTCATCTGCAAATCGGAGATATTTAAGAGCTTCGCAAGCTCGATACGGTCTGTGGACGCTTGATTGAGCATGATGATAAACTCGGAGTTTGCAAGCATCGTCCTTGCCGTGTGGCTCTGCAACAGGTCGTCCACATTCTGGGTAATACCTGTGCAGTACGCCCCCGTATTTCCGCACACGCTTCCAGAGCGTAAAGAGGAAGTTTGCGGAGTATTCGTGCTGAAAGAGCAGATAAATCTCATCAATGAAAATAAAGGTGTTCCTGCCTTTTTGCCCTGTTCTGGGTGATGCGGTTCAAGATACTGTCAAGCACCACAAGCATACCGATAGGCTGTAACTGCTTGCCTAAATCCAGAATGTCATAGCAGATAAGGCGGCTCTTGGTATCCACATTCGTGTGCTTGGCAAAGGTGTTTAGAGAGCCGTCCGTGAAAAGCTCAATGGCAAGGGCGATTTCCTGTGCTTCTGGCTCATTTTGTTTCAGAAGTTCCTCACGGAAGTCCTGCAAGGTCGGCGGCGTCCCCATATAGTTGCCCTGCTGATAGTAGCGGTACACGCTCGCCGTACAGCGGTCAATAATGGATTTCTGCTTTGCCCCAAGGCTTGCCCCGCCGATGAGCTGTTCGCACAAAGACAAAATGAACTCTGATTTTAAGATGACGGGGTTTTGCACCGTCGCCGTAATCAGAGTTCATATCCATAGCGTTGATGTGGTTTTCGCTTGTTGCCGAAATGTGAATAACCTCGCCCTGCATGGCTTTCACAAGCGGGGAATACTCCCGCTCTGGGTCTATAATAATCACATCTGCGTTAGGGTCGGTCAAAATGATGTTCGTCATTTCCTCTTTCGCCGTGAACGATTTACCTGCACCAGACACACCGAGGATAAAGGAATTACCGTTCAGCAGGTGGCGGCGGTTTGCAATAATCATGTTCTTTTGAGATTACATTCTGACCGTAATACACGCCGTCCTTGTGGTAGATTTCCTGCACACGGAACGGGATAAACACCGCAAGGCTCTCCGTTGTGAGGGTACGCAGGGCATCAATCTTCCTTACGCCGAACGGCAGGGGCGGTATTCAGACCGTCCATCTGCTGATACTTCAGCACGGCAAACTGGCAGAGATGCTTTCTTGCAGTCGTGAGCAGGGCTTCCGTGTCGTTGTCGAGTCGCTCCTTTGTTTCCGCCGTATGCACCATCGTGAAGGACGGCAAACATCATCCTCTGGTCACGGGTCGTCAAATCGTCCAGAAATTCCTTGCTTTCCTTTCGCCGCCGCTCCAAGTCATAGGGGATAACGGCAGAAAAGTTGTTGTTCTGGTTTTGTTTCCTCTGCCAGTTGGTGATGTTGGTTTCCACGCCAAGCAGACGGTTTTTCCACCTCCCGCACGGCTTCGTCCGTAGGGACGGGAACAACATCCACAGAGAACATCATGTTACGGTTTAATTCGCAAAGCTCCGCCACCATGCTGTCCTTAATATAGGCAAATATTCACGCAGGAAAATCACACGCCCGTACCGATTGCCCATCTTGAAGTAATCCTTTTCAAACTCAAAGGAGTCGGGGCAGATATAGTCCTTGAAGTCGTGACCTTTCCGCATCGTCTGGGAGAGGTCGAAAGAAAACGCCGTTTCCTCGCCCATGCGGTAGAAGTCATGGAAGATACGCGAGCTTGTCATTTGCGTCAAGCTCCGTACACTTTGAGCCAAGACGGTTGAAATGCCCGATAAGGTCAGCCCCCACACGGGCAAAATAGCCCCTTGCTTCCTCGATGTTCTTTTTGCAGACGGATACCGTCACATACTTATCCTGCACGATGGAGTTAGCCCCGTCGCCTTGTCAAGCGGCATCCTGTTGTATTCCCTTACGGTACTTATCCAGTCCGTCCTCCGCCATAGGAATAAGGATGGTCTGCTCAAAATCCGCCTTGTTCAAGCGGCGGTTGTTGATCGTGATCTTTGTGGTCGCACCGCTGTCGAGGGCGTTAAACAGCTCCGAGTATTCAAGGAACATCGCTTCCTTATCCTCACGGCTCGCCACGGCATAGTTGATGTCCTCAAACTGAAAGGTCTTTGCATATTTGTTCTTCCCGACAAGGAAAATGCCGTCCTCCCACATGGTTTTCAGCGGGATGACCGCCTGCACCGATTTCGGCACGATAAATTTTTCCTTGTCCTGCTTGAACAGGTTTCTAAGCGTCTTTATCATGGCTTACCTCCTTACGCTTTCTTGATTTCTTAGCTTTTTTTCTCTGGCTTTCCTGCCTGCCGCTTCTGCTTTTTGGGCGTGGCGGGCAAGCCCTTTTCCCTCGCTTCGATGTTGGGTTTCAACGCTTCATAGTAGAGATTGTCTGGAACAAATAAAATTTTCTTTGGCATTAAGAACTCCGATTTTATCCACGCCCAGACGAATTGCTCCGCCGTCATGCCGTTGTACTTGATAAAGCCCATCATGGCAAAGGGGAAGCCCCAGAATACACATCCAACTGAGGGTTTCCGTGCCGAACTGCGGGCGGAGCAGGAAATACAATCCCACCGCCACGCCGCAGGCAAGGACAGAAAAAAATGAACTGCCGCATAGACAGCCCGAAAAACATACTCTCCGTGTAGTTGCGGATTTCCTTATTTATCTTGACTTCCAATCATTCTCACCTCCCTTATAAGCCCATCATTTCTCTGACAACACGGTCTGCCATCTTGAGCCGCACCGACAAGGACGAGCATATTGAATACAAGCTCCCCCGATATAGCTCCATACCATTGTGACCGCCGCCGCATCGGGATTAACGACAGGCGGTGAAGCCGCAAACAGGGAGAAAATAATACACGCAAGCACGATGACAGCCCCCTCAAGGCACACGGCGGCATAGCTTTTTTGATAAAAGCTCTTGCCTACGCTCTGACTCGGCTCTCCTGCAAACGAGGACAGGGGAACGGGAGCGATGGCGGTGTAAATATACAGCTTGAAAAACCTGCCGTACACCGACATAATCATAATGAACGAGAGTACCGTGATAAACAGACCACCGATAAGCGTCACCGCCCACAGGGGATGCTCTCTCGAAAAAGCCGCAGTCCTCAACCGCCGTAACAATTTCCTGCGGCAATACCGTCTGCGTAGCCGTGCCGAAGCCTGCGGCGTTCATAATAGTGGATATTAAGCCCTGCACTATATTGAACAGAGCCATCATCAGCTCCAAGCCGTATGTCACAACACCTTTTGCAAGGGCAAAGCGAATAAACAGCTTCAACGCCTGCTCTGGACGCTTCACCTCCGCAAAGTTGCCGCAGGTACGCATCACGCCTACCACAAAGAACAGGACGAGCAGCGCAAGCCCGATAGCCTGTACTGCGCCGTGAATATCTACGATTACATTCCATATCGCCCCGCCCTTGAAATTCTCTGGGGATTGGGTAATGAGCTGCCATATCTCGGCTAACTTCTCATTCCAAGTATTTAGGGCGTTCTCTAAATTCTGTACCACCCAGTTATCAGACATTCGACCACCTCCTTGTTAAAAATCGGCTTATGGGGCAATCCGCAAAGCGGATCTGCCCCTGTAAGCCCTGTCTTGTGTCTTTGGGTTATTTTGTCTGCCGCTTCCTAATCAGCCTGTGATTAGGGTCAGAATCTCCCTTTGCAAAGGTAATGACAACGCCACCTGCAAGGGTCAGAAAGCCGTTCGCCCTCTGGGAAGGGTCGTGGGATTTCAGCGACAAGCCAATCTGCACGATGCCGAAGCCGAGCATAATCATGCCGACAGCCCTTACCAGACCGAAAATAAAATCAGAGAGGTTGTTGACTACCTGTATCGGGTCGTTGGCGGCAAAGGCGGTCATGGAAGTGCCAAGCACCATCGTGAGGGGCAAGCACCGCCACGCAGTAGCGGCGGAAGCCCGTTCTGACCTTGCCCGTCATGGGCAGCTTCGTGGTTGCTTTTTCTTCTGGGTGTCCTTTTTGTTGAAAAAAATTCGCATAGATAAATCCTCCTTATAAATTGAATAGTTCTTCCAAGTCCTCCTCGGACAGAAGCTCATAGGAAGTGCTGACAGCGTTCACGCTCACGGCGTTTTCTGGAATGTCGCTGTCAAACACAAGGGTTGCGACAGCCTGCGTCGGCTCGCCGTGGATATAAGGCGGCTGTCCTCCGTCTGCTGTCAGTTTCACATTAGGGTGCTTCAAGATGTCATACTTAAAGTCCATTACGGGGCGTTCCCCTCGCACAAAAAAAGTGCGCAGCGGTTATCGAGCATACGCCGCACTTCATCGGGCGTTAAAAAGCTCACGCCCCGAAATCTGGTAGTTGGTGGAATAGTTCCCGCTGCGTCCAGAGCTTTTCCCCGTAGGTGTTCGTGTCAATGGTTTCCTTGCCTAAAAGCTCCGACACATACTTGGGGTACTCTGCTCGTTGCCGCCCAGATAGAGGAATTCATCGCAGTTGCCGCAGATGCTTTCCCATTGCTTCTCAAAGAGGGCTTGGAGCTGTGCCAGATTTTGCAGGATAATCGAAACGGATACACCTCTGGAACGCATGACACTCAAAATCTTGTCAAAAGTCATCGGGCAGCCGAAACATTCGCAAATTCCTCCATCATGAAATTGCAATGGACGGGCAGGCTCCCGCCGTACTTATGGTCGGTAAGGTAGAAAAAGCTGTTGGAATAGCGCGTATAAAGGGATGCTGACAAGGAAGTTGAAGCTCGTGTCGTTGTCTGGTATCAAGGCGAACAGGGCGACTTTCTTTTTCCCCCAGAGAGGGCAAATCAAGCTCGTCCGTTGCGGTCAAGGACGCAAAGGCTCTCCAAGTTGAATTTTTCAAGCCTTGCCGCAAGGGTTATCTGGATACTCTTTAAGGGTCTTGGCAGAGCCAGAGTGATAATCCCTGTAATACTTGAGGGCGATATGCTCTGGGTTTACCATCTCCAGACGGTCAAACAGCTCGTCTAACGGGGCTTACATAGCTGTCGTCGTCCTCCCGGACTTCACCGGCACGCAGCATTTCCATGACCATAGGGAAGTTTTGCTCGTCGGGTGGCGCTTCGTATTTCAGATAGAACACAAGGGAAAGGAGCATACTCGCCGCCGTATCCCAGAACGGGTCTTGCGACTGGCTTCCTTTTCGGCGTGGTGCTCTTGAACAGGTTGGTCACAAGCCGCTGTACATCGTTGTCGTTCCCAAATACACAAAAAGGGTTGTAGCAATGGCTCTTGTGCATATTGATAAGGTCAAGGACACGCACCTCATAGCCTTTCTTTTCAAGCAGACCGCCCACATCACGGACAATTTCGCCTTTCGGGTCTAAAATTACCATTGAGGTGTTGCATTGCATAGCGTTGGGCTTGCAGAAAAACCTCGTCTTGCCCGCACCTGAGCCGCCGCAGACCAAAATGTTTAAATTTCGGCGGTGTTTCTTTCCATCCAAGCCGATACGGACATTCTGGGTCAAGAGCTTATTCTGGGTCGGGTCTTTCTCTCGGTACTTTTTATTGAGCGTACCTGCGTTGCCCCATTTTGCCGAGCCGTGTTCCTCCCGCCTGCGGTAGTTCCTGCGTGTGGAGAGATAAATGCCGATACCCATACCGTAAGCAAGCAAAAAAATAAGGACAGTTTTTAGGCTGTCCGCACATACCGTTATGGAAAACGGCTGATTGATTGCTGCGGATAGACCGCCGATTATCTCCACGATGCCGCCGCTGACATAAGGTGCTGTCAGCAGGGCAAGCCACACGACAGGCATGATGCCGCATACGGCAAGGATTAGGCTCGTCTTGTTCTCATCGTTCCTCATTGCACCTGCACGGGGCGACTTTTACTTTTCTGGTCGGGGCTTTGGACACTCTGATAATCAGCTCATCAACGGGGTCGGTGGGGCGTTCCTCCCGTACCTGCTCGGTACGCGGCGTGTTGAGTGCGTTGAGCATAATGTTCTTATCATACTTATCCATAGCCAGATGGTAGCGTTCTTCTTTTTCATGGGCTTAGCACCTCCTGTTAGCGTTCCTGCTCTTTGGATTTCGGCGGCTTGTTCTTCTCCATGCTCTTATACATATCGCTCTGGATTTCCCCAAGCACATCACGCATCGAGCCAAGCTCGCCCTTGAACGCCTGCGTATCCATCCCCTCATACTCTTTGGGAAGCCTGCCGAAGTTAAAGCCTCTGGTATCCACGCCGTAACGGGGAGCTTACCATATAGGCAACGCAGAAGGATTTGAAATCGGAAGCGTCACGGCTCTCGTTGTGCTTGAAATCAAAGACCGCCGCCGACACTTCCTTTGCCATGCTTACAAAAAAGCTGTTCCTCGGAAAGCCCCGTCCTGATAAAAATGGTCTGCTGTGAGCTGTCATAGAACGCAGGCACTTCAAGCTCCTCAACAGGCTGAAAACCGACAGGGCTTGCGTCAATCATTGCGGACACAAGCTCACGCATGGTCTTGGCTTCCTGCGGTCGCCGCCTGTCCTTTGCAGAGGTTTCGGAAATATCAAAAACCTCTTTGGCGTTATACCCGACAGCCTTAGAGCCGTCATCACGGGTGTATTCTTTGCCAGGCTCAAGGATAACGACTTTCTGTGCGTCCTTGTTCACATAGACACGGCTCTGCTTCCAAGCCGCCCGTTCCTTAAAAAAGCCTTCGTCGCTTCGGGCATCTGTGCCGACACTAAGATGGCGTTATTGACAGAGTAGCGGTCAAAACGCCCCTGCACATCAAGGTACTGACGGAAGCTGTCACCGCTTTTCATCATCTCGGCACAGGTATTGTCAATCATCTCATAGGCTTCCTGCCGCTGTGCCTGCTTTGCGGCAGCCCATTCCTCTTTGTTAAAGGGGCGGCTGCCGCCGTTAAAAACATCATAGATACTCATTTATCTTGCTCCTTTCGATTTGCTTGGTTTCTTCCGCTTCGGCGGGCTGCTTATGCTCCGTTTTTCCTGCGGGCGGTTTCTTCGCCTTGTCGGAAGATTTGTCTTTGCCGACGGCAGGGGCATCGGCTTCCTGCTCCTTTCGGCTCTCCTTGATTTTCCGCAGTTCTTCTCTGTGGTGCTATACTAAAAAGTGGACAGCAAAAAAGCGAAAGATGGTATAATAATAAAAAAAAAGGAGAGAAACACATGGAAAACACCAAGTATACAGAGGAATTCAAGCAAAAGCATAGTAAAAGCTTGTATGAATCCGGAAAAAAGCAGTACGCAGATATGCAAAAGAATACGGAATGAGCAGTTCCACGCCGCATAAATGGATCAAAAAATATACAAAAAGTCCAGGTTTCAGAAACTGAAACCATGACCATGGCCGAAATCAAAAAATGCAAAAGAAATTAGCCTTGCTTGAGGAGGAAAATATAACATTAAAAAAAAGCAATGGCTATCTTCTCAAGGGAATCCGGGAAAGAGTAGAACTGATCTCCCGGCTTTCAAAGGAGCATTCCATCAAACTTCTGTGCAAAGTTTTGAAGGTAGCCAGAAGCACATATTACAGCATTTTTAAATCATAAAGCGTCCAACCGTGAAATAGAAAACAATATTCTGAAGTCAAAAATATTCAAAGTTTACTGTGATAATCGAAAAGTATACGGCTCTATAAAAATCACCCGTATATTGGTGCTATACTAAAAAGTGGACAGCAAAAAGCGAAAAGATGGTATAATAAAAAAAAAAAGAGAGAAACACATGGAAAACACCAAGTATACAGAGGAATTCAAGCAAAGCATAGTAAGCTTGTATGAATCCGGAAAAAAAAGCAGTACGCAGATATGCAAAGAATACGGAATGAGCAGTTCCACGCTGCATAAATGGATCAAAAAATATACAAAAGTCCAGGTTTCAGAAACTGAAACCATGACCATGGCCGAAATCAAAAAAATGCAAAAAGAAATTAGCCTTGCTTGAGGAGGAAAATATAATATTAAAAAAAAGCAATGGCTATCTTCTCAAGGGAATCCGGGAAAAGAGTAGAACTGATCTCCCGGCTTTCAAAGGAGCATTCCATCAAACTTCTGTGCAAAGTTTTGAAGGTAGCCAGAAGCACATATTACAGCATTTTAAATCATAAAGCGTCCAACCGTGAAATAGAAAACTATAGTCTGAAGTCAAAAATATTCAAAGTTTACTGTGATAATCGAAAAGTATACGGCTCTATAAAAATCACCCGTATATTGCGGGATAACGGTTATCCGAAATTAAGTGTAAATCGTGTTTCAAGACTTATGAAACAGCTTGGTATCAGATCTATAACTATCAGAAAATTCAAGAATTACCGCAATAAGCAAAATGAACATTCTGAACTTAAAAATCTGGTCAATCAGAATTTTTTCCGCTCAAAAACCTAATCAGATATGGCTTTCAGATATTACATATATCCACACCGTAAAAATGGCTGGACTTATCTTGCTAGCGTTCTGGATGTCTGTACAAGAAAAAATCGTCGCTTACAGTTATGGAAGAAAAATGGATCGTTCTCTTGTTATTTCTGCACTGACAAATTCATGGCAAAATCAGAACTATCCAGATAATGTTATTCTTCACAGCGACCGTGGAAGCCAGTATACTTCTTCTGAGTATATTGCGGCTGCTGAAAGGATGGGCTTCAGACTTTCTTACAGTAAAAAGGGCTGTCCTTTTTGATAACGCTCCCATGGAATCCTTCCATTCTGTTTTGAAAAAAGGAAGAAGTCTACCTCAAACACTATTCTTCTTTCTATGTATGAGGCTAATATCAGACTCTTTGATTATATTAATGGCTTTTATAATCTTAATCGCATTCACTCGGCTATTAATTATTTGTCGCCCATTCATTTTGAAAAAATCTTTACTTTAATCTTTTTTCTTTTTCGCCTTTTTGTGTCCAGATTATTGACTATGGTCCACTGACCGACGGTTTCTCCGCCTTAGTCATAGTAGCTCCCTCTGCGGATTTCCTTGGCTGCTCTGAGGTAGGCTCGGACAGAGGGGATTTTTCCGTCTTTGCCACCGAGGGGTTTGGGGCGTTTTCCTCTTTCTGCATGGGCTTACCCATAAGGGCGTCCATGAGCTTGTCTTTCTCCGCCTTTTCGGGTGTTGTGATTTCTGGCTCTGGCTGACCGTCCTTTGCATCCCTGCTTTTTTCCGCCGTGGTAACGATGGATGCGGTATCCACCGAAGCAAGGCTGAAGCGTTCCACGATACGGCTGATTTTCGATGCATCCTCCGCACGGGCGATAACATCTACCTCTGCATTAGGGTCGTTATTCTTGCGGTCTGCAAGGACGCAATAAAGATACGCCGTACTTTTTGGCTTCCTGCGTGAATTTCTGCAAATCGCCACGCTTGACGGTAAAGACCTTCAGCTCTTTTCCAGAACGCAAAGATATATTCGTCAATCTCGCCTTGCCTTTGGTTTTCTTTTCTTCTTTCAGAATGGAATACAGCAGGATGGCGATGTTTTTCGCTCCTGCGCCTGTGATTTTTGCGGCGACCTCAAATCCCTCCAAGCTCATTCTCACGATTTGCTCCGCCGCTTCGCCGCCTGTGTTCATCCTTCATCAGCTCCTTTCTTTGCTGTTCCTTTTCGTCTGCCCGTATGACCTGTAATTTTTTTGAGGGGTATCGCTGCGGGCTTCAATGCCCCCGCACAGTCTGACCTCCTTCCGCAAAAATTTCATACGCTCCGTGATTTCCGAAAGCCGAGCCTTGACCGCTTCTTTTTCTTCCCCGACAGATTTTCGGGATAGGGAATAAAGCCCCTTACGCTGTTCGGTCAGCTCATGGATTTCAGATTCCAGAGAGCCTTTATATAACAAGAGCTGCTCCGCCGTATCAATGTGGTTGCGGCAGAGCGCCTTTGTTTCCTGTGTGATGGCTTCCATCTTCATAAGGTCGTCTTTTTAGGAGATAGTGAAGCCGTGCATAATTCGGTTGTCTGTTCTTCGGCAGGATGCCGAGCTTATAGCAGTAGTGGAGATACAGCCCACGCAAGCCGCCGATTTTCTTGGCGTTCTTCAGATTGCCTTTGACACGGTACACCTTCGTCTGCGTCTGCGATTTGGAAAATCTCTGGAACTTGACCGCATAAGAATTTTCCTTAATGCGTTCCACAATCCTTTCGTTGGTGTAATCCTCTCCGAGCTTATAGAGCCGCTTCGGTCTTTGCCATCCCTTTCCGATAATCGTCCAGTATTTGCGGTTGGGGTCGAAATTGATGCGGTATCCCATTTCCGACAACTGGCGGTCAAAATCTTTCAGCGTGTAGGATTTTGAGATGGCTTCGTCCACCGCCTGCCGTGCCACGGTGTCCCTTGTGGGTAAGCCCTGCTTCTCGGCTTGGTAGAGGGCGTAGGGCTTTTTCCTCCCGCTTGGGTGTTCGATGACTGATAACGCATACTCACGGCAAAAAGCTCATCGGAACGCCTGCGGAGCAGCCGACAGGTTTTTCTTGTTGTCGTGGTAATGCTTCCCGTCCGTAAAGGAAACCGAGTTGACAACAAAGTGGTTGTGCAGACATTCCGTGTTTAAGTGGGTGGCGACAATCACTTGAAACCTGCCGCCCCACATCTTCTCGGCTAACTTCACGCCCACCTCATGGGCAACCTCTGGCGTGACCTCGCCTGCCTTGAAGCTCTGGAAGCCGTGGTAACACACAATCTCGCTCGTGTCGTTCCATTGGGCTTTGGCTATCATCATCTCGTCCCTTGCGGTGGTCGGGTCGCAGTTCACGCCGCTGACAAACAAAAAAACCTCTGTTCGGTCTTGTCCTTATTAGTGGCGTATTCCATGACATCCACCATCGCCTGTAAATCGTTTTCGCTGTACTTGGGGTTGGCGGTCTTTTTCTGGGTTTTCGGCATAGTCGATGGGGTGGTCGAGCCTGCCTTTCACATCCCATATCTCGCAGACCGCCATCAGCCCGTCTGCTTTCTGGGGAGAAGATAGTTCCTGCTCACATCCAGACGGAACTCCCTCCACCGCTTGGCTTCCTCTCGGAGCATCGGAGCGTCCACAAAGTTCAGGGCATTGGCTTTTGCCGCAAGCTGGTTGATACGGTTGCCGATAGCCGACAGCTCCCGCATGATTTTGTAAAACTCTGGGTCTGGCTTCTCACAGAGGCGGTAGCCCATCAGCATGGAACGAAGCAGGGCTTCCTTGGAATGCCCCGACCTATCCACAAGCTCATAAAGGTAGGCGACTTCCTCATCATTCAGACGGAAAAGTATCTGCACATTTCTTTTTTCGCATCGGCATCCTCCTTCCTTTCGGAGAGCCTGTTAATCTGCATTAGGCACATCAGAACAACGCCGATAACGTCGCCGAGCATCGTGCCGATGACAAAGAATAAAAACTCACTCATTCTTAAAAGCTCCTTTCTTCTGACCGCTTCCTTGGCGGCATCCTTTTTATGGGGTATTAGGGGCAGCCCCTAACAAGCGAATTTGGCCGTCCATCGGAAGATGGATAACCAAATTCAGTGCTGGGTAAGACATTGCTCAGTGCCCGGCCTCCAGTCGGCATTCTCCGCACATTGGGCAGAAGTACGGACATTCCGAACAATCCTCGTGCTTCAGACACTCGTCCTCCTCATCATCGGACGGGTCAATTTCCTTTTTCTCCGTCACCGTCTGCTTCCGCAATATCGGCTTCGCCGCAGACAAAATCCTCATCGGAAAACTCAATAAGGTCGGTATCAAAGAGAATGATTTTGACTTTCTCCGCTGCCTGTTCGGGGCTGTCGGCGCAAACGGAAATGGTCTTTTCATAGTGTCCTGTGAGCGTTACATCATACTGTTTCAATGGTTAAAATCCTCGCTTTCATTCTTAAATTTGGTGTGGTCTGGCGGTCTTTCCTGCTAAAAATCTGCTGCACAATCAACGGACATCACTCCTTTCACGGACGGGCTTTTGCCTTGAAAGCCCCAGATAGGACATTAAAAAATCGTTGACATCCTTGCCGACAGGCGGCGGAGAATCAACGATTTTGTAGTCTTTCTGCAATAATTCTTTTTTTAGGGCGGCGGTACATAATCTGCCTGTCCTGTCGTTATCCAAGTGGAGGATAACGGTCTTGACCTGCGGATTTTCACGCAGATAAGTGGATAGGGCAATGGGAATTTTGCTTTCCTTAATCTCTTTCTTGGGCTGATATACACCCGACAAAGAGAGTAGGTTTTCTTTCCTATAATCCTTTCCCTCACATTTGAGGTAGGTGGCATAGGACAGCAAATCAATGGCGACTTCCAAATAAATGCACCGTGTTTATCGGCTCTTTTGCAAGCAGTCGGAACGAATATCGCTTGTCGCCGCCCGATGCGTCGCCCTTAAAGGAGCGCCAACCGTACTCCTAAGAGCCGCATACTTTGGCGTTCCGTTCTTGTCCTTGCCGACAAAAACAGCGTTGTGGTACTTCCTGCCCTCAAAGATAATGCCCTCTGCGATACAGTCCTGTATGAGCTGATAGTCAATGCCACGCCCGAAAAGGTACTCTGTCACCTTATCGCAGTCCGCATTTTTCTCTGGCAAAAAAAAGCGGCACTTTCGGCTCGTCATTTTTCACGGCAGGGGGCGGCGGCTTCCAGTCGCCCATATCCCCCCGTGAGGGTCTGCATGGCTTCCACGAAGCCAAGCTCCCGCACTTTCATCAGATAATCAAGGGCGGAATAGCCGCCGAAGCCCCTTGACCACCAGTACCATTTGCCGTTGGAAATCTTCAAGCTATCGTGTTCCCTCGTGCAATAAACATTTGCCCGCCACACGCTTTTAGGTTGCTCGGCTCGTACCGTTGCAGGTAGGAAAGCAGGTCGATTTGCCGTGCCTGTTCAATCACGGCGGGGTCAAACTGCACATAGTGGTTGCTTCCCATTCAATAAAAATCACCTCCAGAAATAGATTTAGCCGAGGGGGCTTTCGGTAAAAAAAAACCTCTCGGCTATGTAAAAATATAATAGATTTTAGCACTCATCAATATACTCTCGAATAATATCAATGATGAAATCAGCAGAAGCAGGTGTATAATTGGGAGATTGAGCCATCACAATAAAATCGAAATCTCCCTTATATTTTACATCATCAATAGTTGGAATAATCCAAAAGGGGAACTTCTGGTTCTTTACGGCTTCCTTGTAGATATTTCTTTTCAAGCCATCACTATCATTATAATGAGGTACATCCATGTCTGGATTATAAGTAAGCTGTATTATATTCTTTACGGGTTTATCCCAAATTAGTTCCTCTTGGAAATCTTTCAAAGTTTCCCAAACATAATCATTTTTATCACCGTTTGGGTTTGCACAATAAGTTATCTTTGAAATCCATTGGTAGGCTACTGCAAATAATAAATAATCGCCAATTCCTTCTGTCCTTATATTCCCATTACAATCAACATACTTGTTGTGTTCTGGGCGTTCTTTGACTGGATAAAAAGAATGGAATCCATAATGCGAAACGGTGACTCAAATCCCTAATCCTAAATCTGCATGAGAATCCACATGGATTACTTCAAACGGCACGGTTAATTCATTATGTGCAATCAGTTCTTTCAAAAATTTAACGCTTCATTATGCCCCGAAACAATGCGTCCTTTAATCTTTTTCTCCTTAGATAATCCAAGGTTATTTTCTATGAAATGGTATATTCGTTCTCTGCTCCATACGCAACCTCCAAATTCTTCTTCTGATAACCGTTCCGTTACATAATCATTTGTATGGGCTATTTCTTCCATGAAATAATCCATATTGGTGCTATACTAAAAAAGTGGACAGCAAAAAAGCGAAAGATGGTATAATAATAAAAAAAAGGAGAGAAACACATGGAAAACACTAAGTATACAGAGGAATTCAAGCAAAGCATAGTAAGCTTGTATGAATCCGGAAAAAGCAGTACGCAGATATGCAAAGAATATGGAATGAGCAGTTCCACGCCGCATAAATGGATCAAAAAATATAAAAAGTCCAGGTTTCAGAAACTGAAACCATGACCATGGCCGAAATCAAAAAAATGCAAAAGAAATTAGCCTTGCTTGAGGAGGAAAATATAATATTAAAAAAAAAGCAATGGCTATCTTCTCAAGGGAATCCGGGAAAGAGTAGAACTGATCTCCCGGCTTTCAAAGGAGCATTCCATCAAACTTCTGTGCAAAGTTTTGAAGGTAGCCAGAAGCACATATTACAGCATTTTTAAATCATAAAGCGTCCAACCGTGAAATAGAAAACAATATTCTGAAGTCAAAAATATTCAAAGTTTACTGTGATAATCGAAAAGTATACGGCTCTATAAAAATCACCCGTATATTACGAGGGATGGTTATCCGAAATTAAGTGTAAATCGTGTTTCAAGACTTATGAAACAGCTTGGTATCAGATCTATAACTATCAGAAAATTCAAGAATTACCGCAATAAGCAAAATGAACATTCTGAACTTAAAAAAATCTGGTCAATCAGAATTTTTCCGCTCAAAAAAACCTAATCAGATATGGCTTTCAGATATTACATATATCCACACCATAAAGCATGGCTGGACTTATCTTGCTAGCGTTCTGGATGTCTGTACAAGAAAAAATCGTCGGTTACAGTTATGGAAGAAAAAAATGGATCGTTCTCTTGTTATTTCTGCACTGACAAATTCATGGCAAAATCAGAACTATCCAGATAATGTTATTCTTCACAGCGACCGTGGAAGCCAGTATACTTCTTCTGAGTATATTGCGGTCGCTGAGAGGATGGGCTTCAGACTTTCTTACAGTAAAAAGGGGGCTGTCCTTTTGATAACGCTCCCATGGAATCCTTTCATTCTGTTTTGAAAAAGGAAGAAGTCTACCTCAAACACTATTCTTCTTTCTATGAGGCTAATATCAGACTCTTTGATTATATTAATGGCTTTTATAATCTTAATCGCATTCACTCGGCTATTAATTATTTGTCGCCCATTCATTTTGAAAAATCTTTACTTTCTTCTTAATTCTTTTCGCCTTTTTTGTGTCCAACTTATTGACTATGGTCCAATATCTATATCAAGCACTTTCATAGCCTACCTCCTGTTATAATCAATCTGCCAATTTATTATAACCTATTAAAAAAAACTTTTTCTACCTCTCGGCTATGTAAAAAGACGGCATCAGCTTCACGCCAACGCCGTCTTTTTCTCGGTCAGTCCGTTATAAAATCCCTGCTTTTTTGAGATAACCCACGCTGTCATAGCGACCACGGAAGTACACCGCCTGCATCTCCATGTCCGTGAGTTTATTCTTTGTATCTCCATTACCTCAATGAGAGCCGAACATTCTTTCTCGGTCAGCTCGCTTTCGGTTTCGCTGTCAAACACGGCTAAAACCTTGGGATATTTTTCATAAATGCCCTCAATCTTTTTTTCTTGCAGGGCTTTGTATTCCTCGTCCTCTTTTCGACAGTCTTGCAACGACAGAGCTGAGATATTCGTTAAAAATATTGCTGTGGACATCTGCAAATGTTTCAAATCTGAACTCACCAGACACCTTTACCACCTCCGCTGTTTGCTAATCTACACCTATTATAATGCCCAGATTTCCGCAATACAAATGTGCAAAGGGGATTTAACGCTCCCTGTCCTGTGTTTTCCTTTTTTCGGGCTGTTCGTTTTTTCCTGCTCTGGCTCAGTATCCATAACAGGGGTGTCTTTCTCGTCCAGATTCAGCTCGATATTGAGGGCGTTCAGCCTGTCATTCTTTTCTTTCAGCTCATCTTCAAAGGCAAAGGGCTTTAATACTTCGGTCCTTTGCGTTGGCAAGCTGCTCTCAAGGTTTCCGCCTTTCGTGTCTTGGCGGCTTCCAGTCTGGCAGGGATTTTTCAATCTCGTTTTCAATTCGGGTCAGATTTCCCAAAGCATCAGAGCCTAACTCAACCTTGTGCTTTGTCGTTCCGCAGAGGTTAAGGCAGTAATGGGTATTGAAGCTGTCGTAATAAACCTCCATCTTGAAACCTCGGTAGCTGCCGATTTCCACGGGATTTGAAAGCGTGCTTTCCTTGCAGACGGCAAGGAGCATTTCGCCTGCGGCTGCTTTTTCAGTATAGGTCACGCCCTGCAAGGTCATCGGGCAGAACTTATCCTCGCCCTGCGGCTTGTGGCTCGGCAAAGGGCGGCGTCGCTTTCATAGCTGACAATGCGTTCCTCATATTCCTTGATGGTTTGCGGAAAGTATTTCAATATCCTGTCCTCAAGGTCGTAATGCTCGGAGAAATAGCTTTGTTTGAGCACACGGAGCTTGGATACCTGTATATCCAAGTCCATTTTCTCCTTGAAACGCTCATCGCCTGTAGCAAGCATTTTGACCTCGGCAAAGGAAAGAGCCACCTCGTCCACATCCTCGGCGGAACGCACGGGGGCTTTTGCTCGTCATTATCTGGGAGATAAATTTCTGTTTCGATTCCACAAGCTGATAGAGGTAGGCATCAAAGGTCTGCTCTGTCACATAGCGGTAAACCTCCACCTCTGGGAACATATTTCCCTGCCTTTCAATCCTGCCTTGCCGCTGTTCCAAATCGGAGGGTCGCCAAGGGCAATCGAGATTATGGATTGCTATCAGCCTGTCCTGCACATTTGTACCTGCCCCCATCTTTGGCGTAGAGCCTAAGAGAACACGCACCTCGCCGCTTCGCACTTTCGCAAACAGCTCCTTTTTTTCTGTGCATCGGTAGTCGCTTCGTGGATAAATCGCACCTGCTCGGCAGGGACGCCACGGGCGATTAGCTTTTTTCTCGGATGTCATCGTACACCATTGAAAGTGCCGTCATTCTTCGGTGTGCTGAGGTCGCAGAACAGGGCTGCGTTGCCTTGGTGTCGGCGTGTTCCTCCCAGATACGGTACACATTGTCGATACAGGCGTTGACTTTACTGGTAGGGTCGTCTGGCAGCATGGGGTCAATCAGCCTCTGGTCGAGGGGCAAGTTTCCGCCCGTCATTGGTGATTTTGAGCATATTGTCGATGTTCGGCTCGACAAGCCTTGCCCGTACTTTCTCGGCTCGTTTGGCAAGCCCCGCCACCATATCGGTCTGGATTTCGCTCGGTTTGCTCTTGATATTGTGGTAGTTGACCTTGGGGACGGGAAGCCGTAACATATCGGCGGTCTGAATATCCGCCACCTCACGGAACATCTGCATCAGCTCTGGCAGGTTGTGAAACTTGGCAAACCTTGTTTTCGGGCGGTAACTTGACCCCTCTGGTGCAAGCTCCAGAGCCGTTATGGTTTCTCCGAAGGTGGAAGCCCATGCGTCAAAAATGCTTTAAACCGTTCTGTGCCAGAGTGTCATACTGCAAAAATACCTCTGGACAGAGTACAGCTCTACCATTGAGTTGCTCACGGGCGTTCCCGTGGCGAAAACCGTGCCACGGTTGCCTGTGATTTCGTCCAGATAACGGCATTTCATAAACAGGTCGCTGATTTTCTGAGCTTCGGTCTGGGCAATGCCGCCGACATTCCGCATTTTCGTGTAGAGGTACAGATTTTCTTGTAAAAATGGCTCTCATCTATAAAGAGCCTGTCAACGCCTAACTGCTCAAAATTTATCACCGTGTCCCTTCTCTTCGTATCCTTGAGCCTCTTTACCCTGGCTTCAATGCCTTTCCTCGTTTTCATAAGCTGCTTGACCGTGAACTGCTCGCCGTGGGATTTCTGTATCTCGTCAATGCCCATCTCCATATCATTGAGCTGCCGCTGAAGCTGTTCCCCCTCTGGCGTTCCTCGCTCATCTGGATTTTCTCGAATTGAGAGTGTCCGATGATGACCGCATCGTAATCGCCTGTGGCAATCCTGCCACAGAACTTTTTTCGGTTGGCGGTTTCAAAATCCTGCTTCCTTGCCACCAAAATATTGGCACTCGGATACAATCGCAGGTACTCGGACGCCCATTGACCGACAAGGTGGTTTGGCACAACAAACATGGATTTCTGGCATAAGCCGAGCCGCTTGCTTTCCCTGTGCGGCGGCGACCATTTCAAAGGTCTTGCCCGCACCGACCTTGTGTGCAAGAAGCGTGTTGCCGCCGTAAAGGATATGGGCAATCGCATTGACTTGGTGAGGTCGGAGCGTGATTTCTGGGCTGATACCTCCGAAAGTGATATGACTGCCGTCATACTCACGGGGTCTTTTGCTGTTAAAGGTGTCGTAGTAGTAGCGGACAAGGCGGTTTCTCCGTTCTGGGTCTTGCCAAATCCAGTCTTGGAACGCCTGCTTGATAACTTCCTGCTTTGCCTGTGCCGCCGTGGTTTCCTTGTGGTTTGAATACCGCTTTTTTTGTTGCCGTGTTCGTCATAAACATAGTCGAAAATGCGGGTATCTTTCAGATTTAAGGTATCCTCAATAATGCGGTAAGCACTCGCCCTTTTCGTGCCGTAGGTGCTGTCCGCCTTGACATTCCCAAAATCGGAAGTCTTGTTCTCAATAAACCAATCGCCGTTGTATGGGGTGTAGCGTACCTTGATACGCCCTGCGGCATGGCTTGACGGCGTTAAAAGCTCCATCACGAACTGCTGGATGTCGGACTCTGGTATCCAAGTCGTACCCAGACGGACGGAGATTTCAGCCGCCGACAAGTCTTGCGGTATGACCTGCTTTAATGCTTCCACATTGATGGAAAGTGCCGCATCCTGCTTTGCCGCAATCTCCGCAACTTTCAGCTTTTCCCCGCACATCGCCAGAGAGGTATTCGTCTGCGGCGACATACCGTGCAGGCTCGGTATTCGGCACACGGAAGATAACGCCCTGCAATTCCGTGACGATTTTCCTCCTGCGTTTTGCCCGTAAGCTGTTCCATATAGTCAAGGTCAACACGAGCTTTTTCGCCGATAGAAAGGGCAAGGGCTTCGCTTGCGGTTTCAACGGAAGTGATTTCACGGTGGGGCTTTATCGTCCGCTTGGTGAACATATCCGCCTTGCGTTTGAAATTGCCCTCGTCATCAAGCACCTCCAGAGAACACAAAAGGAAATAGCTCATCGGCCGCAAAGGCAAGATAATTCCCTCGGCTGTTGATTAGCCCGTATTTTTGGGTGAACGCATCGTAGAGCCGATTAAGGTTTTCCTGCTCGGTGCTTATCACTTCTTCGGGGTAGTCGTTGGTCTGGTACTCGATAAGGCTGTCGTACACTGTCCCGTATCTCAAAGCAGCCCTTTGACACGGTTTTCCGCCGTCATGGAGAGCGTGGCGGGGTCATGCGGTCATTCTCTCGAAAGTAAATCTGACCGTTTACCAGAGTATAGGAGAAGTTTCGCACATTCGGGTCGGCGGGGGATGGAGTTGTCCTGCTCATCGGAAATCTGGTCGATTTCGCTTTCGCTTTCGTACTCTGGTATCTCGCCGTTTATCCGCTGCATGGCTTCGTGGAGCGGCTCGGAAATGGGTCTTTCCCTTGTCTGCTTTGCAGGCAGGCTCCAACTTCCCAAAGCGGGTGCTTTCGTTCACCATACGCCCAAGCACCATTTCTGGATGCTTTGCAAAAATAGCTGTTCATGGTGATGCCGTCCGCAGTAGTGTCAAGATAAATCCAGTCTGGCTCGGCATCTATCACGCGGTCACGCTTCTGCAAAATCAGAATGTCGCTCGTGACCTCCGTGCCGGCATTGAACGGAACGTGTTGTCGGGAAGCCTTATCGCACCCAACAGCTCGGCTCTCTGGGCGATATACCGCCGTACCTCTGGGCTTGCCTTATCCATCGTACCCTTGGAAGTGACGAACATCACCACGCCGCCCGTGCGTACCTTATCCAGAGCCTTTGCAAAAGAAAATAATCGTGGATAAGAAATTTCTGGGCATTGTAGCGGCTGTCGTCTACCTTAAATTCCCCAAACGGCACATTGCCAAGCACTACATCAAAGTGGCTGTCTGGGAGTTTGGTATCCTCAAAGCCCTCCACGGCGATTTTCGCTTTCTGGTAGAGCTGCTTTGCGATTTCACCTGTCAGCGGGTCGATTTCCACACCGTGGAGCTTCGAGCCTGCCATATTTTCGGGCAGCAAACCGAAAAAATTGCCCGTGCCGCAGGAAGGCTCCAAGATATTACCCTGTGAGAAGCCCAAGCGGTCGAGCACTTCGTACATTGCCTTGATAACAACGGGCGGGGTATAGAACGCCGTCAGGGTGGATTCCTTTGCCGCTCGGTATTCTTCTGGGGACAGGCTCGCATACAGCTCCTTAAATTCCTCCGCCCATACAGCGTTGTTCTCGTCAAACGCCATAGACAGACCGCCCCAACCGACATAGCCTGCAAGGATTTTTTGTTCTTCGGGTGTGGCAAGACGGTTTTCGATTTCAAGGTCGTGCAAGAGATTGACCGCCGCCATGTTGTTTCTGAATTTCTCTTTTGCACCGCCAACACCTAAAAAGCGTCATCGGTAATGCGGTAATTGTGGCGGTCAGCGGAAAGAGCAGGGGCAGAGGGTTTTGCCGTAGTCGGCTCTGCGGGAGCTTCTGTTTTTCTTCGGGTGGTAATTCCTTTTCTGCCTGCTCCAAGAGCCTGCGGATATAGCCGATTTTCTCCACTCGGTTGATAGGAAAGCCCACATTATTCTGGAATGTGATGTCACGCATCGAAACATCGCCGCTGATTTTTCCAACACTTTCGATGACATAGCGGCGGTTGTCTATGGTGATTTCTTTGCCGATAAGGTCAGAATTGTCCTGCTTCTGCTCGGCTTCACGCTCAGCGTCCTTTGACGCAAACAGCTTCACGATATGCTCGGCACTATTCAAGGTGTCGGCATATTCCTGCGCTTCTTCCTCGGTTTCAAAGGTCTGGTAAATGCCGTCCACATCGTAATACTGACCGTCCCGCCCCTCTGGAACGGTGTTATCCCTTATGATAAACGGGTCAGCAAACGCATCGGAAGTCTGCTCTACGGTATAGCGAGGTGTTGTCTGAATGGGTGCAACAGATACTCCTTTCTGCTCGGCAAGCTCCTTAAAGTCTGCCAGAACCTCCGCATCCATGACCATTCCAACCAGTTCGCCGTTTCCGTCAAAACTCATGGCTTCGTCAACCAGAAAATGATAAAATGCTGTGCCACGCCATTCGTTGCCGCCGTCCCTTGCCACAAGTTCATCGCCTACATAGGAAAGCCCTATATCGTCCATCTTCATCTGTGAAAGGACATCACGCAGAATATCTATCTCCCTGTCGGCAACAGACATTTTTTTGCTTCTTCGGCAGGCACAAACCATTCCTTTTCAAAAGACATAATCTCGGCAAAGAGCTTTTTCGTCCTCTGGGGTCAGCTCGGTGTCTTTGCCTCCAGAAAAGGAATGAACACATCACGCCCGAAACGCAAAGTTTCCATCTGCTCTCGGTAGTAATCCTCGCCCTGCCGTTTCCACTCTGGGATAAACGGGCAGTCGGGGGAAAGGCAGTAATCATAATAATTCTTGATATGGGCAATCAAGTCGCCCTCGCCGTCCCCGATGTCAAACCGTCCCTCGTAGTGGAAGTCCTCGCCGCCCACAACGGCAGAGATTTCAAAATCGGTCTTATGATACCAACCAACCTGCTTGCTTTCGTCCTCCCGTTCCCGATGCTGCTTTTCGTCCAGAACGCCAAACAGCTTATTTCCAAGGGCAAAGCTCAAATCGGTAAAAGCGGTCATTAAGCTGCCTGTCATAAAAGGCGGGATGCTCGGAGAAGCCGATGGAGAATGTGATGCTGTCTGGCTTTTCCTCGGTGAGTGGTTCTGTTTCCTTTTTCTTGGCGGTTTCCTGCTTCTCGGTGATAACCGTTTTCAGATGGTCGTTGGCGGGATTTTTCACGGAGTTTTTCTTCAAAGTCGGCACGGCTTAGTTCCTTGCCGAACAGGGGAAATTCCACATTCCGCAGGGATACGGCGTTCTCATTAAAATCGGAAATCTCATATTTGTCTGCCCCGATATATACAACATCGTCCTCGTGATAGACATAGCGGAGAGGATACAGCTCCATAAGCTCCTGCGAAAACCGCCACGCATTGCTGCGGCTGTAAACATCGGCGGTCTTGCCCCTGCACCAGAGCAAGGAAGTCTATGAGCTGCTGCACGGCGGCAGGCTCGGAGAAAACCTGCTCCATCTGCATGGCGGTCATATCGGCAAAGTCGGTACGCCCCACATTTTCAAGCAGGGCTTTTCGTAGCCGTCCAAGTCACGGATAAAATCGGATCACCAAGTAGCCAACCTATACGTTTCCCTCTCTTTTGCCTTTGCCATCACTTACGGCAAGCTTCTTGCCAGATATGACATGGCATTGGGGGCGCAGAGCGCATGATGGCGAG
>VOFK01001154.1_pt1 | contig 28055 bp, 44 predicted proteins | sample 5384121 | NCBI WGS metagenome assembly VOFK01 (sample SAMN12384730, study PRJNA508395) | human gut metagenome | isolation source: healthy gut J | host: Homo sapiens | reverse complement strand
CTTCGGCTATGAAGAGACCGACGACAACTTCGTCAACGGCTTCTCCGCTAGCTACGTAACCGGCAACTGGCTCCAGGAAAAAAGAGGACGCCAATCCGGAAGTGATGTCCGATGTTACCGTAGAGCCGATTCCGGTACCGGAAGGCGGCACGCCGGCAACCTACATGGAGCTGAAGCCGCTGTTCCTGTTCAACACCAGCAAGAACAACGACGCAGCATTCGACTTTGCGACCTACGTATGCGGCAAGGAATGGCAGCAGGGCGTTTACCCAGCGCATCTCCGCGTTCCGATAACCGTTCCGGGCAAGTACCGAGGACTTCCAGGCTCTGTCCGATAACGGCGTTGCATTCCCGCCGGTAACGCTGGGCAGCATTTCTCAGGCTATGATCGATTCCATCGCTACAAGGGTTTCTTCAGGAGGGCATGACGCCGCAGGCAGCAGCAGAGTGGCTGGCCGATGCAGTCAACACTCTCTGAAAGAGTCCGGCGAGCTGAGCGCTTCGTAAAAAGAAAATGGTGCATACCGAGCGAAGCCGTTCCGGTATGCATACTCTAATCCTGGAGAAAGGTGGAGAAATATGCCGGAAAAGAAGAAAAAATACTTAACACGCGACCAAAGAGACAACCGGACAGCCTGGATCATGCTGGCGCCCGCTCTGCTGTTTCTGGCGGTAATGATTGCCTATCCGCTGGGCAAGGTAATCCATGATGCGTTTTCTCAGGTAAACCTGATAAAGCCCAATGTTTCCGGATTTGCAGGTCTGGATAACTTCAAGACAATTCTCAATGATGAACACTTCTGGAATGATGCGGAAAACACCGTAATCTGGACAGTGAGCTCGGTAGCCGGTGAGTATATCGTCGGCATGCTGGCAGCTGTTCTGCTGAATCAGAAATTCAAAAGGGCCGCGCGATTTTCCGAACCTGCGTCTTTATTCCCTGGCTGGTTCCGATCATCGTTGCAGGCATGACATGGGACTGGATGCTCAATACAGATTTCGGCATTGTAAACTACCTGCTGACTCATCTGCATATCGTCCAGGCTCCGATAAAACTTCCTCGGCGACGCCAGATTTGCTATGGCGACAGTCATTTTCGTAAATATCTGGCGCAGCTTCCCCGTACTACACGATTTCTTTCCTGGCTGCGATGCAGTCGATTCCCGGCGACCTGTCGGAGGCAGCGGCGATCGACGGCGCGGGCATGTTCACCCGCTTCTTCCGCATTACGCTGCCGCAGCTGAAGTCGGTATCGCTGGTCATCGTATTCATCCATGTCATCTGGACCGCGATCAACTTCGACTTTATCTGGGTCATGACAGAGGGCGGCTACCGAACTACGCTACCGAAACGCTGCCGATCATGATCTATCGCTATTCGATGAAAAAGTTCAATGTCGGCGCAGCGTCCGCGCTGTCTACCATGATGTTTACGGTCATGACGATCCTGTTCGTATTCTATTACCGCAAACGAGAAAAAAATCAACAGCCAGGCAGGCTGAGAAAGGGGCGGAAAAAATGGGCAGTAAAAAAACAAGGGCGGCTGTTTCCGCCGTTACCTACATTCTGATCAGCATTCTGGCGGTCATCTGTGTTTTTCCCCATTCTTCTGGATGCTGATTTCTGCATTGAAACCGAAGGATGAGATCCGTTCGGCAGTTCCTTCGCTGCTGATCGACAATCCAACGATCGATAACTTCCGTCGCGTGCTGGTCGATAACGGCTTTCTTACCTATATTAAGAACAGCTTTGTCGTTTCCCTCGCCGCAACGCTCATCTCCATGATCATTGCGGTGCTGGCCGGCTATGCGCTGAGCCGTTACTACCGCAAGCGCATCGTGAAGACTTCGAACTTCATGATGATGCTGTCGCAGATGATTCCGGCGTTCTTCTTCTGGTACCTCTGTATATGATCATGCAGCAGATGCATATGCTGGAGACGCACATTTCTCTGGTGCTGGCATACACCACGTTCGTCATTCCGCTCTGCACCTTTATGATGAGCAGCTTTTTGACACGGTACCGATCGACCTGGAGGAAGCCGCCGGATCGACGGCTGCTCCAAAGCAAAGACGCTGATCCGCGTCATTCTTCCGGTTTCGATTCCCAGTCTGATTTCGACCGGTCTGTATGCGTTCATCAATGCGTGGAACGAGTTCATGTTCGGCTACGTTCTGATTTCGTCCGATAAGCTGCGCACGCTGACGCCGGCTATCATGCTTTTCAAAGGCGCGAACCTGGTAGACTGGGGCGGCCTGATGGCGGCATCCGTCATTTCGGTCCTGCCGGTCACGATCATTTTCCTGTTCCTTCAGAAATACTTCCTTGCCGGTCTGATGAGCGGTTCGGTCAAGGGCTGATGGAGGTTTGCCATGAAGCGTATCGCAATCAACGAAAACGGTATCCATATGGTCTTTGAGGTGCGCCGCGATAAGGTCCGGCTGATGCATTTCTCCGCCCTTCCGCTGGACGAGAACACACTCGTCCGGCAGGGAGAAAAGGACCTGTATTTCCCCTCTGAGATACAGGTGACCGGACGCAATCGCCCAGCAACTGGCATGGTGCGAAAATCGTAGAGACCTCGCCCGGATATGAAATGAAGTATCTGGATTTCCGCGACAGCCGGAATGACACCGGCCGCAAGCTGGAATGGGAGACCGTTCACGAGGAAACCGGACTGCATCTGACCATGCATTATCAGTTTTATGACGGCATTCCGGTCGTCCGCAGCTGGACCGAGGTAACCAACTGCGGGACTGAAGCGCAGGGGCTGGAAGCGCTCTCCTCGTTCTGTCTGATGGGACTCGGCAAAGAGGGCCTGATTCGACCGGATCGCAAGCTGCGCCTCAGCGTTCCGCACCACTCGTGGAAACGGGAAATGCACTGGAACAGATACAGCTTTTCCGATCTGGGCTTGACCTTCACGGCCGGTTCCGATCCGGAAGCCGAATCGACGCAGGTCTTTTCGGTGAGCAATACGGGCAACTGGTCTACCAAGGAGTATCTTCCGATGGCGTATCTCGAGGATACGGAAGCCGGCGTATCGCTTTACTGGCAGATCGAACATAACGGTTCGTGGCACTGGGAGATCAGTGACCTACGAAGGGCAGTATCTGGAGCTTGGCGGTCGGATGAGCTGCATAACCACTGGTGGAAGCAGCTGATGCCGGGCGAGACCTTTGTTTCGGTTCCTGCCTGCATCGGTGTAGAAACCGCAGGCATGGATCGCGCTATGGCTGCACTGACCGAATACCGGCGGCGGATACGCCGCCCGAATCGTGACAATGAGCAACTCTCGGTCATTTTCAATGACTATATGAACTGCCTGTCCGGTGACCCCACGACGCAGAAGGAACTGGAAATGATTCCGAAGGCGCGGGAAGCAGGATGCGAATACTTTGTCGTAGACTGCGGATGGTATGCGGACGGCGCATGGTGGGACGGCGTCGGTGAGTGGCTCCCCTCGGAAAAGCGCTTTCCGGGCGGCTTCAAAGAGGTCATGGATGCCATACGCGACGCGGGCATGATCCCAGGCGCATGGCTGGAGCTGGAAGTCATGGGCGTCAACTGTCCGCTGGCAAAGCAGCTTCCGGACAGCTGGTTCTTCATGCGGCACGGCAGGCGTGTGTGCGATAAGGGGCGCTATCAGCTCGATTTCCGCAATGCGGAGGTTCGGGACTATGCCGAGCGGGTGATCGACCGCATGGTCAATGAATACGGCGTCGGCTATATCAAGATGGATTACAACATCGAGCCGGGCACCGGTACCGATCAGCAGGCCGACAGCACGGGTCAGGGTCTGCTGGAGCATAACCGGGCGTATCTGGCATGGATCGATCATATTTTTTTTGAAAAATACCCGGAGCTCGTCATAGAAAACTGCTCAAGCGGCGGCATGCGGACGGACTATGCGATGTTGGCACGGCACAGCCTTCAGTCCACAAGCGACCAGACCGATTACCGGCAGTACGCGACTCTGGCCGCCAATGCACCGGCGGCGGTCACCCCGGAGCAGGCTGCGGTGTGGTCCCTATCCGCTGACCGACGGTGATGAAGAAGAAACGATTTTCAACATGGTCAACGCAATGCTGCTTCGCATTCACCAAAGTGGCCATCTGGTCAATCTCAGCCCGGCTCGGTTCGCGCTGGTGAAGGAAGGCATTGCATGCTACAAGAGCATCCGGCAGGATATTCGGCGGGCGGTTCCGTTCTGGCCACTGGGTCTGTCCTCGTACGGGGATTCGTGGGTATCTCTCGGACTGAAAGCCGGAAACAAAAACTATATTGCGGTATGGCGCAGCGACAGCGGAAACGATACCTGTCTGCTTCCCATTTCGCATCTGCGCGGAAAAGACGCAAGTGTAAGTGCCTCTATCCGCAGAATGCCGCGTGCCGCTGCGCATGGCACAAGGAAAGCGGCGAACTTGCGGTCGAGCTGCCGGTGAATATCTCGGCACGACTGTTTGAAGTAAGTGCAAACGAATAAGGAGGAATCAAGGAATGGCAAAGATTTCTTTACAGAATATTAGAAAGGTATATCCCGGCGGCGTTGAAGTAGTGCCGAAACTTAATCTTGAAATCGCGGACAAGGAATTTGTCGTGCTGGTCGGCCCTTCCGGCTGCGGTAAATCGACTACGCTGCGTATGATCGCAGGTCTTGAGGAGATCACGGACGGTGATATGTATATCGGCGAGCGCCGCGTCAATGACGTTGCGCCGAAGGACCGCAATATTGCGATGGTTTTCCAGAGCTACGCGCTCTATCCGCATATGACGGTTTACAAGAACATGGCGTTCGGACTGTCGCTTCAGAAGATGCCGAAGGACGAAATCGACCGGAAGGTTCATGAAGTAGCTAAAATTCTGGATCTGGAGCATCTGCTGAACCGCAAGCCTAAGGCGTTGTCCGGCGGCCAGCGTCAGCGTGTCGCACTGGGACGCGCTATGGTGCGCGACCCCTGATGTATTCCTGCTGGACGAGCCGCTGTCCAACCTGGATGCCAAGCTGCGTACCTCGATGCGAGCGGAGATTGCCCGCCTGCATAAAAGACTGGGCACGACCTTTGTCTACGTAACGCACGACCAGACCGAGGCGATGACGATGGGCGACCGTATCGTTGTTATGAAGAGCGGTATCATTCAGCAGGCCGATACGCCGACAAACCTCTACAACAAGCCCCTGCAATATGTTTGTAGCCGGCTTTATCGGTTCTCCGCAGATGAACTTCATCGACTGCACGATCGAAAAAGGGAAAAGAAGGCTACGGCGTCAATTTTGCCGGCAAACTCATCCCTCTGCCGCAGGGCAAGTTCCCGGACAAGCTGATGGCGGAATACGCCGGAAAGACGGTGGTTCTCGGCGTCCGTCCGGAGGACTTCCATACGGAAAGCGCATTCCTGGAAATGAGCGAGGACAGCACGGTAGAGGCCGAAGTTGAAATCGCAGAAATGATGGGTGCGGAAATTTATATCCATGCTGTATGCGGCGGTCAGAAACTTATCGTGCGCGCACCGTCCCGCGTGCAGGCGGAAAGCGGCGACCATATTTCGCTTGCTATCGATAAGAACAAAATTCATCTGTTTGACAAAGAAACCGAACAGGCAATCAATATTAAATAATTTATTCCTATTAAGCCACCTCTCTCTTCTAATATGGAAAACTCCGTATGGCTGAATATACGCCATATGGAGTTTTCTCGCTCATATGAGCGCATAACACATCGCATTTGATGCGAGACTGTGCATTCATCTTAGGATGTTTATATGTCAGTAACATATCTGTTTCTCGAAAAACTCCACAATCCCCGCTTTCAGCACTCTCCACTCCCGGCCGACCTTCACGGCCGGGAGTTCTTCATTTGCGATCATCTTGCGTACCTGCTGGCGCGTTGTCTTGAGAGCAGGGCAGCCGTCTCTTTGACGGTTAGGGATTTCATCGTTCGACATGGTAAAACCTCCTTGACATGGGTGAAAGCACATTTCACTTTAATTCATGTATACTTATTCTAATGTTGGCGATTGAACGTCAAATCATGCTGTTTAAGCAGGCTCAAACACCCTGCAACAGGCCGTTAGAACGAAAATTATAAATGATGATAAAAGAGAAAATTTGCCTGCATGCACTGATGAGAAATAGATTTATGACTGGAATGAAATACATCCTGTCTCCATCTCCTCAAACTTCCCCAACAATTTAATAAGGTCAGATTTTTTTTAATCCTGCAATCTTTCTGGACGGCTGCGAGCGAAACGCAGCCGTTCGCCTTTTTTCGCGATACGGCGCAGCTTCTTTTCGTCTTTCGTGGTACTTGGAGGCATTGATACGGTCCAGCAGCTCGGGAAGCGAAACCGGGTCAAAAGTGCATCATATGCAGCCGGTGGAGAAACTTATGCTGCTGATTTTCAACCTGAGAGCCAAGTTCGATCAGCTGACTTTCCCAGTCTTTAGCCTTAGTCAACTTGGTGATTTTCGAACGACCAAACCGCAATTCCAGTCGAAGAATATGCTCGTCAATCTTGATATCATGCCGTTTCTCAAGCTCATACGATTTATCATAAACTGAGAAAGCACAGCTTTTTTGAACTTATATTCTCAATCGTCCACGAATGCTTATTGGCTCCCTTTGAATTGCTCATCGGAATTTGCGTATTGTCCGAACTTAACCGTGTTGTAATGGGGGGATAGGAAAGGATTTCTTGAAAATATCAATACGATCTTGAACATCAGCCCTATGTTCGTAATATAGATTGTAGGTCAAATCACACCGTGACAGCTTAAACTCCTTGAGCCGTCGGTCAACGCCGATTTTTTGATCAAGGATATTCCGCAGGCGGTGCTTTTATCTGCTGAACAGACTTTTCGTCAGCTTGAAAATAATGCGGTCGGTTCATAGGTACCGGCGAACAGGGAGGACGGGTTGATAATCAGTATCAGCCAGCACGGATGCGTAACAGACTGACCAAGCTGTATCTCAACACCAATGTCCTTGAACTGCGGTATCTGGTAATACGACGAAAGTCCTAATTTCCCTTTACCACAGTACAAATGCACTCGTTTTGTTCGATAATATTCTGGATTTCGGAATATTTGCATTGTAATTTCAGTGAAAAGGTGTGAATACCGTACTCGTTCGTAATCATTTTGCTATTCCTCCGTTTCTGTGCGCAGATGGTGCATTTCTTGCAGGTTTTCGTTTCGTGTTGACCTTGATAGTCCAGAATGTCGCAGGTCATACAGTTGTTGCTGCAAATGAACTTCTGCACCTGTTTCCATTGTTCTTTTAGCTGATTAACGGATTTTCTCGAACTTTTCTCAGCTTTTCGGATGAAACTTGTGAACAATTCCCTCATCATCGCCATTCTGCTCATAGAACAGAACGCAGTGCGCTTTTCGTCCATCTCGTCCCGCTCGACCGATCTGCTGAATGTAGTCCGTCATGCTGAGCGGCGCGTTGAAGTGCACGACAAGTTCAATGTCAGATACATCAATTCCCATACCGAAAGCCGAAGTTGCGACCATAATCTTCTTCTCGCCATGCAGAAAATCGTGCAGAAGTTCCTGCTTTCGCCGTTCAGGCTTGATACCGCGCATGGTATCGAGTCACCTCGTTCGGATAGCAGTCGCTCAGAGCATTATAGAGCGCGTCCACATACGCCGTTGTTTGCGCAAAGATCAGCACAGAACCATCTTTCCGGTATTTATCAATGGTTTTATTTAACTTTTTGATACGAAATGCGAGTCGCTCCTCAAGCGTGCGCTTAGAACACGTAACGTCTTTTTTGAGCAGAATCAGGTTGTCGCGTCGTAAAATTACTGCGCAGAACAGCAGGCTCATTCATATGCAGACTATCACGAATAACAGTAAGAGATTGTTCCGAAAATCGTGGCAGAACAAGCGCAAATAACGGGTTTGAACTTTAATTTTTCAACGAATTTACCGATACGCAGATAAGCATCTCGGAAGGTATAACCCCCTTCGGTAATGCAATGGCATTCATCCACAACGGTCATAAAAATATCAGAATGCTGCATGGCATCAACGAAATCACGGTTTTGCAGTCGTTCCGGTGTCACATACAGGAAGTTCAGCTTTCCTTTGCGAGCTTTGTTCAGTATCTTATCGATATCCTCTTTCGAGCGGGTCATATCAATATAATCGGCAGAAACGTCATGCTCCTGCAACGTCTGCACCTGATTGTAGATCAGAGCAAGCAATGGTTCGATGACGATAGTCAGCTTGTCGGAATGAGCCAGACCAACCGTTTCGTAGATAACCTGTTTGCCAGAACCCGTGGCAGCAATGACGATTGCGTCTGTCCAGCATCAAGTGTATTCATCGGAATAATCTGTGCCTTACGAGGCTTGTCAAAGCCAAGTTGTTTGAGTGCAGATTTCAAGTGTCTTTTCATATCCATAGAGATAACCTCCAACGTAATAAGATTATCTTTATGTTATCGGAATGTAAAAGATAATGCCAAATAGTGAATATTTCTCGAAAATAAATTGCATTTTTCAATTTAATAGATTTTTCTTCTCAAATGCCTTAATAGAGTAGTTTAACCTAAATATCGTATTATAAATGATCGAAAGTGTAAAAAAAGGTTAGAATAGATAAGTGCGATTTTCACGAAAATCCGTACCTAAGGCGAATATACTGCGGTGAATAATGTCGGTGAAAAATTCACGTATAAAAGTGAAAAAAATTCACTACATAAGGTTGTAAAAGTGAAAAAACGGTGTATACTAAATAGTAAGAACAACAGGAGGCGTACCATATGCAATACGAGAGCGAACGCATTGAATATAAGTCTCAGTTAACGGATGAAATTTACAAAGAAGTCATCGCTTTTGCGAACACAGACGGCGGCATTATTTACATTGGCGTTGACGATCAGGGCAATGCCACAGGGATTGACGATGTGGACGGAACCTATACTCGTCTGACAAATGGTGTTCGGGACGCAATCCGACCGGATGTGACGATGTTCGTGCGCTATGTGCTGCAGGAGAACAAGGTCATCCGCATTGAAGTCGGTGAGGGCAGCTATAAGCCGTATTATCTGAAGGGCAAGGGGCTTGAAAGCCAAACGGCGTTTATGTACGGCAGGGAGCCAGCAGTGTCCAAGCCTCTCACCTGAGCAAATCCGACAGATGATAAAGGATTCTGACGGTGACGTATATGAGCAAATGCGAGCCTTACAGCAGGATCTGACCTTTGAAGAGGCTGCGGCGGCATTCAAACGCTATAAAGTAGAGTTTGCAGAGGATAAATACATCGCTCTGGGTATGCGGAACGTATACGACGATCAGTACACAAATCTGGCGCTGCTTCTGTCCGACCAGTGCCAGCATACGACGAAAATTGCGGTATTCGGGGATGCGGAGAACATCACGTTCAAAGATGCAAAGGAATTTGGCGGCTCGGTGTTCAAGCAGCTTGACGACAGCTATGCCTATCTTTCACTCTGCAATCGCACTGCCTCGACGTTTGAAGGCCTGGAACGTATTGACAAGGTGGATTATCCGGAAGATGCAATCCGTGAAGCCCTGCTGAATGCGCTGGTTCATCGGGACTACAGCTTTCAGCGGCAGTATTATTATCAACGTCAATGACTCGTGCATGGAGTTCATTTCAATTGGCGGATTGCTGCCCGGCCTGTCTGCGGAGGATATTCGCAGTGGTATTTCTCAGCCGCGCAACCGCAATCTCGCAGAGGTATTTCATCGCCTGCGCTTGATTGAATCCTACGGCACGGGCATTCGTAAAATCTATGCACTGTATAAGAACTGCCCGGCACAGCCGCGCATTGAGGTAACGCATAATACATTCAAGCTGATCTTGCCGAATATGAATGCGACTGTCGAGGAGAAGCACGAAGAAAAATCCGCAGAGCAGGCAACGAATATTACGCCGCAGATGAAGATCGTTCTGGACTATCTGAAAGAGTACGGCGAAATGAATGATGAAGATTTGCAGGAACTGCTGAATATAAAAAAGACGCGTGCCTATATGCTGACGCGTCGAATGAGTGAAGAGGGATTGATTGTAATCAGCGGCCGGGGTAGCGACGAAGAAATTCAAAAGCTGAAATAAGCGCCGCGGGGAATGGCTGTTTTCTAACAAATTTCTAACAGAACCGAAGAAATTGCCGAGAATTGCAGTTGGACCTTTTCGGACACTGTGGTTAAAAGTTCTGTATTTTTGTTGATTTTGCAGATATAGGTGTGTAATCTCCTGCAATTTGTAAATCAGAAAGTGACCGGAAAGGTCATGCGTAATAAATGGACACTGTCAGGGGACTTAAAATCCCCCGGAGTTAAACCCGTGCCGGTTCGATTCCGGCTGGCGGCACCAAGGATTCCTGCACTTTCGTTTGAGAGTGCAGGGATTTTTTGCCTTTTATCGTTTTCTGCAACTTCTGAAAATTTTTGTCCCATGCGTGTTGGCAGAAATTTTTTCGTTTGCGGGCAGTTTGCCAACAAATCAGCACCAAAACGTGCTTCGCGCGGAAGCGTAAACAGACCTTTTGTGAATGTTCATGTGTTCTTGTGCATAATATTCAAAAACCATATCTGCTGCGGCATTGGCTGTATTCATCTTGTCGCGGTAGTCCAGATGCGTATAAAGGTCCGCCGTGGTCTGATAGGTTGAGTGACCGAGTCAAAGCTGAATGTCTCGCAGAGAGATATTCCGGCGGCACAGCATAGTTGCGCAGGTGTGCCTGAGATCATGCACGCGGATTACTTTCAGGTTATTCCTCTGGAGAAGTTCCTTAAAGTGACGGGTAATATAATCATTTGGCTTGAACAGCGTTCCCATGTCATTGACAAACACGAAATCCAGATAGTTTGTATCATATGATTTGCGGTACAGCTTCTGATTTTGCATTTGTTCCTCACGACGCTGAAGCAGCTCTTTCTCGATTATCGGGACCAGCGGAAGGCGGCGGCCGCAGCAGCATTCTTCGGTTGAGAGTGTACCCATATCACCGAGCATATACCGCAGACGCGGCTGAACATAATTGGCCAGATCAGTGATCGCAAGCACACCGCTCTGTCCGTTCGGCACCGGTTCATATGTGACAGGGTCAAGAACTTCTAGGATACAGTTTTCTGCAGTGATGTGAATGCCGCCGGACGGACAGGTGTAGGCGAGGATACCGGCATCACGCGCACCGTATTCGTTTGCTACCGGACAGTCGAATACACGCGCAATCAAATCTTCCTGCCACTTTTCAGCTGAGCCTGCTTTTGCTGAGCTCGATCGGACTGCCCCAGAGCATGACACTGCGGCTTCCCGGGGTGATGCCATACCAGCTGAGGCCGCGCCATCGTGCCGCTTAACAGCGAAAATGCATGTCAGCAGTATTTAAATCAATGATCGGCTTGCTGTGCAGGCGAGCAAAACGGGCAGCATTGTTAATTTCTGCAGATGGCATATCAGATGCAATAATCAGACAATCCGCTTGCTCGAGAAAACGCCGTTTTCCCGCCTGTAAATTCAAAATTTCGTCATAAAACTGTGGTTTTTATCATTTTTCACCAAAACAAACAAAAACACGGCAAAAAATTCATTGTTTTCAACGCAATATTCCTTGTGGCACGGCATGGGAAATGTGATATAATATACAATATGAATAATGAATTATTATGCACTTTCGGGAGGTGTAACTATGGATGAAAACATGAATAAGGACGATTTTATGAACGATCTGTACGATTACCTCTGGATGCCGGAGGATAAGCAGGGAGCGCTGTACCTGCATCAGAATATCCTGTTTGGCCGTGCAGCTGACGAGGAGAAAATTGCCTGCGCAACCCTTCCGTATCTGTTCCGGCTCGGCATCACGCCGCAGATGCGCGGTTACGAAATTTTGTGCCGCGCCGTTATCCTGTACCTCCTGACGGCATTCAGAATTCGACTCACCTCGCCCTGCTCATGACGATTGCTGTCGAGCGCGGCACCTCGCTTACCTCTGTGGAGCGCGCCTGCGCCGCTGCGGTCAGATATGCGTGGAACGAGGGGTATATGTCCGCAGACGATGAGGGCCCGATGCCATCACGTTCCGCGAAATGCCGACAGTGACACAGTTTATCGACCGTCTTGCAGCGGCTGTCCGGAGCAAACTCGGTGACGAAATCAAGATTTAAACGGGCAGTATTGCCGTGAAAACCGCGCCTTATCAGCAGGTAAAATACCGTCCGCTGCTCGCGCTTGCGCTCTATCTTCAGCATCGTTTTAATTTCGCAGCTGCCTTTCGGCAGCTGCTTTTTTATGCAGAAAAGCTGTCGTTTGGACGTAAAACGGACGTTATTTTCCCCTTTTTCGGCGCTTAAAGCCCGATTGCCGTGCCGTACACGAGCCGGATCATATCCGCAAACGCGGTGATGCAGCCCTTGTTTGTCGGCTTGCGGCGGAATGTTAGAAGCGCCGTGCACGGGTCACCCTTTATGCCGCGCAGACCGCCGTTGTTCCATGCCGCCGCAATCGCATGGCGAATCGCGCGCTCCACCGCGCTGACCGTCGTACCATGCTCCAGAGCAATCCGAGGGTAAATCGTTTTGGTGATCTCCCGAATCTCAGACGGATTGAGTAAAAACTCGACCACCGCACTGCGCAGATAGCAGTATCCTGTAACGTGCGGCGGAATACCAAGCTGGTAAAGATAGGGTGTCAAGCGAAATTCAATCTCCCGCGCAAGAGCGGAGCGTTCTTTTTCGGCAGATTCCGCTTTTTCCACAACAACTTCATCATCCATCATCAACATCATAACCACGACCTCCGATAAACAATTCTCTTGAATATGGTATGCAGAAAGGAAATTTCCTTCTTTGATTCCCATTATGTCATGAGAAAAAACAGGAAAAAAGAAGAAAAATTCGATGAGTTATCCATAATCTTACTGTTGTGTCGAAAATCGAGGCGCTGAACAGCAGGTTGCACAAACGGACGCGGAAAACCCCTCTTTTCGCGCTAAGATTCCGTTAATCTAAAGAATTCAGGGCTGATCTACGAATGCGCCGCAGGAAGCCCCGGCCTAACGGCCGCTTAACCTGTTTTTCACACTGCGTGTCAATATTGTGCGAGAAATACTTCAAATTGTGTAAAAAATGTCGAATGGCACGCTATACGGTTTGAACTGCGCTCTTCTATGAAATTTTATATAAAATGAACAAATTCGACATGAAACGACAGGATACGGCATTGCCGGACCGCCGAAGTGCGGCGCGCGAAGCCGAAACCGTTCTTGACCTTTACAGCGTTTCATCTTATAATAAAAGATGAATAGTTACCCTTTTAAAGCACCCGTTAAACGGTATCAAACTCTGGGGAGGACGAAATAAAATGGATATGAAAAAACTTGCAGGCGATAAGGCTGCCACTTATGTAAAGGACGGCATGGTAGTCGGTCTGGGCACCGGCTCGACCGCTTACCACATGGTAAACGCGGTAGGCGAAATGGTCAAGAACGGTCTGAAGATTCAGGCAATCCCCGACCTCCAAGGCTACCGAGGCGCAGGCGCGCGAGCTGGGCATCCCGCTGCTCACCATCGACGAGCTCGACCACGTTGACCTCGCGATCGACGGCGTAGACGAGATCGACCCGCAGTTCAACGCCATCAAGGGCGGCGGCGGCGCACTGTACCGCGAGAAGGTTGTCGCTTCCATGGCCAAGGAAGTCATCTGGATCATGGACGAGTCCAAGCTCGTCGACAAGATCGGCGCATTCCATCTGCCGGTCGAGATCGCGCAGTACGGCTCCAAGCAGGCGATGGAGCGCATGGCCGGCTATGGCTGGAACCCGGTTCTCCGCGTACGCGACGGCAAGACCTTTGTTACCGATAACGGCAACTATATCGCAGATCTGCACCTCGGCGCAGGCTTCGACATTCAGGACGTTTACTCAAGCTGACCGGCATGCTCGGCGTTCTGGAGCACGGCCTGTTCCTCAATATGTGCAAGCGCATGATCGTCGGCCACTCTGACGGTACGGTCGATGTCATCGAGAACCCGTCCAAGTAAGACGGGCGGCATCCCACAGCAGGAGGAATGAACATGGATTATAACGAGCGAAACGGTTCGTACAGCGACGACGAGCTGCTCAGCCGCTTTTCGCGCCCGGAGACGCCGCGCACGACCGTGCAGGACGATATCCCGGACGACCCGGCCGCGCTTCGCCGAGACCGCGGCCCGCGCCCCGGCATCCGCATGGCGAGCGGCCGCCCGATGCGCGGCATGAAAAAGCAGCGCCCGGCAGGACGCAAAGGCGGCCTAAACTACCGTGCGGCGCTCTGCGGCGCGGTTCTCGCGTTCTTCGTGATCGCCTTTTGCTGTTCTTCGTCCTGTTTATGTCGCGCGGCGGCAAAATCAAGGAGCTGAACAGCCAGATCGACACGCTGGGTCAGGACAAGCAGTCGCTTTCCGCGCAGATCACCTCGCTCCAGCAGCAGGTCGACACCCTGACCGCGAGCATGACGAGCGCTCTGCCTGACGCGACCGTGGCAGACACCAACACTATCGCGGGACCTCATTCCGCAGCTTGCAGACGGCAGCACTTATGTCGTACAGAGCTCGGCCTCGCAGCTCCGCTATATCAAGGTCCCGGAGGGCTATCTGAGCGACAAGCTCGGCGAATACCGCGACAACTCGTCGGCTTACGCCGCAGCACAGGCGACGCGCCGATCTGCACGTATTATGTGCTGTTCACCGACCGCGTCATCGGCCTTGCTGAGGGCAACGTCGGCTTCGTCAGCATGGACAGAGCCGCGACCGGCAGCACGTCCACCACGCCGGACGGCTTCTACGATTTCGTCGCATCGTTCTTCAAGTAAACAGCAAAGGCAGCTGCTTCGCATCGGCTTTCCGACGCGGCGGCTGCCTGCCTTTTTCGAATAGAAGGGAGAAAGGGGCGATTTTTTATGAGAACACCGGAGGAACAGCTAGTGGATGCCAGTCTGGAAATAGGGAAGGCGCTGCTGCTCGCCGGGGGCGAGGTAACGCGCGTCGAGGACACCATCACGCGCATCCTGCACGCCTACGGCATGCGCGAGATCGGTGTATTCACCATCACCTCGCTTATCGAGGTGACAGCCTGCACACCGGACGGCGATGAGATCGTAAAGGCGCGGCGGATCGCCGGCAGCTATGCAACCGACCTCGACCGTGTGGAGCGGCTGAACGCGCTCTCGCGCGAGATCTGCGCGCAGTGTCCGCCGCCGCAGACGCTCGCCGCCCGCATCGAGGCGATCAGGCGGCCGCGTACCGAGGCGGCGTGGATCAGCTATGCCGGCGCGGTGCTGACCGCGTGCAGCTTTGCGGTGTTTTTCGGCGGCTCAGCGGCCGATATCCCCGCCGCCGCCATACTGGCCTGCCTCATCTGCTGGATGGACCGCAGAGGCTTTTACAAGAAGGCAAATCAGCTGCTGTTCTATCTGCTCTGCTCGATGCTGACCGGCTTTCTCGGCTGCGTGCTCGTCCGCATGGGCGTAGGTGTCCACCTCGATAAAATCCTCATCGGCTGCATCATGCTGACCATACCGGGCATCTCCATCACTTATGCGATGCGCGATATGCTGCTCGGCGAGAGCATTACCGGCCTGTTCCGCTTTATCGAGTCGCTGCTCATCGCCGCGACCATCGCGGGCGGCTTTCTGCTGTCCACCGTAGTGGCAGAGGGGGGTGCTGGGATGAGTCAGATCATTGCAAGCATAATCGGCAGCATCGGGTTTTCCATCGTGTTCGGCATCCGCCGGGCATATATGCTCCCCATCGCCGTCAACGCAGGCCTGTCCTGGGCGGTGTATCTGCTCGTGAACGGCTTTGCCGGGGACTTTGCCGCCAACATGGTCTCCGCCATGTTCTGCAGCCTTGTCGCGGCGCTGATGGCGCTGCGGCTGCGCGTGCCGACGGTCGTGCTGCAAATGCCGTCGACCGTCCCGATGATACCCGGCGGCAGCCTGTACTACACCATCTACTACGTCTTTGCGGGCGATATGCCGACCGCGAAGAGCTACTTTTTCTTCACCGCACGCGCCGTTTTCGGCATGGCGATCGGCTTTGCGGTCGTGAGCGTGCTGTTCAAGACGATCGACGCAAGGAAAGCCGATCGCTGACACGGGATTTTCAATAAAAAAGCAGGGAAACCGAGGCAACTGTCCCGGTTTCCCTGCTTTTTGCTTTATATTAGAGGTTGTGCTGGAGCTTTGCCGCCTTGAGCGTATTCTTCATCAGCATGGTGATGGTCATCGGGCCTGCACCGCCCGGGACCGGGGTCATATAGGACGCCTTGTCCATTACCTCGGGCGCAACGTCGCCGCAGACCTTGCCCTCGGCGTTGCGGTTGATGCCGACATCGATGACGACCGCACCCTCCTTGACCATATCCGGGGTGATGAAGCCGGCCTTGCCGACGGCCGCGACCAGAATATCCGCGCGGCGGCAGACCTCAGCAAGATCCTGCGTGCGGCTGTGGCAGATGGTCACGGTGCCGTGACGGTGCAGTAGCAGCATGGCCATCGGCTTGCCGACGATATTCGAGCGGCCGACAACGACGCATTCCTTGCCCCTGGGGTCGATCTGGTACTCGTCAAGCAGCTCCATGACACCCGCGGGCGTGCACGGCACGAAATCAAAATTGCCGACCATGATCTTGCCGACATTAACCGGATGGAACGCGTCCACGTCCTTCTGCGGGTCGATGGCGTCGATGACGGCCTGCTCCGAGATGTGCTTCGGCACCGGCATCTGACACAGGATACCCGAGATCTGGGGGGCTTTCGTTGAGCTGCGCGATCAGGCCGAGCAGCTCCTCCTGCGAGGTCTCCTCGGGCAGGGCGCGTACTTTTCGCTGTAAAAAGCCGCACTGCTCGCAGGCGCGCTCCTTGTTGCGCACAGATCTCGCTGGCCGGGTCGTTGCCGACGATAATGACCGCAAGGCCGGGCGTCACGCCCTTTTTCTTTTTCAGCTCCCTCGGTCTCCGCGAGGATACTGCCGCGCACCTTGGCGGACAGCGCCTTGCCGTCCATTCTTACTGCACTCATGCTGTTTCTCTCCTTATGATGATGATTATTCGCCCTTGTTTTCGTCCGTTTCGGGCACATAAAACGCCTTTGCTACCTTAATCCGGTGATACTGCCGCGCGAGCACCGCGACCGCCGCGATACAGCTGATGATAGCGAGGAGCTGCGAGACGCGGACCGAGCCGATATACAGGCTGTCCGTGCGCAGGCCCTCGATCCATGCGCGGCCGGCGCCGTACCATGCGGCATAGAGCAGCGCGATCTCGCCCCCTTGAACCTGCGTTTTTTCGAATAGAAATGCAGCAGGACGAAGCCGGCGAGGTTCCAGAGGGACTCATAGAGGAAGGTCGGGTGGACCATGCTCTGGCCGTCGATGGTCATGCCCCAGGGGAGGGTCGTCGGGCCGCCGTGGGCCTCGCCGTTGACGAAATTGCCCCAGCGGCCGATGCACTGGCCGATGAGCAGGCCGAACGCCGCGAGATCGCACAGGCTCGCGAGCGAGAGCTTTTTGACGCGGCTGTACACGAACAGGCCGATGAGCGTGCCGATGATGCCGCCGTAGATAGCGATGCCGCCCTTCCAGATGGCGATGATCTCGCCCGGGTGCTGCGCGTAGTAGCCCCATTCGAAAACGACGTAGTAGATACGCGCGCAGATGATGCCGAGGGGCACGCAGATGATGAGGCAGTCGGTGAGGTTATCCGAGGTGATGCCGAAGTCCTTCGTCCGGGAATTGACGTAGAGCGCGGCGAGGATAAAGCCGGCGCAGATGATGATGCCGTACCAGTAGATGTCCTTTCCGAGCACGGTGCAGGCCACGCGGTTGAGCGTGAATTCCAGACCGAGGTTCGGAAAACCGATAGTGTGTTCCATGTTTCGACCTTCCTTTAGGGGTATTGATGCGAGGGGGGTGCACGGCGCGCCGCCGCGCAGGGTAAAGTTTCGCCTGTGAATATTATACATGACTCCGGCGCTTCGTGCAATGTAGATTGCGTGTATTTTGGACGGCGGAAGGGCATAAAACCCCCGAGGTTTCCCTCGGGGGTCTTGCTTTGCCTTATGGCAGGCTTAACGGAGAACCGTTAAGATTACCAAGCAGTGATGTCGTGCTGAACGTCAACTACGATAACAGTGATCTGGTCGTCAGAAGCGCTGTCAACGAATACGCGAACGTTCGGTACTGCATCCTCGGTCAGGGTGTTGTCCTTATCCTTTGCATCAACTGCATCCTTACCGAAGATCTGGATGTCGTCGATAGCCGGCAGCTTGCCCTTGCTCCAGAAGTCAGAGTCGAAGGTACGAGCCAGGTCGATGTCAGCCATGGTATAGCCGGTCTCGCCCTTGCCTGCGTCGGAGTCAACGAACAGGATTACGGTGTTCTTGCTGTCAACAACAGTGTAAGCGTCCTTATCTGCATCCTTGCCGCCTGCTGCAACCCACTTAGCATCCTTTGCCAAGGTTGTACAGGGAGATGTCGCCAGAAGCGTCATCGTAAGCGGTTACGTAGTAGTCAGCCTGCTTGTTCTCGCTGTACTCGATGTCAGCCAGAGTGTCGCCAGTTGCAGAGTAAGAGAAGATGTCGCCCCTTGCTCATGTCAGCAGCCTTGGAATCATCGGTGGTAACGGTGATCTGCTCAGTGCCATTCCAAGCGGTGATGACGTAAACAGTGCCGTTAGCGGTGCCGGTCTTCTTCTCAACGTTCTTCAGAACAACTGCGTAGTTGTCGGAAGAGCCGCCGGTGGATTCCTTGCCAAGGTCGATGAATGCAGCCTGTGCGTAGTAGCTGTTGCCGGACTTGTTAGCAACTGCTGCAGCTGCACGCAGGGTGCGATCGTAGCCAGAAGCGGTCTTGCCGGTTACTACCTTGTAGTCGCCGTCGTCGCCGTTGTTGTCAGCCTTGGACTTAACGAATACAACGCCGGTTGCTTCGTAGTACAGACGGGAGATGGTGGACTTGTCAGACAGAGTTACAGTGCCCTTGATAGAGCCGTCGGTCTTAATGGAACCAGCAGTTACGTACTCGTCGTAGCCGTTGGTGTCAATCTTCGTAGCGTTCTTATCGTCGGTGTTCTTGAAGCCCAGACGAGTCAGGGTGTAAACGTCCTTGGATACCTCGTAGGATACGAGCATCGGCTGTGCCTTGGTAGAGGAGTTGCCAGTGCCAATAGTCTCCTTAGCGTTCGGGTTCTCGTCGTTGCCTTCGTGGAACTCAGCGATAGCCTTGCCGTCGTCCTTGTCGTCCCACTTCTTCTCGATCTCGACAACCTTGTCGGTGCCGTCTGCGAAGATCATGCGAGCTTCCCACTTGGAGTTTACGCCGCCCTTAGGAGCAGCCTCAACCAGAAGTGCGATGTCGTCGATGGAGCCAGCGGTGGTGTCGGTGTAGTAAACGTAGCCGTTTACAACTACCATCTCAACGTTAGCGCCGGTGTTCGGGCGGGTTACCATAGTGCCCTTCTTACCAGCCATCTTGTACCACTTCGTCGCCGATAGCAACGCCATCGTCAGAACGGGTGCCGTTTACCTTGCCGGTAACAACAGTAGCCTTCTCAACGAGGCCATTGCCGGTGCCGTAGTTGCCAGCAGCAGTCAGAACAACGTAGTCGTCCTTCTTGATGCCGTCGTACCAATCCCAGTCGTCAGACTCGAGCTTGGACTTGGAAGCGATGGTGTTGTCGCCCTTCTTGAAGGAGACGTTGATGTAGTCAGAGCCTACAGCGGTAACCTGAGCTACTGCGAAGGTCTTAACGTTCAGGATGGAGTAATCGGTAGAGCCGTCGGTAGCGAGCAGCTTAACCTCGGTCGGCTGCATGTAAGCAGCGTCCTGATACTTGGTAGAAGAGTCGTCGCCGTACTTAGCTACGAAAGTCTTGATGTCATCGTTGATCTTGTAGCCGTTTACGTATACGGTGGTGGTCTTAGCCAGATCGTACTTGGTGCCGTCCAGCTTAACCTTTACGCCGTCCATCTTGAGGTCCTTCAGGATGCCGGTCTGCTGGGTGTTGTCCTTGGTAGCGTAAACGCCGTAAACCTTGGACTTGTCGTTGTTCTTGTACAGAACGGTAACCATCTGATACTTCAGGTCAGAGTAGTCCTTCTTCACGTCGGTGAAGTTGTACAGAGCCTTGCCCTTGTCGTCAGTGGTCTTGTTCTCGTCAACAGTGGACTTGTCGAGAGTCAGCTCGAAGGTCTCCTTGCCGGAGGTCTTGGAAACGTCCTCCAGAACAGCGGTGGTCTTCTTCAGGTTCATGAACTTCTCGCCAACGGTCTTGTTATCGTCGCCAAGCAGAGTTACGTTGGTGTAAGCATCGTCACGCCATACAACGGTCGGGGTATCGATTGCGTTGTAGATCAGCTGAGCAGCGTACTGACGCGGGGCACGGACCGGTGAAGGAAGTGTTTACGTCGTCAAGCAGGCCGTTCTCGTCAGCCAGAGCGTTGGTCTTGATGCCCAGTTGATGCCTACCAGGCCTGCCTTGTTAGCGTCGTAGCCGAGGGTTACGAGCAGCATCTTAGCAGCTTCCTGAGCGGTTACGGTCTGGTCCGGTGCAAACTTGGTTGCAGACTGGCCAGCGATGATGCCGACAGACTGGCAGTACTTGATGAAGCCAGCGGCCCAGTGGCCGTTGACATCAGTAAAGCTGGTCTTGTCATTGTTGTACGCAGAAGCGTCAGAGTTACCAGTGCAGCACGTAGATCATCTTCGCCATCTCCGCACGATTACGGTGTCATTGGGCTTGAACGAACCGTCGGTGTAACCGTTGATTACGCCCAGCTCAATGAGAGTGTCCACGACTTCATTCTCGACCTTGATGTCGGCCTGATCCGTGAACGCCGCACCGGCAAACATAGTGAACGCGCAAGCGAACGCCAGTACCAGTGCGAGAATCTTTTTGAGATTCTTCATGGGGAAATTCCTCCTTATAAAATTTTTTGAGCTTTCGCTCATTTCGTTAAGTATAATACCATAGCGCGCCCCCACGGTCAACGGATTTTCGCGAGATGTAACATAAGCGTAATATTACACGCCGCATTACACCGCCTGCCGCCGCGCGGCGGATTTCATATTGTCGGTTTCTGCCGCTTTCCCGTAAAATAAAGGTGACTCGTGCGGTTTTTTCGCCCGGTCATCACTTTCAGGAGGTTTTATCATGGAAAATATTCGCGTTTTTGAGGAGGGCGGCTATATTCATTTTATCCTGCGCCCCGAGGAGCTGATGCGGCTGCGCTACTCGGAACAGTCGACGATCGCCTTTTCCGCGTTTATGGACGGCTGGCTCGGCCAGATGAAAACACAGGTGCGCCAAAATACGATGGACGGCTATCGGTATGCCTTCGAAAAGCATATCCGGCCGTTTTTGATGCGCGGGGATGACCCTCGCGACCGCCCGGCCGATGGATTTTCAGGATTTCGTCAATTTTAAGTTCGAGCAGGGCCTTTCTCCGACCTCGATCGCGAAATTTCACTCGATCATGCACAAATGTCTGAAATATGCCGTCGCGCTCCAGATTATCCCGAATAATCCCGCGGATAACGTCGCGATGCTGCCCAAGCGGCGCCGCTTTCCTCCGCGGACAGGTCTCTACGACCGCGCGCAGCTGAATGTTTTCCTTGCGGCGGCTTTGCAGTCCCCCGCCGAAGCGGCGTTTGTCCTCGCCGCAAGCTACGGCCTCCGGCGGAGCGAGTGCGCCGGGCTGAGGTGGAGCGCGATCGACTTCCGCGCGCGGCGCATGGTCATCAACCACACCGCCATTCTCTCGAACGGGCGGATTCTCTATGTCGATAACGTCAAGACCCGCTCGAGCTACCGCACGCTGCCGCTGTCGGGACTCGCTGCGGCGGTATCTGACCGATCTTCGCCGCCGCCAGAAGGAAAACCGCCGGAAATACGGCAAAAGCCTACCACCAGAGCGATTATGTCTGCGTCCGTGAGGACGGCACGCCGCTCCGCCCGGACTATATTTCCCGCGAGTTCGGGCGCGTCTGCCGCCGCGCCGGTCTGCCGTGCATCCGGTTTCACGATCTGCGGCATTCGGTCGCGACGCTCCTGCTTCAGCAGGGCTTTTCCCTTAAGCAGATTCAGGAATGGCTCGGTCATTCGGATATCGCCACGACCGCAAACGTTTACGCGCACGTGCCGTATGTGGAGAAGGAGTCTATCGCCAAGAGCGCGATTCCGATCATCGAAATCTGAGAGATGCAAGATTATTCCAGCTTTTCAAAGTGCGTGATTTTTCCGAAAAATTCGGAAAAGACAATGATTTTTTCGAAATTGTGGGTTTAACCGTGAAATTGATTATTTCACCTGCAATCTCAAAAAGATTCTCGCACTGGTACTGGCGTTCGCTTGCGCGTTCACTATGTTTGCCGGTGCGGCGTTCACGGATCAGGCCGACATCAAGGTCGAGAATGAAGTCGTGGACACTCTCATTGAGCTGGGCGTAATCAACGGTTACACCGACGGTTCGTTCAAGCCCAATGACACCGTAACTCGTGCGGAGATGGCGAAGATGATCTACGTGCTGCGCACTGGTAACTCTGACGCTTCTGCGTACAACAATGACAAGACCAGCTTTACTGATGTCAACGGCCACTGGGCCGCTGGCTTCATCAAGTACTGCCAGTCTGTCGGCATCATCGCTGGCCAGTCTGCAACCAAGTTTGCACCGGACCAGACCGTAACCGCTCAGGAAGCTGCTAAGATGCTGCTCGTAACCCTCGGCTACGACGCTAACAAGGCAGGCCTGGTAGGCATCAACTGGGCATCCAAGACCAACGCTCTGGCTGACGAGAACGGCCTGCTTGACGACGTAAACACTTCCTTCACCGGTCCGTGCCCGCGTCAGTACGCTGCTCAGCTGATCTACAACGCAATCGATACCCCGACCGTTGTATGGCGTGACGATGCTTACACCAACGTAACTCTGCTTGGCGAGGACAACCAGACTGTTGGTGAGAAGTACATGGGTCTGTCCAAGACTGTTGGTATCCTGTCTGACGTAACCAAGGACACCGACAAGGACACCTACACTCTGTCTGTTGACAAGAACGCAGACGAGTCCACCGGCAAGGGTCTGTCCACCTTCACCAAGGTTGCTAAGGACTACTCCGCTCTGAAGTATCAGAAGGTTAAGGTTCTGTACAAGGATAAGGATAAGGTATTTGGCGTTTACGCTATGACCGACGATAACACTGTTGCTACCGCTGTTATGGACGACGTTAAGATGGACGGCGGCAAGCTGAAGATCGACGGCACCAAGTACACTCTGGCTGATGCTGCCAAGACCGCAGTCTACGTTGATGGCGTATATCAGGTTAACAAGGACATCAATACCTATGTTACCGCTAACGCTGAGGGCAAGAACGTTGGTCGCGCTTCCTCTGTTCAGGCTATCTCTAACGACGACACCAACAAGATCAATGTTCTGAAGGTTACCACTTATGATGTTAAGAAGGTTACCTACGTTGGCACCGACTACATCAATGCAGGCGGCGCTAAGAAGAATGATGCTTGGAACTATCCGTCCGACATCAAGAAGGACGACTACGCTGTTCTGTCTACTGCTAAGAATTACGCAGACGACAAAGGGCCTGATCACCAAGGCTGAGACCGTTGAGGGCAGGTTGTCGGCACCAAGGGCGACGACAAAGTTAAGATCGGCGACACTTGGTACACCGCTGACTACAAGTCTGGCTCCACCGTTATCGACAACTGGCCGAAGTCTGGCGCAACCGTAAAGCTCGTTCTCGTTAACGGCTTTGTAAAGCTGGTTGACACCACTGTTACCGCAGGCACCGCTGACATGGCAATGGTTATCGAGACCGGTTCTGCATCTGGTCTGGGCCCTCCAAAGGTTGCTGACCTGATGTTCGCAGACGGCAACTCGCAAGACTGTTGAACTGAACGACGACTCCGAGTACGGTTACAACGGCACCAAGGTAACTCTGGGTGCTCCGAAGATGGCTACCTACGAGGTATCTAAGGGGCAAGTACACCCTGAAGAAGGTTGGCAGCGCTGATGCTGCCCGCAACGGCTATGACGTATACGCTACCAACGATGATGCTGTTACCAAGCTGACTGTTGATGGCAACATCAAGGGGCAAGGTTACCGTTGAGAACGGCAAGGCTTCCGAGAAGAAGACCAATCAGAAGCTGTACTTCAAGAGCAACGCTGTTGTATTTGTTAAGTACAAGACCGATGACTACAAGGTAGTTACCGGTAAGGACGTTGCAAACTGGAGCAAGACCGACATCGCTCGCATCGAGGCTCTGGGCGAGAACACCTCTGGCAACTACTATGTCCAGGTTGGCGTTATCACCATGAACACCAAGATTCCGGGTGCTTCTAACAGCAACTATGCTTACGCTCTGGACGACTCCTACAAAGGGAGACCGTTGACGGCACCAAAAGTACACCTTCGTAAAGGCTTGGAACGGCACCGAGGAAGTTCTCTTCAAGTCTGAGGATGACGTAACCATCAGCAAGCGCGAAGCATTCGAGTACGCTAACAACTCCGATGGCACTGTTGATCTGACTGTTCTGAAGGGCAAGAACAACTCTGGCACTTCTGTTGGCGAGTACTACGCAAAGACCTAGATCACTTCTTACGACGAGGGCACTGGCGCTATCACCTTCAAGAATGCTGCTGCTGACCTGAGCACCAAGAACAAGATCAAGGCTGGCGAGACCACTATCCTGTACGTCAACTCCGACGACAAGGTAGGCGTAGGTGAGTTTGACATCGACGTTGCAGAGGATGTAAATGCTGACGGCGTTGTAGAGGATAACGTAATTGTTTACTCTGAGTCCGGCGAGGATTACATCAACCTGATCGTTGTTGACGTCAACAACTACATGCACTAATCAATTCAATCAACTTGGTTTGATTTGACTGCATAACGCAAGACCCCCGAGGGAAACCTCGGGGGTTTTCTTATGCCCTCTACCGACCCAAAAGCAAAAACCCCCGGCTTACTTGCCGAGGGGTTTCGTTATTGCTGAACTTGAATACCGTCATAAACAGGATTTTGATGTCAAACAGCAGCGTCCAGTTCTCGATATAGTAAATATCGTGCTCGATGCGTCCCTGTATGGACGTGTCGCCGCGGAAGCCGTTGACCTGCGCCCAGCCGGTGATGCCGGGGCGGACCTGATGCTTGACCATGTACAGGGGATGCTCTCCCTTGAACCGGTTGACGAAAAAGGGGAGCTCGGGGCGCCCGACGAGACTCATGTCGCCCTTGAGGACGTTGAAGAACTGCGGCAGCTCATCGATGGAGAATTTGCGGATGAACGAGCCGAATTTCGTCTTGCGCGGGTCGGAGTTGGTGCTCCAGCCGGTCGTCTGCCGGTCGTTTACGCGCATGGAGCGGAATTTGTACATGAAAACGGCTTTTTGTTCAGTCCGACGCGCTCCTGCTTGAACAGGATGGGCCGGGCGAGGACAGCTTGACGCCGACCGCCGCGAACAGCATGAGCGGCGAGGTGCAGATGATCAGTATCAGCGACCCGATGATGTCCATGGCGCGCTTGAGGAAGGCGTTGCCGATGTTGTCGAGCGGAATGTGGCGCAGATTGACGAGCGAAACGCCGCCGATCTCGTCGATCGCCGGGCGCGAGGGCATGAATTTGTTGTAGAACGGGATGAGGGATACCTTGACGCCGTTTTTCTCGCTGCTCGCGATGATGCCCTGTAAGTAGGTGTATTCGTTCGCCTCGAGCGCGATGACGACTTCGTCGGGGTTCTGCCGGTCGAGAACGTTCGCGATCGCGTCGTAGGTGCCGAGGTAGGATATGCCCGGCAGGCAGTCGCGCGGCGCGAGATAGTGGTCGATGCAGAAGCCGAGCGTGCGGTCCGCCTGTACCGCGCGGCAGTACGCCTGCGCCTGCTCGCCGCAGCCGACGAGAAGAACGTGCTTGAGGTTGTAGCCGTGCTCGCGGAACCGACGCAGCACGCGCCGCAGCATCCATCGCTTGACCGCGACGGAAACGGTCGCGAGGGAGGAAAAAAAGATGAACAGCGTCCACCGGGGGACAGGTGAAACTGCTTGCAGACGAACAGAAACGCCAGCAGCACGCCGAACAGGATGACGTTGCTGCGCAGCAGCAGACTGAACTCGCGCAGGAAATTCTTCGAGCGGAACGAGTCGTAAAAGCCCCATCAGTCCGTACATCAGCCAGAACAGCGGCGCCATGCACAATATAGTCGTCATGTAGTACGACAGCCCGACGTGCCCGGGGATCCCGTGGAACAGATCGAAGCGGATAAAATAGGCAAACGCCATGCAGGGGAAAAGTATAAGCGCGTCCGTCAGACCGTTGATCTGGTTGAGCGCGCGCTGATTTTCCTTAATCAAACTTGCAGCCTCCTGAAATACTTAAATTTATAATTTATTCTACCATAAATGGCAGGAAAATTCCATCATCTCCTTGACAAGAACTATGCTCTGGGGTAAAATTTTTAGAGTAATATGGAAAAGTTTCGCAGACCGCGGCTGGCGGACAGACTGCGGAAAACGACGTTGTTTTTTGGCCCGCAGGTGCAGTTGCCTGCGCTTTTTTATTGATGGTGGTGAGATAGAGTTTGAAAACAGCAGAAAGGTGCTGTATGTTGCCTCGACATTCGGACATCTGGCATCTTTTCACAAGCCATATCTGGCGTGGCTGGCGCAGCAGGGCGCAGCGGTGCACGCGGCGGCAGGCGGCAGTACGGCCGAGCTGCCGGGTGTTTCGCGGTATATCCCGGTCTCGTTCGAGAAGAGCATGTTCTCGCCGCGCAATTTCGCCGCAGTGATACAGCTGCGCCGCGTTCTGCGCGAGGAGAAGTACGACATGATCAGCGTGCATACCTCGCTCGCGGCGTTCTTCACCCGGCTTGCGGTGATGACCTGCGGAAAGCAGAGGCCAATCGTGATGAATACCGCGCACGGCTACCTGTTCGACCGCGATACGCCGCCGCTGAAGCGCGAAATTCTGCTTGCGGCGGAGCGCATGACCGCGCCAGTGACCGACTGGCTGCTGACCATGAACCGTCAGGATGAGCGTATCGCGCGGCAGTATCGCCTGGGACGGCATATCGTGCCGACGGACGGCATGGGCATCGATCTTGCGCGGTTCAGCCGCCCGTCCGCGCCCGAGCGCACCTGGCTGCGCCGTCAGCTTTCGCTGAGGGACGATCAGCTCGTGCTCGTCTACGCGGCGGAGTTTTCCGGCCGCAAGCATCAGTCCATGCTCATCGAGGCGATGGCGGAGCTGCCCGAGCGCGTTGTGCTGCTGCTGCCCGACGGGGCGCGGCGCTCGACAAATGCAAGGCGCTGGCAGACCGGCTTGGAGTGCGCGAGCGCGTGCGGTTTCCCGGCTTCGTGTCGAATATCGAGGACTACTACCGTGCGTCCGATGTCTGTGTCTCGTCGAGCCGAAGCGAGGGCCTGCCGTTCAACGTCATGGAGGCGATGGCGTGCGGCCTTCCGGCGGTGCTGACGAACGTCAAGGGGCATGAGGATCTGGTTCGCCCCGGCGAGAACGGCGAGCTGTTATCCCTATGACGACCGGCAGGCGTTCTGCCGCGCGGTTCGGGTCGCAGGTGAGCCGGCGGTACGCCGCATGATGAGCGAAAAAGCGGAAAAAAGCGTGCAGAAATACGGTCTGGATACCGTGTTTCCCGCGCTGACCATTATATTATGATGCGCTGACCGGAAAACGGGACGCGCGGCATCTGAGGAGGAAAACTGATGAAACAAAAACCGGCTCAGTCCAAAAACGGACAGGCGAAGGGAGGCGTTCAGGCAAAGCCCGCCGCGCCGAGCAGCGCCCGTTGGGGACTGTACACCATAGCGGCGATTGCGCTGTGGATCATCACCTGCTTCGACAATAACGGCAGCTATTTCACGCAGAAGGTGGTCGGCGTGCTCTGCACGGTCGGTACGCTGTTCATGATGCTGTTTGCAGGCAAGGACAAGGTAAAGCGTCTGCTGACGCCGCCGGCGTTTGCGCTGTTTGCGTACATGCTGCTGTCGGGCGTATCCACGCTG
>VOFK01002765.1_pt1 | contig 28056 bp, 51 predicted proteins | sample 5384121 | NCBI WGS metagenome assembly VOFK01 (sample SAMN12384730, study PRJNA508395) | human gut metagenome | isolation source: healthy gut J | host: Homo sapiens | reverse complement strand
TGAAGTTACGTATTGCTTCTGTATGGCTTTAAAGGATGGGGCGGGAGATCAGGGATTATAACTTTATATTACAGAGACATTTACAGAGAACCCGCTCACAAGCATTCCTTCAGCATTAAGTTGGCAAAATCGACTGGGAAGATCATGGTGAGGATGAAGCTGCCTGACAGGAAATACAGAGAAGCAGATCACTCTGAAGAACGACACCGGAGATACGGTTGTTGTTACAAGAAATACAGAGCAGAGATCCGATTCTGCCATCGAGCGATCACTCTGAATGAAAAGAAGTACTGAATGATGGCCTCTTCCCCTCGGACAGATGAAACGAAGCGAATTGTAAACTGTATCACTGGAATTCGGGACGGGAGGCACATCTACATGGGAGCTTCCTGACGGATGGACAAACCTGCAAATGTTGTAATGTACGAACTGAGATCAGGGACGTATCAATGAGAAGAAGACAGTTTAAAGTATCCAACGGAACAGTGACTCCTGATGCAAAAGCAGCTACCGCTATAAAAGCTGTTAAGGGTGAATCCTTCAAGACACTGAAGGTAGATTACGGCCAGGACAATCATGGTTGACCGCGGGATTCAATGGTGTTACCAGAACAGACACAGTGCATTGATGCTGCTGATCGAGTGGGGACATTGAATAATGCAGCAGCGACGGTCGAGAAGTATGCGAATACAGGCGACCAAGAGACTGCAATGAACAGCCGGAAAGATGACTGTATCTACAAAGATCACAGGACTGACAGTCGGAAAAGCTATGCTGCAGAGCTTGCAGATAATGAAAGCGATGCAAAAAGCGGCGACACCGAGTGTCAAATACAGGAAGTAAAAGAAGAACAAAATTATACGATGCGTTCTCCAGAAATACAGTTGCAAGTGATGAAAAGCACGGCACAAATAGGATTTTATTGTTGATTGTTGACATTCCGAAAGCTTTCAAGAGCAGCAGGTGAAGGAAGTACTTACTGGATGATATCCGTAATGTACAGAAGACACTGGACAACTATTATAAAAGACGGAAGTTTCCATCGTGATTTTGAACTGTTGTAGAAGGAATGTATCCGGTTCAGTTACGGATTTACGCAGACAGGGAGACCAGTGACTCATTCGGCACAGTTGGCACCGTATACAATAGGCAGGCTGGAACAACAGAGTTGGCTTCAGCGATGTCATTGATGAAAGTGGTCACTGAAGCAGCATGCAGCAGCAATAACAGGTTCAGAGGTTATGGCTACCTCGTGAACTTCCGTTTGGCGCCGGAAAAGTATACCATGTTGAAGCTGGATTACCCTGCGGTGGTGAAATGCAGCATATCAGATGACGTAGGTGACGGCAATGGTGCTATTCTGCACCGTGACATCCTAGTCTGGAAGGGCAGCAAATCAGATGAAGCACAGCATGTAAGTATGCAGGTGATCAGGAAGCGGACGGAACTTATATGGATCGGTCTTTATGAGAACGGTTCACTTTTAACGGGAACAGGTATGGGACAGGCAGACTTTTTGTCTGGATAATTTAACGATCACAGAAGATGCAACAGCCGTGACAGCAACTGTTGAAAAGACACAGAACTAGCCCTAAAGGTGAGATGAAAGTTAACAGATCTTAGGTCAGAATCTTAGACCAGATCACATTGTATCCAGTGATGACGGTGTGATGACGGTAGACAAGCAGAGAACCATAAGATCAATGCGCAGTCGGAGCAGGAAGTGCAACAATGACAGGAATGTCTTGCAGACGGCAGCACGCTGACTTTCGATATCACAGTAAAAGATACAGCTTTAAAAATGATATTCCTAGAATAGAAACACCGGATATCACATCCAGTGCCAATACAGAAGAAAAAGCAGGAGAACCGACAGGCAGTGGAGTAGCTTCTGCAACAGACGGAGATTCCAAAACTTACTTTGGCATTCCAACTGAGTACGACAGGCTTCAATGTAAGCGCGAGTCAAACCCCGGCAATCCTGACCCAGTAGACCTTGGAAAATCCGTTATGGATATCGGAGGATTCAAGTTCAACCGGAGACCTAGCAAATAATGGAATCGTGTACCAGTACAGCTATCGTATCCTTTTTTGATGAAAATGGTCACAGGTTTGAAAGCGGTGACCATATCACAGTTCCGAGCAATTTAAGAGCCGGTGCTGCATGGGTATCAACTCAGTTTGATTACAAAGAATGCAAGAAAGATCCAGATCCCGTAGAAGAAGCGACAGGGTGGATTTTTTGGTGTTAAATTTCAGAAGTTGTTCCTGTTTACAAAAGTACAGAAAGCAGCAGACGCAGTAACTCTGATGAAAAATGTAACATTGAAAGTTGGAGAGACAGTAACACTGACACCGTCAGCTGCCACCGGAAGTTGCGCAATGCTCAAGGCTCCGTATGGAGTTCTTCTGATGAAGAAATCGCAACAGTAGATGAGAACGGTGTTGTTACAGCCCCCTGAAAGTAAACAGCAACGCATTCAATGTAGCCGATTAGAGGCAACCTGCAAAGTCACTTGGAAAAGCAGAGCAGCCGGATGTGGATAAAGAGGTCCCAACTGCACCAAACTGAGCAAGGCAGAGGTTACGAAAAGACCCATCCAGATCAGATGGAAGAAGTCGTCGGAATTGAAGGATACGAGATCTTCTTTGAATGGAGAGTAAGCATCAAAAAAGTATCTGCAGATACGACTTCTGATCAGCAATCTGCTGGCAGGAACAGAGTATCAGATCACTGTAAAAAGCATATGATGCAGCAGGAAAATTATTCTGAGGCAGCGGCTCTGACAGTGAAGACTCTTGCAGAGGACAAGAACAATTTGGAAATAAAGATGACAATCAGAAAACCTGATTCAGGTAATAAGTGATGGTCAATGAAGATGAAAAAGATTGCCCGTTATTACGGTGCCAGTGATATGAAAGTCCTCAATTATGGAGCGAAGAAAGAATTCGTAGACCGGTACGACATACAAGAGTTACTTCGTGCCAATCATCTGACAGATGAACTGATTGTAGAAGATATAAGAAAGATTATCGGTTAAAGAAGTCCTAACCAGTTCATTATATATTCATGTAGGTTGATGCACTTCCGTAACGGGGGATATGCATCAACCTACTTATTTACTATCTATTCTGACTGTCTATCTCTTTAAGCAATTCGTCAACAGCCGTTTTCAGTTGCATATCTTCCCCTTTCACTACCGTTTCAGGGCTATTGGCAACCTTAATATCAGGCTCTAACTGGCTATTTTCCAGATAACTGCCGTCCGGCAAACGATAACCGATGATAGGAATACCGAATACCAGTGAAGGGTCTTGTAATGTTTCCCAAGACACACTTGTCATTGTTCCCGGAACAGGCATACCGACCAGTTTGCCTATCTTCTGGTGTTTGTACACCCAAGGCGTACCATGAGCATTCGAATAATTGGCTTCACACTGCAACATGATAGAAGGTTTGTTCCAGCGGCGGCTCGGCATATCACAGGCTTCACGTCCGCGTACCACTTGTGTGAAGTATTTCTGACCACTAAAAAGTATTTCAATATCTTCGTGCAGACGGCCACCACCGTTGAAACGGGTATCAATCACAATGCCTTCGCAGTTGTTATATTTTCCCAGAATGTCCGAGTATACAGTACGGAAGCTATCCGTCTCCCATCGACTGGATATGAACATATCCCAAACGTCCTTTCGACCATTTCTCAACATCGGCCGCACGTTGTTTTACCCAACGTTTATATAACAAACCGTTGAGTCTTCCGCTAGTGACAGGCATTACCACTTCTTCCCAACGCTCCTTATTCTGCGGATTATACAACGAAACCAGAGTTTTCTTTCCGGCTTTATTATTCAATAAAGCAGTAATATCCTTATCCGGAGCCAGTTCCTCACCGTTAATCTTTTCAATAATGCAGCCTGCTTTTACTTTTGTACGGGAATGGTCGAACGGGCCTTTCTCGATTATCTCAGCGATTTTCATTCCTTTTTCCTGATAGTTCCAATCGAACAACAAGCCCAGGTTAGAGGTCACATCTCCCCCGCCTCTGGAGAATAGCGACCTCCGGTATGCGAAACATTCAGTTCACCCAACCATTCGCTCAATAGTTCTGCAAAGTCGTAGTTATTATCTATATGCGGCAAAAATTTGCGATAAGCAGCCGTCATAGCATCCCAATCGACCCCATGCATAGTAAGATTGTAGAAGCGTTTTTGATGTTGCTTGTACACATGGTCGAACATCGCCTCACGTTCAGCAGCTAAATCCATTTTCATTTCAGCCTGATAACTGATAGATTTCAGAGCATCCGATTTAGCATCCATTTTCTGCATAATCCGGCTTCCCAACAAAAAGATATCTCCTTTCTTGTCCAACATCAACGATGCCCAACCGGTATTGAGTTTGTGCAAACGTTTTGTGTCTTTTTCACGAAGATTCATTTTCCAAAGGTCATAGCCGCCTTCGAAAGCTGAGAAGTAATAAAGATCTTCCCCGTCTTTTGAAAGTATGGCACTACCCAAGTCGGAAGAATTAGGAGTCAAACGTACGATACGGTCTTCAATGCCGTTCAGCTCTACTACTATATCTTTCTTGTCTGCTTTATCTTCGGATGACTTGTCCTCATCAGCTTCATCCTTTTTGGACTTATTTACATCTTTCTTCTTGTCACCGTCTTTCGCTTTCTTCTGTTCCTTTTCTATTCAATTCTTTGAGCAGTTCAAAATCCTCTTTGCTCAAACGGTAACGGTCATAAGCATCCTGATTCAAAAACACCATCATCACATCCTGCTGTGAACCCCAAGAAGCATGCGCACGCATACCGTAACGTTCAGTTTGGAAAAGAATAGCGTTTCCGTCCAGTACCCAACGCGGAGAACCGCTAATATATCCGCTGTTAGTCAAGTTGGTAATAGTACCGCCTTGTGCGCTGACAATACCTATATCCGAATAAGGATCATGGCGATTGCCAATAAATTCAAGAGTAAACCATTTGCCGTCCGGCGACCATTCATAGTCGAATCCGCCTCCGGTATTATACCATGTAGAACCGTCCGTCACTTGACGAACCTTTCTTCGTCTTTAAGTCAAGTACCATTAAGCGGTTACGGTCTTCGATGAAAGCCAGCTCCTTACCGTCCGGAGAATATTGCGGATAAGCACGTTCCACTGTTTTTGAAGGAAGCAAGACTTCTTCCTCGATAAGAGTTGCATTAGGGAAATTGGCTTCTTCCTTACGGGCTATTTTGGCGGTGTAAAGTTGCCAGTTACCCGTCCTTTCACTGGCATAGACCAGCGTCCGGTTATCCGGGGCAAAGGACACAGCGGCTTCTTTTCCCGGAGTATTCGTGATTTGCTTTGTTGTAGTGTAATCCGTCGAAGTGACAAAGACATCACCACGCACAATGAAAGCAACCTGTTTGCCGTCCGGAGATACGGAAGCGGAAGTAGCGCCCTGAGAAAATTTGAGGGAAGCAATCTCCTTTTCATCATCCCGGACAAGTTCAACGTTTACTTTCTTCGGACGGGCATTGGCTTCCTGTGTATAAAGCTCTCCGTCATAGGTATAACACAATGTACCTTTATCACTGATTGACAAGAAACGTACCGGATGCGTACGGAATGTAGTTATCGTTTTTACCTCTTGAGGCACATTCGACGTTTGCGAAGTATTCAGTGAAAAGTTATAAACATTGAATGAGCCGCCGTTGCGCTCGCTAAGAAAATAGACAGAATTGCCGTCGGGCGCATACACCGGATTGCGGTCTTCCCCTTCCCGGTTCGTTAGATTGGTATGTTTTTCCCGATTGTGTGTTATACAGCCAAATATCTCTGGTTATAGAAGAAGTATGGTGTTTTCTCCATTCATCTTCGAAGCCTTTACGGTCTTGATAAAGAAAGTTTTTCCCCCGATTTATCAAAAGCACACCCATTCGGCAGGAGTAGCCAGCACCTGTTCGGTACGTCCTCCGCCAGCAGGTACTTTATACAATTCTGTCATTGCTCCGGTAGGAAACAAAGCGCTACCTGCGGGGTCTTGAATAGATGCGGAGAAAAGTACAAACTTTCCGTCCGGAGTAAAAGCCGAAGGAATCTCCGAAGCGGAATGATAAGTCAGCCTTTGGGCGGTTCCGCCGTCAGCAGGCATGATAAAGAGGTCGAAATTCCCATTCCGGTCGCTGGCAAATGCAATTTGTTTTCCGTCACGGGCGACCAAACGGGGTTGGCTTCATAAGATGCTTGTGTTGTCAACTGAACGGCTGTCCCACCTTGTGCGGGGACTTTGTAAATATCGCCTTTATAACAAAAGACAATCTCCGTTCCATCCGGTGATATACGTGCATCACGCATCCACAAAGGAGTAATTGCATAGCTGGATAATGCTGATAATACCAGCGCTAAAGAAGTTATTAGTTTCTTCATATCAAATTATTATAAATATTTTATTTCAACAAATCGGTTTGAATTAGTTTTCCCGTGTAATTATAGAATACCCTGTCACCAAAGTCTTTGTAGAAGAAAAGCATATTTATCTACTCCTGTACAATGGCAGACACCAATCTGACGCGGCAGATATTCTTTCAGATAATCTGCAATGACCTGATATTTTTGTTTTTCCGCATTATGGATATGAAAACCTCCTAAAAGTAACTTACAAGGAGATTCGGGAAATGCCGCACGGACTGTTCGCAGGATATTTGTAATTCCTCGATGAGAACAGGCACTTAATACGGAAAATCCTTCCGGTTCCACCAATACCACCGCCAATTCATCCTGAAAAGTATCCGGTATTTTGCATCCATCTTCTTGCTGAACCAAAAAACGTTCAAAATGGGTATCTGCCTGATTTATAATATCAATAGAGGGAAAGAGGAAAACTCCGGGAAGCAGTTCGGTCTGTTCTTCGATAAAACGGAAACGGGAAAGGTCGAAAGTCTGCGTATGCTTCATTCCATTTTCGCGTTCATCCTTAAATTTTGGAGAGAAGGCTCGCGTTTGCAGACAACTGTCGCTTGTTTGTTCAGCTCCAAGAAATGACGTAGACCGCCCGTATGATCGCTATGACCATGGGATAATATCAAATAATCGACTTTCTGCAAGTCAATATGCAGCAGGCGGGCATTACGGATAAACAAATCGGATGCTCCCGTATCGAAGTAATCTATGTTCCGATGTCTCAATATAAAGAGAAAGACCATGCTCTGCCTGCAATTTACGTCCATAGACACAATTCTCTACAAGAGTCGTTATTGTATAGCCCATACACCTAGTTAGTTATCAAACGAATTATACAAAATAAAAAGTTCTGCCACAAAATTATAATAATTCTGTGGCAGAACAAGCAATCCAGTCAATTAAAATTCTTGACTTTTCAATCTATTCGATTGAAATATCATTTTTATGCTTCAAAAGGTCACATAAGATAACGTCACTATCCGGTCGTCATAGCGTCACTAACCGTCTTGTTGTTTCCCGTCAGCGTCACTATCCTGCAAGTCATTTAGCGTCACTATGAATAAGACGGGACAGTTACACCATTTTTCCCCATGTTGTAGGCTTCCTGCATATATGGAGTATCTTTAATCTCTCCTACCTTCCAGGCGCCGATTCCATAGACCGTTCCTTTTTCCTGTGGCCCTTCCAGACAATCGAGGAAGCCACGGAAACCGTCTATAGTGCGCTCCATCATTGCTTTATCGTTTTCTCTGCTGCCGCAATAATGAAATAAAACTCTTTGTTCGTTATCTCCGTATAACGTGCGCAGCAACGGTCAATCATAACCTTCATTTGACCGCACATTGTATAGAAATACACGGGAGTCGCCATTACAATCACATCGGCAGCAATCATCTTCTCCACGATTTCCGCCGCATCATCCTTCTGCGGACAAGGTTTACCGTACATACTGCAAACACTGCATCCCGTACAAGGATGAACCGTTTTGTCTTTCAGAAACAATCTTCTCTACTTCATTGCCCGCCTCAATAGCACCTTTCATAAATTCATCACAAAGCAAATCCGAATTACCACCTTTACGTGGACTGGACGAAATTATCAAAACTTTTTTAGCCATAACTTTCTTTTATTACTTTCATCTTTTTAGAATGATTCAGTCTTTTTTCACTCTGCAAAAATAGGCAATTTATAACATAGCGAATGTATATAAATTACAGAGAGATGTACCTTAATTACAGATTACCAGACATTCCTGTGAATCCTATCCCCTACCCGGATTTCTTTCTGCTTGCATATATGTGCATTTTCAGCTGCATAACCGATAGCAAGGAAACAGGTGAATTCATATCCAACGGGAGCATTAACGAGATGTTTCACGTACTCCGGTTCATTGCCAATGGGAATACGGAAAGCACACGCCAGTCCTTCCGCCGTTGCTGCTAACAGGATATTCTCAACGGCTGCCCATGCAGAAGCGAAATAGTTGAGTGAACTTTGGTCGGCAGGTTGGCACAGAGGAAAATCCTTTTGCCGAAAAAATGGAAGTACGAGACAATTGCTTTGGATTAGCATACGTTGTTGTTTGGGCAATGCATCGGTAAACATGGCATGTTCGTCCTTATCCATCATGTCGGCAGCAGCATCAAGCCCTGCCTGTTGAATGTTCCTTGTGTTTTCCGCCACAGGCGATATGAGTCGGGCAATGTTTTCCTGCCCTCTTACAACAATAAACTCAAACTGCCGCAAATGGTCGTTGGTCGGAGCTTTAAATGCAGCAACAGCACCTTTACCAACACTTCGTCCGTTACTTCCTTATTGGAAAAGTCGCGGATGGTTCTTCTTTTCTCTAATACTTGATAGAAATCCATAACAATACATTTTAATAGTTATACTTGTTGTTTCCGGCAGCAAAGTTACCCAGCTTTCTTGTTGTATATTTGTGGTATTGTTTCGTATAATTGTCGTATATTTGCACATAAGTCATTTTAAACATTACTCTTATGGAAGATACCGCCATTCCTTATGAATTACCCGAAGTGGAGAATCACTCTTTTTTCTTTATAGACCAACGAGTGACAACAAGCATCGAAGCCAAACTGCACCGGCATGATGCATGGGAGTTGTATTATGTTGTCCACGGATATGGTAAACGAATGGCAGGTGACACATTGCAACCTTTCGCAGCAGGCGACGTAGCGTTAATACCACCGTCCATGCTACACCGCTGGGAATATTCACCGGATTCGGCAGACGATGACGGGCATGTCCGTTATTTAATGGTAGCTTTCAGTCATTCGCTTGTAGAACGGTGTATGGCAGTATTTCCCGAACTGCGTAATCGTCTGACGGGCATTACATTCCCGACGAACGCACTGAAATTCGGTACTGGAAGTTCACAAACCATTCGTCGGATATTGTCACAAATGAACGATATGGACGAGTTGGGACGCCTATGCGAAATGTTTCGTCTGCTACCTGCCATATTTACTTCATCCGACCATACCTTTGCCGGAAAGCCCATGAGTATTTAACGTGACGTGAGACGTATGCAGCAAATCTGTGTTTATGTAATGGCCCACTATATCCATACCATATTTTTGGATGATATTGCCGCAGAAGTAGGCATGAACCGCTCTGCTTTCTGTTCCTACTTCAAACGTTGCAAAGGAATGACCTTCTCGCAGTATGTAACCCAATATCGCTTAAATACAGCCTGCGAACTTCTTAAAACATTCACAAAAGCAAGTATCCGAAATTTGTTTTACGGTCGGTTTTAATGATTTGCCCCATTTCGTCCGAGTTTTCACAAATACCTTGGGAATGTCTCCGTCCAAATACAGAAGACAATTTCAATAGTCATCTCTTTCTCCAAAGACAATTTTGTATCCTAACCATTTAATGCCATTTCTCCCTTTTTATTCGTTTATTCCAGAGATTTTCCGTAAGTTTGTCCACGATACGAACAACATGATGCAATGAAAAAAATACAACTGACCGACACACATAAAGAAAAGCTGTTTCAAATCCCTCTTTTCCGGGATTTGCCCTTGAATATAAAAAAGAATCTTTATTAGAAAAACTGGATTTCATAGTCTATGCAGCAGACAAAAAAAGAGATAGTTGTTACACAGGGAACGCCTTGCAACAAACTGTATGTGTTGTTGGAAGGGAAATTACGCACGGATATTATCGACGGACTGGGAAATGAAGTGATGATTGAATATATCATTGCGCCACGCACTTTTGCCACTCCACATCTTTTTAATCCAAACAATACACTGCCTGCCACGTTCACCGCCCTTTGAAGACAGTGTGATACTTATGGCAACAAAGGATTCTACCTTTAAAGTTATCAGCCAGGACCCGCAAGTATTACACAACTTTCTCTGCATTGCCGGTAATTGCAACATTTGTACCGTATCACGGCTGAAACCCCTCTCCCGCAAGACTGTTCGGGAAAGATTCATTGTTTATCTGTTCGAGCATAAGAAGAAAGATTCCCTGATAGTAGAGATTACACATACGCAATCCCAACTTGCCGAATACCTGAATGTATCCCGCCCTGCCTTATCGAAAGAAATTAATAAGATTATCAAGGAAGGGCTTATCACCATGGAAGGGAAACGGGTGGAAATCCTGAACAAAGCAGCTTTAGAGAAATTCATATAATAAAAATGTGGCGCAGCCTTAAACTTTCGGTTTTATGCTGCGCCACACTTGTCAGAATGTCATCCCTATTTAATTACCATTTTGTGAAAAACACTTTCGGATTGATATTCAACGATACCCACCCCCAGTCTTGCCAACTCTTATGATTGCCGCCTTTCACTACATCCATCGTCTTCGTACCACGCATAAGAATATCCGGCAGAGAGTTTTACGTCTTTCATCACCGACAAATTGATTTGATAATCAACTTCCGAACCTAAGGATTTATTCAAGTCCGGCAATTTAACCGCGGTAGTGAAATAGTGATAATTCAACTCCATATCCACCTTGTCCGACGCACGGAAACGAGCACCGATACGGCTGTCCATTAAACCCGGCGCATAACCGTTCACAAATAGATTCGCATAGAAATAATCCATACTTCCGTAGAACTTATGGTGTGTTCCGTAGAGAGGGTCGAACGCTTTAAACTTGTCACCGTTTCCCTTATCGCCGCTCAGATAGTCGAAACTTGCCACAACTCCCCATGTCTTGTCAAAAGCATAGGCAGCCTGCACGCTTCCCATTAATGCCGACACTTTCTCAGCATCCTTATTCTTGCCCGTCTGATAGTAGAAAGCGCCGTCCAGACTCCAGCTACCGGGCTTATAGGTAAGATACGTTCCCATTGTTTGCAGATAACGGGTATGCGAATCCTGCGTAGCCGCATCCCCGGTTTCCAATCCCAGGTTCATAAACAGCAAAGAAGCGCCGAACGGAACATTATCCGCCTTATAGTGATACCATACAGTCTGCATATTCTTATAAGGCTGTGCACCGGAAGCATAATAAGTACCGCCTATCTTCTTCTCGTCATTCTGGTTGAAGGCAAGAATAAGGTGTACCTCATTATTCTTATTCGCATATCCCAGCTTCAATGCGTCATGATAACGTCCCGCCACATCCAGTCCAATCCGCCCAAAATACGCTCATCGTCATAAACCAATGCCTGACGCCCCAACTGGGCAAAAAACCCTTCCCAAATTCAAGTTTTGCCCATGCCTCGTTCAACAAAACGCCCGTTCTTGTCGATCTGCGGATCTTGTCCCCAAACACCGACATGCTGTGCCGACATCTTGAGTTCCAGATCCGAACGCTTATAATCAATTGACAAACGGGCACGATTGTTGATAGACAGATGCGGCTTTCACCCCTTCATCCCGACGAGTCAAGGCACCATTCCGATACTCCGCACGAGGTCTGATTTGCATAGACATCGAAAATTCGTTTTCCTTCTCTGTGTTTTGTGTATATGCCATGCTTGGCAATAGCATAAGCACTAATGACCAATAAAGTGTTTTCATTGATATTGCAGTTTAAATGATTCGATATTTCAATTCAAATTATACGTGTGTACACTGACTCCTTGTGCGGCCGGAAGATAATTGATTCCATACCAACACATCTGCAACAGGACAAACGATACTAACAAAATAACTAACGCAGGACGTGCCTTCAATGGCTTACCCAGTCGGAAATGGATATATGCCAGATAAGCGAACCAGTAGCTGCTGCCCAAGTCTCTTTCGGGTCCCAAGCCCAGTAGTGTCCCCAGGCTTCTTTCGCCCAGATAGCTCCGGTAAGCATACCTAATGTCATAAATGCCAGACCTACATAGGTAAGGTTGTCGCACAAATCCATTTCTTTCCGTTCAATCTCCTCTTTCTGAACCAAAGCAGATAGATGGCCATCACCGTCGCAGCCCCCAACATAGCATAAGCAAACATATACACAATGACATGAGGAGCAAACCACGGACTCTGTAAAGCAGGCATTAACGTCTTATTGTGAATCTCCGGCTTAAAGATATTGATACAGATAAAGACTAATGACAGGACGCAACTGAAACTAAGAATCCATTTATACTTCCAACGTATATAGGTTATCAATCCAGCCAACGGCAGGAAGAAAGAATACCACAGCCGTGTCTCTCCCATTGTCCGCATCGGAGGACGTTCTAAAGAAACCCACATGCCGAGGATGAAACAGAAGAATACAGCCAGACCTAAGAGAGTAAATCCGTATGCCCATACCGTTTTCTGTACCTTTCCCAGCAGCAAAAGCTCCCAAGCTCCAACAAACCAGTGCGACTACCGCAAATAATATAAAATATTCCCAACTCATTCCTTTTCCTCCTCTTTTCTCTTTTGTGCATTCACAAACAGACAAACGGCCCCGCCAGCATCATCATAACGTCCCTGTATAAACTACCGGCAACCACGGATCGCGAACCAACTCGAAGATACTAATATCGCTCCAACCCCCTTTCGTTTCATCATAACTAAGCTGATAGATTTTCCAGCCTTCTATCTCCATAGGACGGTTCACTTCAATCGTATCTTCCGTAATTGTTCCCTCCTGCGTATAGACTTTCACTTTCGAAGCAAAGCGTTGCGGTTCTCTTTCCGGCATTACGAGGCTAGTCAGAGAGTCAAGACGCAATGCCTTATAAGGGAAAAGGAAAAACTCCCACAACTCACCCAGCCTTCCTTCGTCTGCCGGTTCTTTCGGTTCACAGCTTTCAGATATACTGCGTAAGTTGCTCCCATAGAATGAAAATCCGTAAACTTCAGCGTATCCTCGGTAGCTACGGAGGCCGCCATTGGAATGGATTGTTGAATAGTCAGTTCCCAATCCTGCAAAGTCCCACCGTATACTTCTTCTTCAAGCAATAAATGTACAGGAGATTTTTCGGGAAGTGCACGACCGGTTTCATTATCAATCAACATCAGTTTCGGAGGATATTCGTCGATAGTGAAATCTTTCAGTTCGATAGCCAACGGAAGTTCAATCAGTTGACCTTTATCATCCGTAGCCCGCCATTCCGCGTTTCCCATTCGGGTTGTCATTTTCAGTCGCTGCATATCGGCATTTCCCTAAAGTAGCCGTAATCAATGCAATAAATAATCCGGTATGATTGAGAAGAAACGAAAGTCTGCCAATTCTGAAAGGGAAACTGGCACGGAGTATCGTTAATCCCAATGCAGTGGCCATCCATAAATAAAGCAGAACGAAAGACCAGGAAGAAATCATCTGTGAAAATCCCAGTATATCATTCGAAGCATGACCGGAAGGAGCCTGCCGGATCAGACCCATCACTACCGTCATGCCGACCACCCACAAGAGACGAGACAGCAGCGGAATAATGACTCAACCATCCGAATAAATAGACACGTTTGCGAAGAAGGTGCATGGCTATCAAAGCAATGAGGTATACTGATAACACTATTACATTAACCGGCCAAGCAAACAGACTCCAATTGATACCTCCTACCGTTATTTGCAGCAGTGCACCTATCACCAATAATCCTGCACCAATAATCAGTCCTTCTTTATAACTCCACGGTTTGCTCCACATATACTACTATCTTATTTTTGTGCCAGACGACCATTTGATTTCGCTTTCTCCAACCAAGCCGGAACAGTCGTTTTCAGGAATCTCTCCTTGGCCGCTCTTTCAGCGTCCATATCAAGGCCGATATATTCCTGTGCTTTCCTTGTTGAAATGTCAGGCATCGGAACATCTCCCGTATATCCATTCTTTGCCAGCACTTTTAGATACAGCTAGACGGGCTTGCATGGCACGATCCAATCCATGAGAAAGGATTCTCTGAATTTCCTGCGGCGCGTGAAAAGCACCTCCGTGTGAAGCTACTCCGAAATCCCAACGCCACTGTGCCTGACGAATCAGTGCGAGCACATCTTTCATCTGTGTTTCTGTAGCACCCTTGTCCCAGGCAAATTTAGCTTCGATATGTGCTTTTGCCAACTCCTGCTCCAGACGGTTACGGATTTCATTCGCTTTACGTTGGCGTTCGTACACATTATTACGTAAAGTCTCTTCGCTTTCGCGGTGGCAAACCTGACAGGTGCGGTCAATCATAGCCAACGGGCTTTGAATATGGTGATCACTGAACTTCACGCCACCCTCACTCTTATACGGCATGTGACAGTCGGCACAAGAAACCCCTCTTTGTCCGTGGATACCCATCTGAGCAATTTCGTAGTCCGGATGCTGTGCTTTCAGAATCGGAGTACGGCTCAATTTATGAATATAATCATAGAAACCGGCCTCATCATAATAAGCCTCCATATCTTCTACCGTGAAGCCTTTGTCCCACGGGAAAGTCAAATATTTGCCATCACCCTTGAAGTAATATTCTACATGGCACTGCGCACAAACCAACGAACGCATCTCCTGCGGAGTAGCCTTTAGTGATATCTCTGCCCTGACGTTGGAAGGCTTCGATCAAAGCGGGACGACTGATATGAAGATTCATCGTTTCGGGATCATGGCAATCGGAGCATCCGATAGGATTCACAATTTCCGCGCCCATAGCCCCCCATTTATTGTTATAGAAAGAATCGACACCCAATGCTTCCATCATACGGGGAACATCCGGGCTCTTGCAGGTCCAGCAGGTAGACGGTTGAGGACCGTCGGTAGGATCCACAGGTGCTCCGGTACGAAGCGAATGCGGTGATATCTTCGATAGCATACATATGCCCGCGCGGAGTAGAATAATCTTTCGAGAAAGCATATCCTGCCCAAAGTATTACCATATTAGGACGTTGTTCCAGCGCATCGACAGCTACATTTCCATTAAACTCACTTTGGAAATCAGTTTTTGCAGTTTCTGCCCAAGTCTGGTATTCACGAGGGAAAGTCATTCTTAAAGAGTTCGTTGCGTGCTTTAATCCCTTTGATAACGTTTTTACGGTTATTGAAAATGCTGGTTACTTCCGCCCGCCTCTCCATTAACGCAGAAACGCATAGTCCCAAAACAAATACAACAACCATTGAGCCTCCGAACAACAGCCATCCTTGCCATGATTTTAATTTCTTTTCCATTGTATATCGGTTTTATTATTTTATTACGTATTATATTTTGCTTATTCTTTATTATCTATCATTTTTGGAGCCATTCCGGCACGGGCGATTCGGGAAGCGGTACAATCGCTCCCGGAGCCGTAGACAGGGAATTCTTCCCGCCATGAGGAACATCACGATGGCAATCCCAGCAAGCCTTCCCTTCTCCTACTTGTGACATCATATAATCAATCTTCCCCGTCTTCACAAATTCTGTATTCAGTTGTGTATGGCAACGGATACAGTTATTCATAATCACTTGGGAACTGGCTTCATGAGCCTGTATCACCTGCGGCTCGCTTTTCGTGAGAAACGCCGCTACGTGCTTCATTCCGTCAATCCCCTTTGAATGTCCACTTCTTTACCGCGTTTTCGTGAGGAACATGACAGTCATTACAAGTAGCATCCCGGGCATGTGAACTATGAAACCATGTAGCATAATAAGGAGACATGATGTGACAATTCACACATGCCGCCGGATCATCGCCCAGATATGTATGCGCACGAAGCATGTACATAAATAAAGCTCCTCCGCCCACGATAACGCCGGTAACAATGACAGCTATTATCTTCGATTTGTACGAAGGAAAAATTCGATTTATAATTGGCAACTTTATCATAGGGAAAAGTATTTTTCACAAAAGTAAAGCTTTGAAAACACAAAAGGTGTAATAACTATTACACCTTTAAATTTCTTTCTCCAATTTTGTACCTACAAAGGTCGCATTTTTTACAATGCACCTACTTATAATACCTTTATTCTATTCATGATGATGATATTCTTCTTCTACATCGTTACTCAATTCGATATTACGGGCAACATACGTCTCGTTTCCTGCAGCGTCCGTGCAATAAACCATTAGATGATAATCTCCCGGAGTAGCATCCTTCGGAATCACAATATCGTGGTGATGAATATGCGCCGTTTTCTTTCCGGAAATATCATAAGACCTGTTGAAGCTGAAATCGATGGTTTCTCCGGCCCCCCTGCTTTTTCCATGCGAATGGTGATCGAAATTGCTGTGTATTTCAATCATATACGACTTCAACATCACGTCGTCCGACAGATCCATTTCAAAATGCACGCCGTATTCACTTTCCTATTTTCAGCGCTTGCCCTTCTTCCGGTTCGTGCAATTCAATCACCGGCTTGGTGGTATCGCTATCTGAATCGTCACAAGAGATAAATGCAAACACTGACATAGCCAAAAGGCTGATTATCGGGAGGTAAAGTTTTGTTTTCATTACAGTAATTTTTTAAATGGAATTTTGATTAATAATTGGAAATTGCGTCCCGGTTCCGGGATTTCTACTTTCCTGTAAAAACTAAGATGATTGTAATATCGCGTATTGAAAATATTGCGGGCGGTCAGGGTTATTTCTATTGCCTGATTCCCCCGAATGGGAATATTCAGCGAGCCGCCCAAATGAAACAGGTTGGCGCCGGTGTACGGTCTTCGTTACGATCTACGCGATTTTGCCGGGCTATGGACTGCCACTCTGCATAAAGCATAACCTGTTTCCTCTGCCATGTCAACGTGTTCCGCATACTAAACGGAGGAGAAAAACTTAACGGGATATGCTCGTCACAGTTGTAGGTATAAACATACTCACCGGAAATACGGTAATTGAAACTACGCAGAAAGTGAATGTCTATCGTTGCTTCCGTTCCGGCAAACAGCGCCTCGGCTCCTGTGTAACGATAAATCTGTCCGGCATGCGGCAGAACTGACCATTCGCCCGTAGGACGCAGAAAGATATAGTTGCTGAACCAACTGACAAAAGGAGAAACGGAAATGGAAAACCCGTTATACCGTAAGTTATAAGAAGCGTCCATTTGCCATCCCTGTTCTGATTTCAGATTTGTATCTCCCTGTTCATGCCGGAAGGTCCCGTGATGCACACCGTTAGCCGCCAGTTCGTTCGCACCGGGCAGACGGAAGCTACGACCGACGTTTGCTTTTACCATGTGCCGTTCGGACGGTGTCCATACCAATCCCAGAGAGAATGAATAATCACCGAATTTCTTTTTCACTGCATGGCTGTTCCACTTATAGTGTTCTACCTGTTCTTCATCATATCCCTGTTTTCGGAGATAATCGGCAAGATAGGCGTCTTCATGCGAAGATATATGAATATATCCATAGTCATACCGCATTCCTCCGCTGACGGAGATAACATTATTAGGCTTATAAGTCGTAAGCCAAAAGCAATCCGGTGGTGGAACGGTAGTATTCAGGCAATAAGAATGAATAACCGGAAATATCGTTCCGTTGATGCTGTCCGTCCCAACCCAATGCATGTTCCCACGAAGAAGAACCGATAAAGCGGACTTTTACCGATGCACTGAGAGTATTCAAGTTGAAAGCCAGTTCCTTGTCCGGGTCTTTCTCCGGTACGGGTTGCGAACCGTAATGGGTATGGAAAACACTCCATTCTTCACGGTGATTATTCTGGAATCCAAAGTCGCCCGACAAAACTAGCTTCTCCCACGCATACTGCTGAAGGGTAGTCACCTTCAGATGATTCACCTTGCTGGAAGGTAATTCCATGTTACGGCTGTCCCCGTCATCTTCTACGCGGGATACATCCGGTATACCATGCGCCCCCGGAAAGAAACCAGTTTTTTGGTAGACGTTACTTACGGAATAGTTCGCTTTATATCTTTGCCGTTGATATTGGGCGAAGAATCCGATATTGCGTTCAATACCTGCCGTATTCTTTAGCTTACGCCCGTAAACAGGCATTTTTTGCGTCAGGTAAACAATAGTATCCGTAGGGATGCGGTAATCCCAAATGCTGTTCGGAATAACGGACTTGTGCATACCAGAAACTCTTCTTTATTCCCAGCATAAATGATCCTCCGAGCGTTCCGTTGACGGACTTTCCCAGAAGTGTAACGTCTCCGAATAACATATCTACCGAGGGTACGGGAGGTGAAGTTATGTCAATCACCCCTCCCATTGCATCACTGCCATATAGTAGTGAAGAAGGACCTTTCAGGACATTGACAGTTCCGATATTGAAAGCATCCAGTTCCAGTCCGTGATCGGCTCCCCATTGTTGTCCTTCCTGTTTGATTCCGTTTTCCAATACAGCAATCCGGTTGAATCCCATTCCGCGAATCATCGGTTTGGAGAAGCCGGAACCTATATCCATTGTTTGCACGCCGGGGATGTTCTCCATTGCCTGCATGAAGTTTCCTGTAAAATGTTTGCGCAAAAAATCCTGATCGGCTACATCAACCGTAAGGGCAGACTTTTTCGCTTGACGTTGCTGGTACGTTTCGGTTACCACAACATCAGGCAAAAGCATGCTCTTGATTGAATCGGATTTCTGTGCATGGACGGGTAAGGTACAATAGCCCTATTACGCCCGAAATAATTCCGATACGCATCAATTACAATCTTTTATTTAATGTGTAAAATGAATGTGAGGACAGGTTACGATAAGCCTGCCTTCTTGAAAAGTTTGATTATGTAATTATGCGACAGGGGGTGCACGCAGTTGATGTGAATAAGTCCGTTTACAAACGACCTTATCCTGGTAAATGATTGGCTCGTAAGGCACGAGCGTCAGTGTGCAATGAAATTCTACCGGTTGAGGTTCAGTAAAGAAAGAAAGGGAGTATTGGCATATCGCACAATCATCGGATGATTTGTGAGAATGCCCGGCATGAGAACATGACTTTTCATCCTCGCTTCCATGATAGTGAAAGGTCTTCACTACAAAGAACGGAATGAATGTCATGAATAACATCCATGCTATATATACCCTTATATTTTTCTTTTGATACATTCTCCCTCTATTGATTAATAGAATAGCGGGACAAATATAAGGGTATGAAAGAGAACTGACAAATTATCAGGCTTAATATGTGTTATCAGACAATATTCCTTTTCTGAAATTACCTCTGAAAAACTATTTTTAAATCATCTCATTCTTCCTGTTTCCATACATAAAACACATTCCTTCCCGCTCTAGTCACGGCAGCAGTATTCAATGCCCATTCACGGATATATACTTCTCCGCTTCCGGAATATCAACTAACTTCAATCCCTGTGCCTGTGCTTTGACAGCCAACAGTTCGCCGACGGTGGTTTTCGCATCCAGTTTATTCTGGTACTTTTCGATAGCTTGTGTATCCAAAGAAAGAAGGATTGTATGCCACTCCGATCTTCTCTGATATCTTCATCGGATAAGCAGAGTTCATCCAAGCGACTACCAGATCAGGAGAATTTCAACTTCAGTTCCTCACGCTTCGCCTGAGCAACCGAACAGCCTTTTTATCCAAAACAGCAGTTATATACGCATTGTTTCTACCCGCCTTACGGATGATAATCTTAGGTTCGATGATTTGCAGGAATCCGGTTTTCTTATACCCCAAAATAGGCATTTTTTATTTTATGGCAAAACGGGCGGTCATTTCATATCTCAGCTTGATGACACGGTACTGTTCAGTAGCCGCCGTCCCCATGCTGACATTGCTCTGTGCCTGGAAAGGAAGGTAACGGCTTATATTGTTATCGGCAGGTTCGATGATACGAATGACTTCACCCAATTGCTGTCCCATTGCTGCCACCAGATAGGATGCTTTCTCACGGGCTGCTTTCAATGCTTCAATCTTTCCCTGCTTCCTATACATCGGCAAGTCCTTATGTTTCAGTTCCCCGATACGCATGGACTCAATTCCCCATGTGTTGACAGACCGGATAATGGAATTGATTTGCTCGAAATCCGTAAGACGAATATCCAGTTGTTTGCCAATCAGGAATTCCTTCCCTCTCTGACGCCAATAGTCCCCTACTTCCTGCGTACGGATAGCCTCATCCGATATTCCTATTTTACGCAAACTTTTACGCAAATCTTTCTCTATCACAGTCAACGGCACTTTCGTCTGAAAATCTTCCTCTTTCTTTGATTTACCCGTATATTCTTCTTCCCAGTATTCCTTTATATGAATCAGAAAGTGTATTTCGTCCGGGACGACTTCTATCTCCGAAGAACCGGTCACTTCAATATATCTTTCATCACTTTCCTGAGCATTGGCAAGGATATTCCATGCGAACAAGGCAAAAGCCAATAAAAATACTTTTCTCATATCTTCGATTATTAGGGTGTTATTACTTTTTATATGCCATCAGTTCACAAAGCTATAAAAAAAATCCATATTACGAACTTCATTCTAAAAATATCAAACAAGCACTTTCTATGTATCAAAATAACATCTCCTTTCTTTACTTTATACTTATAAGGCTGTTTGCCCAAAAGAAAAGAAACTATGCAGTAAATAACAAAATGAAAAACCGGCTCGAGTGGAATTACTCAAACGAAAGAAATTAGCCTGTGGTTCGTGAGGCTAATATTAAGCCAGAAAAAAATTAAGAGTTGCGCACAAAATAGTTACTTTTTGATTTCAGGGCAAATATAATCGTTTTTTTGATGATTATATGACGTTTTGGTGAAATTTAAAGAACAAGGTATCCGAAAAAGCACAAAAAAATAGTATCTTTGCCTGCGATTTATTAACAAAGATGTGATAAAGCAATTTTTAATTATATAATAACATAAAGACTATGATCAGATTAAATGTTTTTGTTCGTGTAAACGAGACAACCGCGAAGAAGCGATTGAGGCGGCAAAAGAACTGACTACTTGCTCTTTAAGGAAGAAGGATGCATTGCTTATGATACTTTCGAAAGCAGTACCCGTCATGACGTTTTCATGATTTGTGAAACTTGGCAGAATGCCGAAGTATTGGCAGCACACGAAAAATCTCCTCATTTCGCTCAATACGTAGGTATCATTCAGGAATTAGCTGAAATGAAATTGGAAAAATTTGAATTCTAAATGAAACACGAAGAATAGATATACTATCTATCCAACTATCATCAAAAAGAGAGAGACATTCTTCTTCGAAAGGAAAGAATGTTTCTCTCTTTCTATATTTCCATATCCCACGGGAATAAGAATGTATGAAGGACTAGTCCAGCTTCTTATGAATAAATGTTCCTTCAATCCAATAAGTTGCGTGATTCGATTCAAATTTCAACAACACATAGCCCGGGATCGGTGGACCTCCAGGGAAATGTTCGATAAACCAGTCCTGCCAAAGTTCCTGTTTCATCTTCTCGTCGGTTACCACTTCCACAGTTCCCGTTAAGGCTACACTGTCTCCCTTATCCTGAAAACATAATCCGGCTTTCGGGTTTGCCAGAAAGGTCAATAGTCTTTAATGAGTCCGCTCCGGTAGACATCCAAATAGTAGAAATTCCGTCTGTTGCAATCTTACTCATCGGCACAGGACGGGGATAACCCTCTTTGTTTACAGAAGCAAGCACTACAACTTCACATCTCTGCAACAATTCTGTTGCTTTCTCTTTCATTGTTTTTTTGTTGACATAATCTTATTGGATTTATATTATACCTGCAAAGATAATGGCATAAACCTCTGTTCTATTGTAAAAAAATCGACTTTTACAAACCTATTTTGCGGTTCGATATAGGTCAACGTCGTATCATCCGGTATTGTAATCGAAAGAAATGAGGCAGGAGTGCTGCCCGATAATGTCTTAATCTCTTTTGAGAAATGCGCCAAGTCATAATATCCCGCATTCACTGCCGTAGTCAATAAATTGGGAGATGTTGTATTCCTTAACAATTCTACGGCATTCTTAAATTTGACAATACGGCTGTATTCTTTAGGAGTGAATCCGGTATAATACTTGAACTTCCGTTCAAAATGGCGCTGACACAAACAGACCTCATCGATCAAACTACGAACAGGACGTTTTCCTCCGAACTGATTGATTATATCCACCGCCACAACAATATGAGAATCGGCAGACTCATAATGACGAGACAGATACGACAACAAATATTCTTCTACTATCCGTATCCGGTCGCCTATATGTTCTTGCTCGCATAGCCTTTCAACAAAAGTATCATCAAAAACTGCTTTCATTTCCCTTGTACTGATTCTATCATTTACAAATTCATGTAAAGGCAACTTTGTAAAACAGGACAATCCGCAAGGCAAAAAACGAACACCAAACATATGAACCGATTCGGAATATGTAATCAGTTCGGAATATTTCGTCATCGGCCCCACAAAGTACGAACGATAAGGTTGCATAATCAAGCTTTCTTCCTCCACTGTATCTGCGACTTCTCCAAGCGTAAAAATAAAATCGGTACAACCATCCGGCAAAATATGGATACGCATACCATAATCCGGATTTCCCTTAAACTCCCAATAGCTATCAATGTAGGGAACAAGTAAATGAGAAGGCTGATATTCTGTATACATGGATCTATTTTATACGCAAATATAGAGAGAATAAATTCTAATTCAATACATTTGTATTCAAAAAACAACGGACTAATGAAAGACTTTGCAGCAATCGACTTTGAAACTGCCAATGGCAAGCGTACCAGTGTATGCAGTGTCGGTATTGTCATCGTAAAAAGCGGTAGGATTGTGAATAAAATCTATCGTCTGATTCGTCCTGCACCCAACTATTATACTCAATGGACAACGGCTATCCACGGACTTACCTACGACGACACGATGGAAGCCGACGAATTTCCGGAAGTATGGGCGGAAATCAAACCATTGATAGACGGTCTGCCACTTGTAGCGCACAACAGTCCTTTTGATGAAGGTTGTCTCCGGGCGGTTCACGAATTATATGACATGACTTATCCTGATTATAAGTTTTATTGTACTTGCCGTACTTCGAGGAAAGTCTTTGGAAAAGATTTGCCCAATCATCAGTTGCATACAGTAGCAGAACGATGCGGATATCATTTAGAGAATCACCACCACGCACTTGCTGACGCAGAAGCTTGCGCCCAAATTGCATTACTAATTATTCCTGAACCGAAGAAAGCGAAGCCAGCAAAAAAAGCAAATAAAGATACACACGTCGGAGATTTATTCGATTCACTCATTCCTCAAACGGTAACAGTGAAAAAGACCAAATAAAAAACACTACAACTATTATCTCAATCAATAATAGCCGTAGTGCTTCTATAATAAAATGCTAATTATGTACTCAAATTAAAGGATAGACTTAGCGATGCCCATTTCCAAGCCGCGAAGTTCTGCCAATCCGCGAAGACGTCCCAGACAAGAATATCCCGGATTCGTTTTCTTTTTCAAGTCATCAATCATTTGATGTCCGTGGTCGGGACGCATAGCGATAGAGCATTTACGACGCTGTTGTAGAAGAATAAGGGACTCTTCATCACGTTGTACATGTCTACATTTCCTTCCAGGTGGTTAGCTTCGTAGAAGTTTCCTTCCTCGTCACGTTGTGTACTGCGCAAGTGTACGAAGTTCACACGGTCGCCAAAACGCTCCATCATACCTGCAAGATCATTGTCGGCACGCACACCGAAAGAGCCTGTACACAAGCAGAGGCCATTAGATTCGTTAGGAACGGCTTCAATCAATTTCCTAAAATCCTCTTCCGTACTCAAAATACGAGGCAAACCTAAGATGGTATAAGGAGGATCATCCGGATGAATCACCAGCTTCACTCCTACTTCATCGGCAACGGAGCAATTTCTTTTAAGAAAAAAATCAGGTTGGAACGAAGCTTTTCAGCGTCAATATCATTATAACGGTCTAATGCTTGCTGAAATTGTTCTACTGTGAAACTTTCTTCCGATCCCGGAAGTCCGGCAATCATATTACGAACCAAGAGATTCTTGTCGTCTTCGCTCATTTGCTCGAAGCGAGCTTTTGCTTTGGCTATCTCTTCAGGAGTATAGTCTTTTTCTGCGTTCGGACGTTTCAAGATGAAAAGATCGAAAGCTACAAAGCTGCTTTTTCAAAGCGGAGTGCTTTAGAGCCGTCGGGCAGTGTATAGGCAAGATCTGTACGTGTCCAGTCCAATACAGGCATAAAGTTATAAGTAACTACCATCACGCCACACTTCGCCAGATTACGGATACTTTCCTTATAGTTCTCGATGTATTTCATGAAGTCGCCCGTCTGTGTCTTGATATGTTCGTGTACAGGTACACTTTCTACAACCGACCAAGTCAATCCCACTTCTTCAATCATTTGCTTACGCTTCATGATCTCTTCTACTGTCCACACTTCGCCATTCGGAATATGATGAAGCGCGTTTACTATACCGGTAGCGCCTGCCTGCTTAATATCCCACAAGCTTACCGGGTCGTTAGGACCATACCAGCGCCAAGTTTGTTCACATAAATACATATATAGCTGTTATTTATAGATTACTGATTATGATTGAAATAAATTAGATAGAGAATGCGTCGAAACCACCATCGATAACAGCTACTGTACCTGTTACGAAGTTAGAAGCATCGCTAATCAAATAATGGATGGTTCCATAAAGATCTTCCGGTTCACCGAAACGGTTGAACGGAGTATGAGCGAGGATTGTTTTAGAACGATCGGTCAGAGAGCCATCCGGATTCGTCAATAACGCACGATTCTGATCGGTCAGGAAAAAGCCCGGAGCGATAGCATTTACACGCAGACCGTTACCGAATTTCAAAGCCAGTTCGCCAGCCATATATTTAGTAAAGTTGGCAATAGCTGCTTTTGCCGCACCATAACCTACCACACGGGTCAATGGACGAAGAGCTGATTCAGAGCAGAAGTTTACGATAGAGCCTTTCTTCTGTTCTACCATGATCTCAGCAAATACCATTGTAGGTAACACTGTACCGAACAGGTTCAGGTCTACTACCTTTTTTGAAAGCGTCAATCTGCAAGTCGAAGAAAGTCTTATCCGGAGCAATAGTTGCACCTGCCATGTTACCTCCGGCGGCGTTCAGCAGTACATCGATACGTCCATAGGCTTTCATTATTTCCACTTTATTGCCTTCCAGCACTTCTTTGTCCATCACGTCCGTGTACAGGAACATCGCTTCATTACCTTCTGCCTTGATACTTTCTACCAATGCTTTTCCTGCTTCTCCACTTCTGTCGAGCACAACTACTTTTGCACCTTCCTTTGCGAGATACGCAGCAATACCTTTACCTAAATACCAGCTCCACCGGTGATAACAACGACTTTGTCTTTTACGTTAAATAATTCATTCATGGTTCTTAAAAAATTTATATGTTTATAGCTTATTGTTCAGATAATATTTCAGATTCTCTTTGAGGAGAATATCAATAGGCATCAGATTAACCTTTTCAGTGCCCTGTTTGAACAACAGATGATTGCATAAGGATTTAATACCTTCATATCCCTGCCGTTCGGGACGCTGCGCAATCAATGCGGTAATCACTCCTTCCGAAAGTAACTGCGTATTTCTCTCGATAAGGTCATAACCAACCAATTTAACAGACTGCATTCCTCTCGCTTTCAGGTAATTTCCCTAAAATATAGCAGGTAGAATTGAAGATAACAGCTCCATTGATATTTGGATTTGATTCAAAGATTTCATCCAGTTTCATGAAGTTATACACTGAATCATTTATTTTCAACTCCACTTCATGCAGATTTCCGTTAAACCCTGTTTCCGTGAGATAATGGCAGAAACCTTCGCGCCTGTTTTTCCCTGATTAGAGTCATTCTTCCCACTATGAATAATTCGCGCCATCAATATATCGGAAGACGAAGAAAGCCGGTCCATCAACAATCTGGCAGCAATCACTCCGGCATCATAAGACTCCGTTCCGAAATAAGCCAGTTGATGTTGCCCTCCAATGTTGGAGTCAACATACACATAAGGTATTTCATTCCTGTCAAGTTCCTGCGAAAGCCGGATAACAGAATCGGTAAACAATGTGGCAATTAACACACCGTCTACTTTCTTATTCAGCAGATTACGGACGATATCATCAAAAGTCTTGTTATTATATTGATCAAAAGAGTTTGGTAATGGTGATGTTATACGATTCCATTTCCGACGCTGCTTTATCTGCCTTCCGAAATGGCTTCCCAATACTCTCCCTGAGCAAAAGACGGGGTGATTGCAATAAAGTGATACTGTTTCTTAGACGCCAATGAACGTGCCATGAGATTAGGCTGGTAATTAACCATCTCCAGAATGGCCTGCACTTTCTTTCTTGTTTTCTTCCGATACCCGTCCACGATTATGAATTACTCTATCCACCGTACCGACAGAGACTCCCGCCATCTTGGCGATGTCCACAATACGAATATTTGAGAATTCTTTGTCCATTCACTAATAAGTATCTTGTTTTTCGACGACAAAAGTAAAATGAATTATTGAATTAAGCAATAGTGTGTGCGCACACGCATGAAGTCATAAAACGAACTATTAAAACTAATTATCAAACATTTAACCTCAACGACAACAAACATATACATGTTATTAAACATAAGAAAAAGAGATAAAGACAGTATAGAGAAAAAAAGCATTTATCAGATGAGAAACAGAAAAAGAAAAAAAAGACTTTTTTGATTCTGAAAAAAGACAAAATAATGGAGAAATGGTAAATATGTGTTCGTGCACACATCATTCAAATAGTGACTGATAAGGCTAGAAATAAAAAGATTAAACGTAGAATATAAAATAAAACAGGTAACCGATTCTATTTAAATCGATTACCCGTTTTGGAGTTCTTATTTCCCCCACTTATCTTTTGCTTTTCCAGCCACTTTATCGGCTTCTGCTGCTACTTTATCAGCAATTTCCGCTCCGGCTTCTACCGCTTTAATCCAAGATCCACTGCTTTTCTTTCAGCATGAGCAGCGGCCAGCTATTTCAGCATCACGACCTATGCGATGGATAGCATCATAAATTTCACTTTCCAACTGTTTAGCTTTTGCTGTACGTGAAAGACGATAAGCTACTGCGCCAAGGATAGACCCTATTCCGAGTCCAATCCAGAAATTTCCATGTCTACATTCCATAATTAAGTTCAGTTTTTTTAGGATTAAAAATAAATTATATAAAATACCTATTTGGATTTCGAGAATAAAGAAGCAATCCACAACACCAGGATAGCCCCCACAGTAGAAGTAATCAAACTCCCGATCAATCCCGAAGCTGCAAGTCCGAAAAGGGCAAACACCCAACCGCCTAGTACACCTCCAAGAATACCAAGTAATAAATTTATTACAAGACCAAAACCTCCGCCGCGCATAATTTTACCTGCGAGGAATCCGGCCACAATACCAATAATGATATACCATATAAAGCTCATATAATCCTCCTTTTTTATTTAACAACAGCAGGTGTGGCGAATGGTTCAGTCAGTCAAAAATGAATTAACGACAATTTACAATCCCTAGTTCTAGGGTTTTTATTATCAGAGACTATTCTCTTGAAGTAAAAAAAGAGTCTGCCAAAGAAATGACTTCACAATATCCGGACAAACTATCTTTATACCCTGCTCGGCAGCCTTCTCCGCTTCAATCGAGGACAGACAACCTTTAAAAAGAATCTATCGCCAGCACTACTTTCTTCATATCATATTGAATTAATCACAGCAAATATATATTGAGAAACGGGAAGTTTCCGTACCTTTGCAGCCGATTTTTCAGGAACATCTCTAAAGAAC
>VOFK01001354.1_pt1 | contig 28075 bp, 47 predicted proteins | sample 5384121 | NCBI WGS metagenome assembly VOFK01 (sample SAMN12384730, study PRJNA508395) | human gut metagenome | isolation source: healthy gut J | host: Homo sapiens | reverse complement strand
ATTACGTATTGCTGAATAATAGAATCAGATTGTCCTGATAAAATTTGTGTAAAAACAGATTTTATTGATTCAAAGAGTGAAAAAAAAATCGTATGTCTGCCCAAAAAACTTATAGTAGAAATCGAGGACGACAAACATGAAAAAAATCATATAAAACAGCTCTTTCAGGTATGCTTCTTGCTCTTTCTGCCGGACTGTCGGCGGCTGAAAGTCTTATTCCGCTGCCGTTGGGAGTAAAGCCGGGATTTTCAAACATACCGGTTATGTTTGCTATGTATGAAATAAATACAGGCTGTGCATTGGCAATCTGCATACTTAAATCATTTTTTGTTTTTCTCACACGGGGAACAACAGCTTTTTATAATGTCCATTTCAGGCGGACTCGCCGCCTTTTTTACAATGCTTTTGCTAAGTAAAAAACCAAAGCTTCAATAGTTTTAATAAGCGTTGCAGGAAGTCTGATGCACAACGTCGGTCAGCTTTCAGCCGCATGTTTTATACTGGGCGACTCTGCTGTCCTTGCATATATGCCGGTACTGATAATTTCAGGATGCATCGCCGGAACTGTAACAGGTCTGTGTCTGGGATTATTAATGCCGGTTCTTACAAAAAATCAAACAAAAATGAGGGAGGAAATGATGAAAAAAACTAAACGGAGTCCGTTTAAAAACACCATAAGGGCACAGCGCAATGTCAAACTGCCGCTCTTCCTGTGCCTGACTTAGTAACTATCCCTATGCTTATGAATATGGGCGCTCCATGCACACCCCTTTGTAAAGGTCGGAGACGCTGTAAAAGTCGGACAAAAAATCGGAGATACCGATGCATTTATGTCCGTACCGGTTCATTCAAGCGTATCGGGAACTGTCAAAGCAGTAACTGAAATTAAACTTGCCAACGGAAATACCTGCAAAGCTGTAACCATAGAAACCGACGGTGAACAGACTGTTTCCGAAGAAGTTCAGTCCCCTGTGATCAACAGCAAGGAAGAATTTATAAAGGCAATCCGTGAAAGCGGCATTACAGGCTTGGGCGGCGCAGGCTTCCCTACTCACATCAAGCTTAACCCCAAAGGGGAAATTGATACTCTGATAATAAACGCCGCAGAATGCGAACCATACATAACCTCTGACCATCGTCAGATGCTTGAAGATCCTGACGCTGTTATCGGCGGAATAAAAACTGTCATGAAATTTCTTTCAATACCCAATGCCGTGATCGGTATTGAAAGCAATAAGCCTGACGCTATTTCCCTTCTTTCTGAAAAAAACAGCTTCAGACTCATCAATTACAGTAAAAACTCTTCCCGCTTCATATCCTCAGGGCGCAGAAAAGGTTCTTATTTACAATACTGTCGGCAGAATCGTTAAGGAAGGTCAGCGCCCTCAGACCAAAAAGTTATTGTTCTCAACGTTTCCACAGCCGCACAGATTTATAACTACTGTCAGACAGGCATGCCTCTTGTTGAAAGACGTTTAACCGTCGATGGCGATATAGTAAAAAAATCCAAGTAATCTAACAGTCAAAATCGGAACTCCGTGTCAAAGATTCTGGAATATGCACAGTGCGATACCGAAAAAATGAACAAGCTTATCTTGGGCGGTCCTATGATGGGAATGAGCGCATTTGACCTTGATACTCCTGTGGGTAAGGGTAACAATGCAGTGTTAGCATTTGAAAAATATTCAGAGCCTGTAGTTACAAACTGCATCAGATGCGGACGCTGTATAAAGGCTTGTCCTTTTGATCTGATGCCTACAGAAATGGAAAAGGCATATAAACGCAGAGACGTTGAAGCGCTTAAAAAGCTGAAAGTAAATTTATGCATGAACTGCGGCTGCTGTACCTATGCCTGTCCGGCAGGAAGAAAGCTTGCAGAAACAAATCAGCTTGCCAAAGCTCTGATACCAAGGAAATAAGAAAGGCGGTAAAAATTTGAATATATTAACTGTTTCACCTTCACCTCATGTTAAAGATAACATGAGTACACAGCGCATAATGCTGTGCGTAATAGCTTCACTTCTTCCGGCTGTAATAGCTTCAGGAATTATTTTCGGACTCAGAGCTTTAATGCTCATTGCAGTCTGTATACTTTCATGTATTATATTTGAAGCCGTTACAAGAATTATAATGAAAAAAGAACAAACAATCGGCGACCTCAGCGCTGTTCTTACAGGACTTCTTCTCGCACTTAATCTTCCTGTAACACTTCCGTTCTGGCAGGCTGTGATAGGCTGTTTCGTGGCAATTGTCATAGTAAAGCAGCTTTTTCGGTGGCTTGGGACAGAATTTTGCCAATCCGGCAATTGTGGGAAGAATCGTACTTATGCTTTCATTCACTTCAAATATGACCACATGGGCTGTTCCTCAATACTGGAAAGAAAACGGTAAAGAAATTGTAACAAGCGCAACTCCCCTTGTGACTGAAACTGCGTCATACAAGGATCTGTTCTTAGGCTACAGGCGGCTGTTTAGGCGAAACCTGTGCGCTGGCACTTTTAATAGGCGGTATTTACTTAATTGTCAGAAAAATCATTTCTCCTGTAACACCAATTGCATTTATCGGTACTGTTGCTTTGCTGAATCTTATCGCAGGAAACGACGTACTGTATCAGGTACTTGCAGGCGGTCTTATTCTGGGTGCGTTCTTCATGGCGACCGACTACGTTACAACTCCTGTTACTCCAACAGGAAAGCTTATTTTTTGGAATTGGTCGCGGTATAATAACATTCCTTATAAGACAATTCGGCGACTATCCGGAAGGCGTTTCATTCTCAATACTTCTTATGAATATAGTAACGCCTTATATTGACAGATTTACAATGACAAAACCTATAGGAGCAGTAAAGGAGGCTAAAGAAAAATGAAAGAAAAAATAATGCCCCCTTTGTACTGATGCTTATTTCAGCAATAGTCTGCGGACTGCTGGTACTTGCAAATTCAGCTACCAAAGACAAAATTGTAAAGGCTCAGGAGGAAAAATTCAGTAATTCACTTACAGAAACATTCGGAGAAGCAGATTATAAAATTACTGACCTCTCCTACGATGGTATAACATCAGTCACAACTGATGAAAAAGGAACAGAGTAATTTTTGAAATAATAGCAGACGGTTATTCAAAAGGCGGTCTTGATTTATTGATCGGTATTGACGAAAACGGCGGCGTATGCGGTATTAGCTTCCTTGCTATAGGAGAAACTCCGGGATTGGGTACAAAAGTACAGGAAGATCAAAGCTTCCTTGACCAATTTATGGGTGCAAGCGATGAAAACTACGAATTTGACGTAATAACAGGCGCTACATACTCCTCAAAGGGAATGAAATCAGCCGTAGACCTTGCCTTAAAAAAACCTACAATGAACACAAGGAGGAAATTTTAAATGGGTAATATAAAAGAACTTACCAAAGGAATAATAAAAAGAAAATCCGACTCTTGTGGGACTTCTGGGTATGTGTCCGACGCTTGCAGTCACCACTCAGGCGGTAAACGGGATCGGTATGGGACTTGCAACTACATTTGTTCTGCTGGGTTCAAATATAGTAATTTCACTGCTTAAAAAAGTAATTCCAAAGGCTGTAAAAAGCTTCCCTGCTATATCGTCATAATCGCAGGCTTTGTAACGCTTATAAGCTTTCTGCTTCACGGCTTTATACCAAGCCTTTATGACGCTCTGGGTACATTTCTTAATCTTATCACCGTTAACTGTATCATTTTAGGACGTGCGGAAATGTTCGCATGTAAAAATAAGGTCATTCCTTCCGCTCTTGACGGTCTGGGAATGGGTCTTGGTTTCACTCTTGCCCTGTTCCTTATGGGTTCGGTAAGAGAAATCATGGGTTCAGGCTCATGGATGGGAATTAAAATCCCGGGATTTGAACCTATGTCCGTATTTGTAATGTCTGCCGGAGGATTTTTTTTCGTTCTGGGCTGTATCATTGCTTTGGTAAACAAAATTGCCGGCAAAAAGCCTCCGCAGAAAATCGGCTGTGCAGGATGCCCCTAATGCCGCAAGCTGTGCAGGCAGAAAAGGAGGAGAATAATGAAAAGTATTTTTATTATAATGCTGTCGGCAATACTTGTTGATCAACTTCGTACTCTCAAATTCATGGGTATTTGTCCGTTCTTAGGCGTTTCAAAAAACTTTCCTCAAGTCTGGGAATGGGTGCGGCTGTAATATTTGTTATGACCTGTGCTACTGCCGTTACATATCCTGTATACTCTCTGATTTTTAGAGCCGAACGGTCTTGAATATCTCAATACAGTGGCATTCATTCTGATCATTGCACTGTTTGTACAGCTTGTTGAAATAATTCTCAAAAAGGTGATGCCGCCTCTTTTACAACGCCCTTGGCGTTTATCTTCCGCTGATAACAACTAACTGTGCAGTACTGGGCGTTACACTCCTTAATATTGACAACGGCTACACATTCCTTGAATCAATTGTAAACGCAGTATGTGCCGGAATCGGTTTCTCACTTGCGCTTATTCTGTTCTCAGGAGTACGCTCAAAACTCGAAGACGCCGACATTCCGAAAACATTCAAGGGAATCCCCGCAACTCTTATTGCCGCATCAATCGTATCTTTTAAGCTTTATGGCATTTTCAGGATTTATAAGTTAAAAAGGAGGAAGATAATAAATGTTTGAAACATACTTTGTTCCCATACTCATTTTTGCGGTACTGGGACTTCTTGCAGGAGTTTTGCTTACTGCCGCTTCAAAAATATTTTATGTAAAAACCGATGAAAGAATCGAACAGATTTCAGACGCTCTTCCTCAGGCAAACTGCGGAGCATGCGGCTTTGCAGGCTGCTCGGACTATGCAAATGCAATCGTTGAAAAAGACGCCGCAACAAATCTGTGCAAACCGGGCGGCACTGAAGTAAGCGCTAAAATAAGCGAAATACTCGGTACAGAGGCTATGTCGGTAACACCTGAAACGGCTGTAGTTCACTGTCAGGGAAACTGCGATGCAGTCAAAACAAGATTTACTTTTTTGACGGGGTTGCAAGCTGTTCTGCCGCAAAAAGACTTTACGGCGGCTCTAAAAAGCTGTACATACGGTTGTCTGGGCTACGGCGACTGCGTTAATGTCTGTGATGAAAGCGCCATTGAAATAGTAAACGGCGTGGCAGAAGTAACAGGCGCATGCATTGCATGCGGAAAATGTGTAAAGGTATGCCCTAACAGTCTGATTTCAATTAAACCGATAATCAATCACATCGGCGTTAAATGCTCCTCAAAGGACAACGGAAAAATTACAAAGCAATCCTGTTCAAACGGCTGTATCGGCTGTAAGATATGCGAGAAAAAATGCCTTTCAGACGCCATCAAGGTTGTTGACTTCCATGCCGTTATTGATTATAATAAATGTACCGGCTGCGGAACATGCTATGAAGCCTGTCCCACAGGCGCAATAACTAACTGCGAGGACTGATAAAATGAGAAAAAATTTTTTCAGTGATATTATGCACTGTATTCTGCGTTTCTCTTTGTTCCTGTTCTGATAAAAGAGAAGAAAATAAAAATGAAGTTTATGAAAATTTCAGGGAATATATTGCCGAAAACACTCTTGAAGAAAACTATTATATTCAGATTTCCAAAACAGCATCAGAATCCCACATTTTAACAGAGGCGTCAAAACTGAATGATGACTGCGCTTTTATGCATTACGACGTTAACGGTAATCTGAAATTTTTACCGTGACGGAAAATACACTGCTCTTTCAATTTCAAACCTATATATCCCCGAGGAAAAGGACGCTAAATGGGAAGATTTTTGAATATGAAAGCATGGCTGCCAGCTACCGAGAAATTATTGCACAGCTTTGCAGTAATACGGACGACAGCAGCAAAAAAATACCGTAAAAGACATAAACGTTTCCGATTCGGACAATAAAGAGTTTCCAGACAAATATTCCGTTCAATATGATTTGGAAACTGTTGATACAAGAGCTCTTTTTCAAAAACGGAGGAAATTTCGGCAGTCTCAGCATAAAATTTCTGTCTGATGAAAACGGTAAAAAGCTTTAAAGACATTTCTTTGAACTGTCAATACGATTACAATGATGAAATTTATGTAATATCCCGTAAAATACGGTACTCAATTTGCCCGATGAAAAGGAGAAAACGGACAGCGTCCGGAGGATATAGAAAAAAATATTCCAGGATTACGTTGACAAGCTTACCTCTGCATATACAAGCTCTGATTTTAATTATGAGGATTATCTGGATCAGTATATGAACCAGTAAATGCTTATGCTGACACAAAAAACGCTTTTTACCAATATTGGTAAAGCGTTTTTTTATTACTGTTGTTTATCCAAGCTCGTAAAAAGCTTTGCATTAAGATTGGGAAAAAAGCTGAGGTATATTCTGTCCATTCTAATGAAACTTCATCTTTTTCATCAATGGAATTAAACTCTATATAATCCTCAAGTGTTGCATAACCATAAAATTTATTAAAAAGCTTTTCCAGTAATTCCAGTGAAGCTTTTTCATAATTATATTCATCTTTGCCGTTTTCGCCTATTGTTCCGAACATACTTTCAAAATATTCATCAAAACTTGAATATTCATCATAATAATATTTGTACGAAAGCTCCTGCAATAAGGAAAATTCATCGTAAAGCTCGACATCATCATCAATCCCATATCTTTTGATAATATAAGATATATCCTCGTCACTATTCCGAAGATCTTCAATAAGAATTTCTTTAGTAACTACTACACCCGTTTCACTAAGACGGTTATACAGAATCTCCGCATTGTCAGAAAATTGCGATGGGATAATATAAATACTACCGTTGTAATTTACACACCAGCAATCCGCTTCTTCATAATAAGGAGCTCTTATCATTCCAAGCTCCAGCATACTTTCAAACTGTTCAAAGTTTAGAATACGTCCTTCAGATTGATTCAAATACATCGAACCGAATGAAGCTGAAGATTCGTCCGAACCCCAGCATTTTAAAGCCTCCGGAGGATACAATACAGCAGACAGATAATCAAATACTGTTATTTCGGGTACTTCAAGCATGTATTTTTCCAATAACGCAATAGTATTTTTTTGAATGATTCCCTTACAGGATAATCACTGTTTATATAACAGTATATGCTGTCAGTCAGCATCTGTTTTCAGACATATTAACATAATCCTTGCCGTATGCTTCACAAATTTCCTTTTGCCTGTGCTTTACTGATTTTATACTCATCAGAGTTTTCATTTAACATATCAGCAAGATAAATTCTATATGTTTCTGTTACTTTATTATTTATATGTTCAACATATTTCATATTATTAAAAATACATTTCTCTAGAAATTCGCCCATTTGCGGGGTTGAATCAAGAATAAACAACTGACTTATCTGCTCGTAAGTAAAGAGTATAACGCCTTGTTATTGAAGAACCGGTTTTAAGCTTATATGTAAAATTCACTTTATAACGAGGATAATCCGCTTTCGGAGTACCGTCATAATAAGTTTCAGAATCATAGCTATCTGAATAATAATAATCGTCACTGAAAAATGATTCTTCAAACTCTCCGCTGTTATATAAATCCAGAGCATCCTTATGAACTTTCTATCACTTTTTTTCAATAATTTGTTTCTGAGTATAAACTCGGTCAAATTTTTATCCAGATAATCTACATGATATCCCGAAATAACGTTCTGGTCGAATCCCTGATAACTTACTCTAACATTTTTTACGGAATTTACCGACGGAATTTTGCTTTCTACACCAAATCCTTTAGTACCAACGGCAATAATACATACTATCAAAATTGAAACCATAGTAACTGCATATCTTATAAACGATTTGTAAATTTTCTTAAAGCCTCTGTTAGTAATAACCTCAAATATAAGATAAACAATAAGCGAGAATATAATAACAGGAATAATCGTTGTTATATCATATCTTGCAATAAGAGAAATCGCCATAAGTACAGATGTTATAACAAGATAGTAAAGCGACTTTTGTAAACATAAGGTTTTGAAACGTCCTCCGCTTTTCTTTTCAAATACAAAAAACATGGAAAGCGCAAAAACCGACTGTGAACAATAAAAAGAACACAACCCATTTTTACCATAAGCTCCTGCAGAAATACAGCCTATAAAGTCAGAATAAGTATATTCATTTGAAGCCAAAAGATATATAAGATAAATTCCGGCGCCTATAGGACTTGTATAACCTAAAACAGGCAAAATTGTATCAAATATTGATACACCGTATAATTGTGCAAAAAACATTGTTGCAATAACTGCAATCAGTCCCGGTATCAGGATATTGATAATAAGAATATTTATTATACTTTCAAATAATGTACCTCAAAGCAGTTTAATACTAATACGGTAAGAGTATACAATAAGGCCATGATAAGCAGTCCGGCAAATTCGCCCCTGTATTATCAGAGATACAAAGGAACCGTTCTCAAGAACACCAGATATATTTTTTACACATACTCCCGACGCTAATAATATTGCCCATGAAAGAATACATGCCGCAATATACGGAATTAAGTAAACTGCAAGACCTGAAAAAAAAGTCGCTGATAAATTTATATTTTCTTTTTTTTATAGGCAAGAGAATAGATCATATCAACCTGTGATTTCTTATGAAGATAGCTGAAATTATTTACAGCTATAATTATACCGCAAAATATGGAGACAGCTATGCAGAATAATGAGATCATTGCAAAAAAATCCTATACTTATTTCACTCATACTTTCTTCATCTATTGCGACAGCCGTCAGAAGTACAGACAGCATAGGCAGTCCCAGCATCTGTAAAATACTTATTACAATCAGCATTTTTTTATTCTGTTTAAGACTCAGCTTAAAATTTGTCCAGAACATGTTATTTGTTCTCTGTTTCAATGGCATTATAGTCATAGCCCAGCACCTCCATTTCATAAATAAATATTTCTTCCAAAGACAGCGGTATTATATCAAGAACAATAGGTTTTTTATTGGTTCAAGCTTTTTTTGATTTCATCTACCTCTCCCCTTGCAATTAAATGATAAACGCTCTGATTTTTTCATAATGCAGTATTTCAACTCCCGTTCCGGCAAGCTCTTCCTTTTGAATAGTACTGAGGCATCTCCGGATCGGCAGATTTAAATACTGCCTGAATTTTATGTATATTTCCCTTGACGCTGTCCAGATCCCTGGAAAAAATAATTTTACCCTGATGCAGCAGCGGCAACGCTTTCGCAGACTTCATTAATTTCTTTTAAATTGTGCGAAGAAATAATAGTTGTCAGATTTCTGTCGATCATTGCGTCCACAAGCATTCTTTTTTAACAATAATTCTCATTGTAGGGGTCAAGACCGTCAAATGCTTCGTCAAGAAGTAAGTAGTCCGTCTGACACGCCAGAGCTGTAATTACAACCGCCTGTCGCTTCATTCCCTTTGAAAAAGCGTTAAGCTTTTTCTTTTTAGCGGCAGGTTTATAGTACTTCTGAGCTTTTCAAAAGTTCCTCTGAAAATTTCGGATAAAAAGCTTTTGTAATAATTTTTCAGTTCCTCCAGAGTAAAAAGATGTAAACTGGATTGTTTCGTCATTTATAAAAATATTCTTTTTTCTTAACTTTCGGATTGTCAAACACGGCTTCTCCGTCAATATAGATTTCCCCTTTTTCCTGCTTGTAAATACCTGAAAGCAGTCTCAGTATCGTAGACTTACCGGCTCCGTTAGAGCCCAGCAATCCAAATGCCGTTCCCTGCGGTATGGTAAAGGTCAATACTGTCAAGAACCTGAAAATCATCAAATTTCTTGACAACTCCTTTTTAATTCTATCATAATTCCACCCCGTCTATTCTTTCTTTAAGTTCATCCTTTGTAATACCGATTTTAACCGCTTCATACACTGAATGATCAAAAATCCTCTAAAAATATAATCCTTAACAGAAGAATCACAGATTTTTTTGCAATAAAACTGCCTCTTCCTGAAACAGAATATATAATCTTATTTCTTTCCAGTTCCTGATAAGCTTTGGCGACAGTATTCGGATTAACTCCGATTTCCTTAGCCAGACTCCTTACACTTGGAAGCTGTTCATTTTCTTTTAACACTCCTTTAATGATTAATTCAATTGTCTTTTTTTATAAAGCTGTTCATAAATCGGAGTTCTGCTTTGCAGGTCAAGATCAAACATATATCCACCCCCATTTTGCAAAATAGTGTACCGTTCAAACTAATACAGTTAGTATACAACAATTTTTAAGATTTGTCAAGTATATTTAATATTAAAAAATTAATGTAACATTTTAAAGCCTTCAATCGTATTATTGGTGAAGTACTTCAAAAGAACTGCAAAGGAGTGATCCAGAATGGAGCAAAACGACATGGAATTAATATACGATAAATTCAGTAATACAGTTTACCGAACCGCTTTTTCATACTGTAAAAACCATGCCGACGCAGAGGACATAACCTCGGACGTATTCATAAAGTGTTTTACCGGAAAATACGCCTATGACAGCGACGAGCATTTAAAAAGCATGGCTGATCCGCTGTACCATTAACCGATGCAAGGACATATTCAAGTCATTCAGATTCAAACATGTCGTAGCTCTCGATGACGCAGAAATTGTCTATGAATCTCCGGAAGAAAGTACAGTATTTCATGAAGTTATGAACCTGCCCGAAAAATACAGAATAGTTATACACCTTTTTTTATTACGAAGGATATTCAACAAAAAGAAATTGCTGAAATATTAAAAAAAATCTGATTCAGCAGTACGTACTCAATTATGCAGAGGACGGGAAATGCTTAAAAAATCACTTGGAAAGGAGTTTCATATATGAAAATTGAAGATTATAAAAATGTAACGGACAGAATAGAAATCAGAGAAGAATGCCGTAAGGAGATAATTAATATGAGTATTGAAAAAGAATAAATCAAAACACAAATGGTCAAAAAAGACTTTTATTCCTGTAATCGCTGCCGCCATAGTAGGCTGCACTGCTATTACCGCCGCTTTCGCAGATGATGTAATATCTGTATTTTCGAAGGAAAAAAGCAAAGCAGGAAATTACCGCCGAAGTCGCTGACGGAACAGAGTATAAGGTTAACAAAGGCAACCAACTTAATTATGATATACTGGAAGATCATGCAGAATCATTAAGTGAAGAATGCGATACTAACGGACTGAAAGTAAAAGCTGAAAGTATTTTTTGTGACGGTGAAAATTTAACTGTTATTTTTACAGCCGAAAACAATAATCCAGATATAGAAAACAACTATCATATCTTTGCAAAAGGAGTAAGAGTTGACATCGGCGGAAAATCCTTCAGCGACATAGATAATATGTGTCTGCCGTGGATCGACCTTATCAGAGACTACGAGGGAGCGTCTGCTTATACAGGTACGTTCCAGATGCATATTCCTGAAAATTTACGCTTTACAGACACAACCGACGTTAAGATTCATATTGGCGTATATGAATCTGCCGATGTCTGGGAAAACGGCAATATATTAGATTATTACGAATACTGTAGGGAAAAAACAATATAGATTATAGACAAGATCCACAAGGTGCTGAAAAAGTATTACAGTCAGTTTAACGCAGGCGGAGATTTTCTTTTTAAAGGTCACTCCGGATATGTCCGCAAACAAAATAAACGACACCATTTATAAAGATGAAGAAATCGGTATTGAAATCTGTCAGGTAAAATCAACTCCCTATTGCCTGTCAATAAAATATAAAAATTCTTCGGAAATGTCGCTGGCAATGCTTGTTTATGATGAAAACGGAAATCAGCTTGAACTTAATCTGGCAAATCAAGGAGAATACGATGGAAATTACCAGACACACAATTTCAGTTCAACAGATTCTAAAGCTATAACCGTTCAGTTTGTAGATAAAAATTCTGAAAATCTTGACGTTGTATGTTCTTTTGAAATTCCTCTGGATTAATATCAAAAAATTAAAAGCAGACACTTCATTCGTGTCTGCTTTAATTTTTACGTCTTTTTTATTGTTTAACCATATTATCAATAAAATATTTATGCACCGCGGTACTGCCTGTAAGCTCCGGATGGAAAGCAGTAACTAATTGTCTGTCTTGTTTTAGCAGCAATTATTTTATCGTTAACCGTTGACAGTACTTCAGCCTTTTCGCCAACGAATTCAATATAGGGAGCTCTTATAAAAGTCATCGGTATTTCGCCTATGCCGCTGAATTCAGCGTTAGTCTCAAAACTGCCAAGCTGTCTGCCGTATGCGTTTCTTCTGGCAATGATATTCATTGTTCCTATGTGAACAATATCGTCATTATAAATTTTTTCAGCAAGAAGAATCAGTCCGGCGCATGTTCCGAATGCCGGAAGTCCGTTTTTGATCATATCACGAATAGGATCCATAAGCTCAAGGTCATTTAAAAAAGCTTGCCCATGACAGTGCTTTCACCACCCGGAAGGACGATTGCGTCCATATGAGCTTCAATGTCCTTTTTTCTGTCTTATTTCAAATGTTTCAGCACCAAGACTTTCCAGCATTCTTTCATGCTCGATAAATGCTCCTTTTGAAGAGCAAGAACACCAATTTTCATTACTTGCCTCTTTTTTCAGCCATGCTAAGCAGCTGAATCTCCTGTTCGTTAATTCCTACCATAGCTTCGCCCAAATCCTCGGAAAGTTCAGCCAGCATTTTATAATCATTGTAATTTGTAACTGCTTTTTACAATTGATGAGGCACGTTTTTCAGGATTTCCGGATTTAAAAATACCTGAACCGACAAATACACCCTCTGCACCAAGTCGCATCATAAGCGCAGCGTCAGCAGGAGTTGCAACACCGCCTGCGGCAAAGTTTACAACTGGAAGCTTACCGTTTTCGGCAACATATTCTACTAAAGTGTAGTCAACCTGTAAATCTTTGGCAGCCTGATAAAGCTCGTCTTTTGACATTGAAGTGAGTCTGCGTATCTCACCCTGCATCATTCTCATATGTCTTACTGCCTGAACAACGTCTCCGGTGCCAGGTTCGCCCTTAGTTCTTATCATTGATGCACCTTCGCAGATTCTTCTTAGAGCTTCTCCTCAAATCCTTAGCGCCGCATACAAACGGTACGTCAAAATTTTTGTTTTATCAATATGATACTTGTCGTCAGCCGGAGACAATACTTCGCTCTCATCAATATAATCAATTTCAATAGCCTGAAGAATCTGCGCTTCTGCAAAATGACCGATACGGCATTTTGCCATAACGGGGAATTGATACAGCCTCCTGAATACCCTTGATCATTTTAGGATCGCTCATTCTTGAAACGCCGCCTGCCGCACGGCTATCAGCTGGTATTCTTTCAAGCGCCATTACTGCGCATGCTCCTGCTTTGGCTTCAGCAATCTTTGCCTGCTCCGGAGTCGTAACGTCCATAATAACTCCGCCTTTGAGCATCTGAGCCAATTCTTTATTAAGTTTATAACGTTCGTTTGCCATAAATTTCATACCTTTCTGTCAGCCAATTTTAAAATTAAACATCTTGACTGTTTTTTATAATACGATATAATAATACTACTAAATTGACATTGCTTCAATAGTCGGTTTTAGAATATTTAATAAGGTCGGTTGGAATGTTAACATTTAATCTTGATTCAAATAGTAAAACCCCTCTTTACGAACAGCTTTATTACCGCATAAGAAACGAACTTGAAACAGACGGCATAAAATCCGGAGAAAAACTGCCCTCAAAACGTGAACTGGCGTCACACCTGAAAGTAAGTGTGGTAACTGTAGAAACAGCCTATTCACAGCTTGCGGCAGAGGGATACATAACTTCGAGACCCGGAAGCGGATTCTACGCAGAAGCGGTTCAATACCGTACGCACCGGAAAACAGCAAAGATATATATTCCGGAAAAGTCCTGCTGCAAAAATTATAAATATAATTTTAAAACAAATATGGTTGATACCGGTTTGTTTCCATTTTCCACATGGGCAAAGCTTTCAAGAGAAACTTTAAGTGAGCAAAGTCCGGAACTATTAAGCGCATGCGATTCCAGAGGTATTTATGAGTCGCGTCTTGAAATTTCAGATTATCTCAAAAGCTTCAGAGGCATTGAGGTGCATCCGGATCAGGTTATAATCGGCGCAGGTTCGGAATATTTGACAGGACTGATAATACAGCTTCTGGGAAGAAATCTGGTTTACGGAATTGAAAACCCGGGATATACCAAAATTTTTAAAATTTTTTAATTCACATTGTTTAAAAATTCTGCCTATACCTATGGACGAATTGGGTGCGGAATGTGGATTCATAAAAAATTCCCAAGCAGACGCCGTACACATTACACCCTCTCATCATTTTCCTTTGGGAACCGCTATGCCCGTCAGCAGAAGAACGGAAATTTTAAACTGGGCATATTCTTCTCCAAACAGATATATTATAGAAGATGATTATGACAGTGAATTCAGATTCTCCGGAAAACCGGTACCTGCAATGAAAAGTCTTGACAGCAGAGACAGAGTTATATATATTAATACTTTTACCAAAAAGTCTTGCTCCCTCGATGAGAATCAGTTACATGATACTTCCTCCAAAGCTTCTTGAAAAATTTATGAAAGAACTTGGATTTTTATGCGTGTACAGTCCCCGTATTCGAACAGCTGACCCTTTCTAAGTTTATGGGAAGAGGACACTTTGAAAGGCATATACGCCGTATGAAAAAGCTTTACCGTCAGAGACGGATACACTGACAGAATCTATAGAATCATGCAAACTGAAAAATTATGTTAGTCTTAAAGGGCTTGATTCCGGGCTTCACGTACTTATGAAGCTCAACAATGGCATGAATGAAAAACAACTGGTAGAATCAGCTGCTAAGGAAAATGTAAAGGTCTACGGACTATCGGAATATTATTCCTTCGGAAAAAAAAAAGTACCGAAAAGCTGTATTGTTGCAGGTTATTCGGGACTTGACGAAAAAGAAATCACCAAGGTATAAAGTGCCTTGAACAGGCATGGACATAAAAATTTTAATTACATGGATTTTTTCTGTTCCTTTTTCACTGCGCACTGCTTTTTAAGCGACTGTTCAAAAAAGTATTCAGCTTTCCCTTTACTTTTCTTTTTCAGTAAGACAATTCCAGCGTTCAAGCAAGTTCCTTTCTTCAGTGTTCATATTGTTTTTACCGTATTTTATATTCGTTATGCCTGTTATATAGTCTATGGAAACATTATAAAAATTTGAAAGCGTTATAGCATGATGAAGCGGTAATTCTCTTTTTCCGCTTTCATATTTCTGATATTGTGACTGATTGGTATTTAATAATTCTGCAATTTCCTTTTGTGTTTTATCCGCATCTTCACGTAAATCACGTAATCTTTGATAATAATACATAAAAATTCCTCTTCTGTTTTGTGCCTAATAGAGATATTATAATATATCCGTTTGAATATATTGACAAAATAGACTCAATGGAGGTATAATATGTAATATGATGTCCGAATGAATATAATTTATCCGAACATCTTTCTCCTTTTTTATAATCATACAATCAGTAAATCTGCAAATCGCCCCTAGCAGTTTAATAATATACATCTCACCTTCCCCAAAAGTGAATATAATATTTATGCAGGGGCGATTTGCAGATTTATTAAAAACGATTCCGCAAACAAACCGAAGCTTCGGTACTGTATAACGGCAAAACAAGTTATTTTTTCATAATTTTTATTATATTATTTTTTTAGCTATTGACTTTTTGGACTTTAAAGTGGTATACTATTAAATACAAAATATTAAAGGAGAAATTCAAATGATTATAGTATGCAAAAATTCAACGGAAACAGAAATAAAAAATTTGACAGATAAATTTGAAGATTTAGGATTCAGAACACATCTCAGCACAGGTACTGAAACAACTATTATCGGACTCATTGGCGACACCTCAAAGATTGATGTTGAAGACGTTGCCGCACTTGACATTGTTGAAAAAGTTCAGAGAGTATCAGAGCCATACAAACTGGTCAACAGAAAATTTCACAATGAAGATACTGTGATAGACGTAAACGGAGTTAAAATCGGCGGAGGACATTTTGCAGTAATGGCAGGACCTTGCTCCATTGAAAGCGAAGAACAGATTGTAAACTGTGCAAAAGCAGTAAAAGCTTCCGGCGCAAACTTTTTAAGAGGCGGAGCTTTTAAACCCCGTACTTCACCTTACGCATTCAGAGGTCTTAAAGCAAAAAAGGACTGGAGCTTCTTCTGACTGCAAAAAAAAAAAACCGGACTTCCTATTGTAACAGAGCTTATGAGCCTTGAACATCTGGATCTGTTCAACGATGTTGATATTATTCAAATTGGCGCAAGAAACATGCAGAATTTTGAAATGCTTGCAGAAATCGGAAAAAATGCCGCAAACCTATTCTTTTAAAAAGAGGTCTTGCAAATACTATTGAAGAATGGCTGATGAGTGCTGAATACTTTATGTCAGGCGGAAATGAAAATGTAATTCTCTGCGAAAGAGGAATCCGTACATTTGAAACTGCTACAAGAAATACTTTTGATGTTTCAGCAATTCCGGTACTTCATAATCTAACTCATTTGCCTGTTATTGCGGATCCAAGTCATGCTTCAGGCAAATCTTCTCTTATAAAACCACTTGCAAAATCAGCAGTTGCAGCCGGTGCAGACGGACTTATGATCGAAGTTCATCCGGAACCGTCAAAAGGCATTGTGCGACGGTGCACAGTCTCTCACTCATGACGCATTTGACGATGTTATGACAGATGTAAAAAAAAACTGTGTGAATTTGAAAATAAAACTTTATAAGGAATGGTAAAAATGAAAATACTTATTGTAGGTCTGGGTCTTATCGGAGGTTCTTACTGCAAAGCGATTACCAGCTATACAAATCATGAAGTATATGGTCTTAACAGAAATCAAAAAGTAATAGAAGACGCAGTAAAATGCGGCTGTATTATAAGAGGTGCGGATACATCTGAGCTTGAGTTATTCGATATGGTAATAGTATGCCTGCATCCGCAGCCTACCGAACAGTTCATGAGAGACAATATGAGTAAGTTCAAAAAGGGCTGTATACTTACTGATGTATGCGGAATAAAAAGGTCAGATGACGATCAATATGACAAAACTTGCCGCTGAACATGGCGTAAATTATGTCGGCACTCACCCTATGGCAGGCAAAGAGCGTTTCGGTTTTGATTTTTCAGACGGCTCACTGTTTATCGGCGCTAATTTTATTGTAACACCTCTGCCGGAAACTGACAAAAACTCTGTCCTGACTGTTGAAACTCTGGCAAGAGACATGGGATTCGGTAAAATCGTAGAGACGTCTCCGTTTGACCACGACAGCATAATCGCTTATACCTCCCAGCTTGCCCATGTAGTTTCAAGTGCATACGTTAAAAGTCCCACAATGCAGAAAGAACTTGGATTCAGTGCCGGAAGCTTTAAGGATACGACAAGAGTGGCAACACTGAACGAGACAATGTGGACAACGCTTTTTATGTCGAACCGTGACTGCCTTGTGTTTGAAATTGACGAGCTTATAAAGCATCTGACAGAATATCGGGACGCTATTGCCGATAACAACAGCGATACTCTTTGAACAGCTTCTTAAAGACGGTCGTATCCTCAAAGAAGAAAAGTTAAAACAACGCACAAAAGAAAGTGAATAAACTTGTTAAATAATAAAGTCAGTGGTATAATAAGGTTATAAAAATCAAAGGAGAATAAATTATGATAAAACATATCGTAATGTTCAAGCTGTCAGAAAATGCAGACAGTAAGACTAAAAAAGAAAATCTTGATACCGCACTGGAAATGCTTAAAAATTTCAAAGCGCTGATTCCCGTAATGAAAGACTTCAAGGCTGTTACAAATTCACCCGACGCTCCCGACAGCAACTATGACCTTGCTTTAATATGTGATTTTGCAAGTATTGACGATTTAAATGCATATCAGAACCATCCGGAGCATTTGAAATTCGGAAAATTCATAACTCAAGTCAGAGAATCCAGAGCATGTATTGATTATGAATATTAAAAAATCCCTGCTGACGCAGGGATTTTTATTTTACGGTAAAAGTCTGTTAATATCTCTCGGGAACATACTGCATGTTCTGATATTCTGAGCATTAATAATTTTCATTACAAGTCTTTCAAGACCGATTCCAAGACCGCCGTGAGGAGGCAAACCGTATTTATGAGCTTCGAGATAATATTTAAAGTCATCAGGATTAAGACCCTGAGCTTTCATCTTAGCTACCTGCTCGTCATAATCATGAATTCTCTGTCCGCCGCTTGTTATTTCAAGACCTCTGAAAAGAAGGTCAAACTTATACGCAAGTCTTGGGTCTTTTTAGAATCCATAGCATAAAACGGTGGTTTAGATGATGGAAAATGAGTTACGAAAAAATAAAATCGCTGTCAAATTCTTCCTTAGCATACTCACAAATTGAAACTTCGTCCTCAGGTTCAAGATCAAGCTTATTTCCCGAACCCTTGTTTCCAAGAACTTCTTTAGCTTCAAGAAGCGTAACACATGGGATTTCATTGATCACAGGTACTTCTGCTTCCAAAATTTCAATTTCATTTGCATAATTTTCCCCTGATGTAATCCATAACGTATTTCAGCATAGCAGTTTCCATTGCCATAACGTCATACATACTGTCAATATAACCCATTTCAAAGTCAAGACCGATATACTCGTTAATGTGTCTTGAAGTTGCATGTTTTTTCCGCACGGTAAACAGGTCCGATTTCAAAAACTCTGTCAAAGAACGCAACGGCAGTTTGTTTATAGAACTGCGGCGACTGATTCAAGAATGCCGGTTTGTCAAAGTATTCCAAATGGAAAATATTTGAACCGCCCTCAGCACCCTGTGCAACAATTTTCGGAGTATGGATTTCAGTAAAGTTTTTCTTTCAGCATAAATTCTCTGAATCCGTTGCATACGCCCTCCTGAAGCTTGAAAATCGCTCTTTCATAAGCATTTCTCAAAGCTACGGAACGATTATTGAGGTTAATATCAAGAGTACAGCCCAGACGCTTGTTAGGAACATGCAGAGGATATTCCTCAGCAGGACTTGAAATAAGACTGATAATTTTTTTCAAAATAAGCTCAATTCCGTTGTAACCCTTTTCATTTTCTGTTACAGTACCTGTAATATTAACAAAATATCCCTCTTTAAGACCATCAATACTGTCCTTGCAGTTTTCCGAAGAATAAATAGTCTGAATCAGATATCTTCCCGTACGTACAACGATAAATGAAAACTCACTCATATTTCTGATTTTATAAACACAGCAGCTAAGTGTAATATCCTTGCCGATATTGTCAACAGCGTCAGACAATACAAATTCTTTTTTTTAAGTGTATCAGTACCTATCTGCATTATATTTTTTCTTAGTACCGGGCTTGTATTTGTTTACATCGTTATAAGCCGTCATATTAAGCTGAGTTTCAGCAGAAACAATTTCTTCGGATTTACTGTCCTCGCTTATGTCAGACGCAGCGGTACTCTCTGAAAGATTCTTTTTCAAGTTCTTCTTTAATTATCTTTTGAGTACAAGCGCCTTTAAGCTGTTTTGAACACTGTCCCATAAGGAAACCGAAAACCTTTGTTTCGCCGTTTCGGTACTGCTGAGCTGCTGTCTCATTTGCCTTTAATACAGAATCAATTACTTCTGCAACCTTTGCCATATCATTAACGATAAGCATTCCTTTTTTTCCTTGGCAATTTCCTCTGGAGACTTGCCGCTTGAGATCATTTCACGAAGGATTTTCTTAGCATCGTTTTTAGAAACCTTATCTGTATCAGCCATTTCAACCAGCTTTGCAAATGCGTCTGCTTCAAAAGGCAGACTATCCATTGAGACCTCTCCTAAATTCACACGACGGAGCAGTTCTACAATAATAAAGTTAGCAACGCTCTTAGGATTGTTATATACTTTAAGCGATTCGTCAAAGAAGTCTGAAACACGCTTCTGATTAACAAGAATTTTAGCGTCAACCTCTGAAAGACCATACTCACCCGTATATCTTGCCAGACGCTTATGAGGCATTTCCGGAAGCTTTGCTTTTATTTCATCAAGCATTTTCATCAGTAAAATTAACCTGTAAAATATCAGGTTCAGGGAAGTAACGATAGTCATGAGCGTCTTCCTTTGTTCTCATGGAAGTGGTTTCGCCTCTGTTATCGTTGAAACGTCTTGTTTCCTGAATGACCTTTTTGCCCATGTCAAGAAGTCTTGACTGACGCTTGATCTCAAAATCTATAGCACGTCCAATCGATTTCAAGGAGTTTAAATTTTTACACTCTGTTCTCGTACCGAATTCCTTGTCCTCCGGTCTCATAATGGAAACGTTTACATCTGCTCTGAGAGAACCCTGTTCCATTTTACAGTCGCAAACTCCTGCGTACTGTAAAAGCAGACTTACTTTTTCCACAAAAGCCTTTGCTTCTTCTGCGGAAGAAATATCAGGTTCAGTAACGATTTCTATAAGCGGTACTCCGCATCTGTTGTAGTCGGCAAGAGAAACAGCGTTGAAGTCGTCATGAACAAGCTTACCTGCGTCCTCTTCAAGATGGATACGGTTTTACACGGATATCCTTTTTCTTTCCGTCAACTTCAATCGTAACAACACCGTTTATACAAAGGGGAAGATTCAGTCGCGAGATCTGATAAGCCTTTGGAAGATCGGGATAGAAATAATTTTTACGGTCAAATACTGAAAATTTATTGATATCACAGCCAAGAGCAAAGCCTGCTTTTACCGCATATTCAACAGCAGTCTGGTTAATTACCGGCAAAGTTCCGGGCATACCTGTACAAACAGGGCAACAGCGTGAATTAGGGGTCTCCGCCGAATTCTGCATTACAGGTACAAAAACCTTTGATTTAGTTAAAAGCTCGGCATGAACTTCAAGACCGATAACCGGAATATATGATGACATTATTCTTCTCCTCCTTTAAACCATTTCCGGCGCTTTATAAGCGAAAGTCTTTTTTTCAAAAGCGTCCGCGCCCGATGATGGAAGCCTCGTCGAACTTCTTTCCGATAATTGACATACCAACAGGCATACCGTCCTTGTTATATCCGCATGTTGTAGATATAGCCGGAAGAGAGGCAATGTTTACTGTTACGGTACAGATATCAGCCTTGTACATTTTTACAGGATCTGATACATTTTCGTCTGCATTATAAGCAACGGAAGGCGTAGTAGAGAGTCAATATCATATCGCACTTTTCAAAAAATACTGTCATATTCCGCTGATATTTTCTGTCTCAGTGCAAGAGCCTTACCGTAGTATGCGTCATAGTAGCCGCTGGAGAGAGCATAGTTTCCGAGAAGTATTCTTCTCTTAACTTCACTGCCAAATCCCTCCGCCCTTGAATTACAGATAAGCTCGTTAAAGTTTTCACCGATCTCACTGCGGTGACCGTACTTGATACCGTCATATCTTGAGAGATTTGAGGATGCCTCGGCAGAAGAAATCAGGTAGTATGCAGGAACAGCATATTTAAGACTCGGCATACTGCATTCTATAAAGTTCCGCACCCATTTGCTTGTATGTTTCAGCAGACTTTCAGTACTTCGTCTGCAACTTCTTTATCAATGCCTTCTCCGTAAAATTCTTTTGAATGGCAATTTTAACGCCCTTCATATCCATTCCGATTTTAGCGGTAAAATCCTCAGTAGGATTTTTTTGAAGAAGTACCGTCATGTCTGTCATAACCGGCAATAGCGTTTAAAATCACTGCACAGTCGTGAGCGTCCTTTGCAAGAGGACCGATCTGGTCAAGAGATGAAGCGAAAGCTACAAGACCGTAACGTGAAACTCTGCCGTAAGTCGGTTTCAGACCGGTAACACCGCAGAATGCCGCAGGCTGTCTGATCGAACCGCCCGTATCGGAGCCTAATGCTCCCGCACAAAGGGAGGCGGAAACACTTGCCGCCGAACCGCCCGAAGAACCTCCGGGAACTCTGTTCAGATCATACGGATTTTTTGTCTTCGCAAAAGCGGAGGTTTGAGTTGAACCGCCCATAGCAAATTCGTCCATACTAACTTTTCCCAGCATAACAATATTCTGTGCATCAAGCTTTTCCATAACTGTAGCGTTATAAGGCGGAATAAAATTTTCAAGCATTTTTGAAGCGCAGGTCGTTTTAACGCCGTCCGTACAGATATTGTCCTTTATCGCCATAGGAATACCGCAAAGAGGCGCAAAGCATTTCCGGCTTTGGTTTTTTCCTGAGCCGCTTTAGCGCTTTCAAGCATTTTCTTCCGTAACAGTAATATAGCTTTTTACATTACCGTCATATTTTTTATTCTCTCAATATAACCCTGAGTAAGCTCGGAAGCAGAAATTTCACCGCTGTCCAGCATCTTTCTCATGTCTCTTATTTTAAGTTTTGTAATATCCATATCCTAACCTCTTATCCGAATTATTCAACAACCTTAGGAACAACAAAACAGTTTTGACTGTTAACTGCATTTTGCAGTATTTTTTTCCGTAGGCATACTGGCTTCCGATTCGTCCTCACGCAGATTGTTCAGATATACATTCTTATTATCTGCAAGCGCATTGTATTCAACGTCAATTTCCTTTGATTGTATCCATAATTTCGATGATACTGGTCATTTCTTCAGCTGTTTTTTTTCAGTTCTTCATCAGTAAATGAAAGCTTTCCAAGTTTGGAAAGATACGACACCATTTCAAGATCCAAATCAAATCCCTCGTTTCTGCATTATTTCATTAGAATAAACTTATTAAATTATACTACATTTTAGCAATCATTGCAAGATTTTTTTATTATTACTTGCAAAACTAATAATTTTATATCGTTTTATTTCTATAATATTGCATTTTTTCTCTAAAAAGCTTGTTGATTTTTTACAGAAAATAATATATACTTATATTGTTAATTTAAATCAAAGGGGCGATAAAAATGAAATTTACAAAAATGCACGGTATCGGCAACGATTACATATATGTAAACTGCTTTGAAGAAAAAAGTTGACAACCCCGAAAAAGTTTCCATATATGTAAGCGACCGCCGTAAGGGCATAGGCTCTGACGGACTGGTTCTTGATTATGCCTTCCGATAAGGCTGATTTCAGAATGAGAATTTTCAATGCGGACGGTTCTGAGGCAATGATGTGCGGAAACGCTACACGCTGCATCGGAAAATATGTTTATGATAAAGGCCTGACGGATAAAACTGAAATTACTCTTGAAACCAATTCAGGCATAAAGTACCTCACACTGTTTCCGGAAAACGGCAAAGTAGAATTTGTTGAGGTAGATATGGGCAAAGCTATACTTACACCGAAAGATATTCCGGTAAATTCCGATAAGGAAAGATTTATTTCCGAACCTGTAGAGGTTGACGGAAAGGAATATAACATCACCTGCGTATCAATGGGCAATCCCCACGCTATAGTATATATGGACGATATAAATAATCTTGAACTGGAGAAAATCGGCCCGTCTTTTGAAAATCACAAGCTCTTCCCCGACAGGATCAATACTGAATTCATAGAAGTTATTGATTCCCAAACTCTTAAAATGAGAGTTTGGGAAAGAGGGAGACGGTGAAACCTTCGCCTGCGGAACAGGCGCATGTGCCTCGGTTGTAGCGTCAGTACTCAACGGCTACTGCAATCATGACGAGGAAGTCACCGTTCATCTCAGAGGAGGCGACCTGAAAATAACATGGAACTCTGACGGTACTGTTATTATGAAAGGTCCTGCCGCACTTATCTGTGACGGAGACGTTGATGTAAGTCATATAAAATAATTTTAAGGAGTAATACAATGACAAAAAGTAAACAAAAATTTTGAAAACCTTGTTCCAAACTATCTTTTGCAGACATCGCAAAAAAAGACTAACGAATTTATAAAAGCAAACCCCGATAAAAGCTTATCCGACTGGGTATCGGCGACGTTACTCTTCCTCTGGCACCCGTAGTTGTTGAAGCGATGAAAAAAAGGGATGTGACGAATTAGGTGTAAAGGAAACTTTCAAAGGCTACCCTGATTACGAAGGATACGAATTTTTAAGAACTGCCATTTCAGATTACTACAAAAAGCTTCGGAGTTAACGTATCAGCCGATGAAATTCTTGTAAATGACGGAGCTAAAAGCGACGCTGGTAATATCGGCGACATTTTTGCAGAAGACAACGTAATTCTGGTAACAGACCCTGTTTATCCGGTGTATGTTGATTCAAACATTATGGCAGGCAGAAAAAATCCTCTATGCGGACGGTACAGAAGAAAATAATTTCTGTGCAATGCCCGATCCTGACGTAAAGGCAGATATCATATATCTCTGCTCCCCTAACAATCCTACAGGCGCATGCTTAAACAAGGAACAGCTTAAGGCTTGGGTCGACTATGCAAATGCAAATAATTCTCTTATCATATATGACGCTGCATATGAAGCATTCATTACCGAAGATGATATACCAAGAAGTATTATGGAAATTGAAGGTGCAAGAACATGCGCAATTGAAATGTGCTCGCTTTCAAAAACTGCCGGATTTACCGGTACAAGATGCGGTTATACTGTAATTCCTAAAGAGCTTTGAGCTTGACGGTACAAATATCTACAAACTCTGGTACAGAAGACTTTCCACAAAATTTAACGGCGTATCCTATCCTGTACAGTGTGCGGCTGCGGCTGTATTTTCTGAAGAAGGACAGAAACAGACTCGTGAAAATATCGCTTATTACAAGGAAAATGCAAAAATCATTGCCGATACAATGGACGAACTGGGTATCAAGTACACAGGCGGCGTAAATTCTCCTTACATCTGGCTGAAGTGTCCGAATAATATGGGAAGCTGGGAATTTTTTGATTATCTTTTGAACAATATTTATGTAGTAGGAACTCCGGGCGAGGGCTTCGGTAAAAACGGCGCAGGCTGGTTCAGACTCACTTCTTTCGGAGACAGAGAAAACACTATTGAAGCAATGAACAGACTTAAAAGTCTTATGAAAAAAATAATGATTAAAACAATAAATACTGCGGCACTGTTGTATTGCCGCAATAATATCTGACTTCATCTATACAATATTTTTTTTAAAAAATAAATTTATGAATATTACAAGCTTTTTTCTCTCACACTATAAAAAAGGAGGAAAAGCAAATGAAAAAAATCAAAAAAAAAGACTATCCTGTGACCCCTGCCTACGAGGATATAATGTTTAATGAAGCAGGCTCTTCAAACGAGTGTACCGGCTTGATACCCTCCGCCGTGTTGACGGAATCTGAATATGATTCGTATGAAGCTTTATACGATTTCTGCCTGCCTTCAAGTGTAAAAAGAAGATATTGAAAAAAAAATAAAGTTATCTTATAAGGGACGAATTTTAAGCGTCCCTTAATTTTTTTACTAAAAACTGAGATTTTATGTATTCCCAAATCGTTTTATTAATGAAGCTTCAAAAAATGAACGAAAGGAGATGATGCAATGGATAACATTATATTCTGCCAAAAACTCGAAAAGTATAAAAACACTGTTTTCCGTCTTTGCTTATTCATACTGCGGAAACATTTCGGACGCTGAAGACATATCTCAGGAAGTATTTTTTGAAATTCTACACCTTAGATCGTGTATTTCAAAGTGAAAACGAAGAAAAAAAGCATGGCTTATAAGAGTAACTGTTAATAAGTGCAAAGATATTTTTAAATCATCATGGTACAAAACCAAAACTTCACTGGAAGAATGCAGAGAAGTATATTCTATGAACGAATCACAGTCTGAGCTTATAGATGTTCTAATGTCAATTCCGGAAAAATACAGAATAGTCATTCACCTTTATTACTACGAACAGTATTCCGTTAAAGAAATTTCAGAAATAACAAGCAGAAAAAAGAATTCACCGTTCAAACAAATTTACAAAGAGGCAGAAAGCTCATTGAAAAAAAAGCTTAAGGAGTAAGAAGAATATGAACAAAAACTTATATATGGAAACTATGAATAAAATTTCTATGAATGAAAATTGTACGGAAAGAATAATAAAAGAGGCTGAAAGCAGCGTAAACACATCACAATACAAGCCTAAAAGAAAAATCCGCTTTATTCCGGTGATGGCGGCAGTAGCAGCAGCCCTTACATGCGGTACATGGGCGGCAGCTGAAAGCGGCGGATTTGAATGGATTAGAACTTTCTTTTTCAGAAACGTCAACAGATATGGAAATAACAGATGTTGAAACTAGTCTTATAGGCGAAATGGAAAATTTCAGCTATGAATCCAGCAGCAGCGATATAAGTTTTACTCCCGTTGGAATGATTGCTGATAAACTGAACATTTACTGTATTGTAAAACCGGAAGGCATAGACGCCGAACAAATACAGTTCATTGCTCTGAATTCAGATGGTATAGATTATGAATCAGGGATATTCAGGCAATCTTGATGCCTATGAAGATGAAAATACAGGAAATCTAATAATAAAATACAATTTATGCGAACAATATTTTTTTGCGAAAACAACAATGTAGATATTTATCTTTCAAATTATAATTCAAATAATATAAGCGAAGATGAAAAAGCCAGACAAACTTTCATTGACATTAACAGCGGAAAAAAAATATATAGATCTTCAAAGTCATGAATGGGAAAATGATTTTGACATTTTCAGAATCAGCTTTACATTAAATTTCGGCAACATAAATACTTTGCATGTAGGCTATAATAATTATCCTAAAAGAAGTTAATTATCAAATAACTGACCTTATAATTACACCTTTTATCTGCGATAATAGAAAGCATCGGAGAAACAGTTATTAATGATAACGAATTAAAAACTAATTATGACTGATGAAAGTATCATATATACAAATCCGCTGTTTAACGGCGGATATTCCACATATGAAGATGGTAAATCACCGTATCATCATGCTCAATGGATATTCGATGAACCTATAGACCCGGACAACATTTCACAAGTTTATATTAATGACAATCTCATATACGAAAAAAGAATAATTTAAAAAAAGTCCGGAAATTCCGGACTTTTTATTTATTTATGAACAAATTATTAAATAAAAGCAAATATTATATTAATTATAAAAAATATATTGAAAAAAAATGTCAAAATATGTATAATGAAAATATAATCTGGATTATATATTATAAAAAAAAGAGGTTTAAATTATGAAAAGATTTTTTAAAAGCGTATTTTCTTATTTATTAATATGCATGCTGTTTTGCTGTCCTATAACTAATGTTTATGCAGACGAAATCAATGCAAGAATTGTATCGGCAGAAGCTATGACGATTTCTGCAAATAATACATATTATATAAGAAATTACAAAAAAGCAATTTATATCTTGACGTTGCGGCTCAAGTTACAAAGAATTAATACAACATTCTTTTTTATGGGCGGTAATAATCAACGTTTTGTTTATCAAAACAATACTCTGAAATCCGTTCACACAGGAAGCTATGTAACAACTGGTGCAAATTACGCATTTTGATTTTCCAAGAGCCGTAGTTGGATCATCACTAAAAGATTTCTTTATCAGTAAATACAGATGGAACTTACTGCATTTTTAAAAACAGGACGGTAATACCTGGAGAGAGCTCTTGATGTATATAACTCCACATCTGTTGTGGGTTGGGCTGAATATACAGCCTCAAGCAGTCAGAAATGGGTACTGGAAGACGGAAATCAGGCAGAAATCGCTAGAGGTACTTATTATATTATTAATGCGAACAGCGGAAAATATCTTCAGTTAAATGAAACTACCGGCGGCTTGGTACAAAAATACATTAAACAGCGGCAATAATCAGAAGTGGGAAATTATTAAAACTTCAAGCGGTAATTACCAAATCAAAACAAAATCCACAAAAATATACCGGTTATATAAATATTGGTACCGATAATTACGGCGTAGTCAATAGTTCAAGTATGAACATAGATATTTATGAAAATGATAACGGTACATACAAACTTCACATGCCTAACTTATCATATTGTCTGGTTGTTCAGAATGCTTCTACATCAAATCTGGCAAAAATAATCTGGTATCCTTATAATAATACATATAACGAGCAATACGTAACTGAACGCCAGCCAGAT
>VOFK01002263.1_pt1 | contig 28093 bp, 46 predicted proteins | sample 5384121 | NCBI WGS metagenome assembly VOFK01 (sample SAMN12384730, study PRJNA508395) | human gut metagenome | isolation source: healthy gut J | host: Homo sapiens | reverse complement strand
ATCGGTATTACTTCGTTCGGTTACATATTGCTTGATCGTCAAAGGGCCTTGTCGCGTTTCGGCCGTAACTATGTCGGCGTCGGCGAGTATCTGGAACACGAATTTCCGCTGCTGAACGTGCGTTTCATCTCGGTCAGCGACAACGTGGACAGCTACCTCGACCCGCTCGGTGAACAATCTCGTCGTGCCGTTCAAGAACATTCTAAATGACGAATACGCCCGCGACATCTCCAACAAGGTTCGCGCATCGCTTGATTTGAAGCGCCGACAAGGCAAATTTATCGGCTCGTTCGCGTCCTACGGCTACCGCAAAGACCCGAATGACCACAGCCGTCTGCTGATCGACGAGGCGGTCGCCGCGGTCGTGCGCGATATTTTCAACTGGTTCATCGGCGGCACGAGTGTGCTCGGCATTGCAAAAAAACTGAACGCCATGGGTATCCCGAACCCGTCCGCCTACAAGCGGCAGCAGGGCATGAACTACTGTCACCCCGCATCGGATAAACTGGACGGTCTGTGGCCGGACAGCTCGGTTCGCCGCATTCTGCGCAATCCGCTGTACACCGGCACGATGGTACAGGGCAAAAATCGCATGAAAAGCTATAAGCTGCACATCAGCGAGGCTGTGCCAGAGGACGAATGGATCACCGTTGAGCAGACACATGAGGCCATCATCCCCATCGAACTGTTCGACAAAGCACAGGCGCTTTTTGAGCGCGACACGCGCACCGCACCGGCGCAGCCTAAAGTCTACCTGTTCTCCGGTTTTCTCCGCTGCGCTGACTGCGGCAAAGCGATGAACCGCAAGCAGATTTCCCAGCCTTTTACGGCAGCTATCACTACTATATCTGCTCAACGTTCAAAGCAGCACAGCGGCGCCTGCACTGAAGCATACCATCCGCAGCGACCGTCTGGAACAGGCCGTGCTCGAGACGCTCCGCAGCCAGATCGCGCTGGCGGTCGAGATGGATGAGCTGATTGCCGAGATCAACCGCAGCGGCGCGCGCAGCCGTTCCGCAGACCATCTGCAAGCCGAGCGGGCACAGCTTACGTCGAGCGTGAAACGCATCGAGCAGATGAAGCTGTCCCTGTATCCGACTGGAAAGCCGGAGACATCTCCCGCGAGGAATACCATCGTCTGAAAGAGCAGTTTGAGCAGCAGCAGACCAAGCTGGATACACGCCTTGCTGCCCTGCAAACGCGCATCGACGAGGCGCAGAACGGCGTGAACGAGACCAACTCGTTCCTGTCGCAGTTCATCAAATACCGCAATCTGCAAACGCTGACGCGCGAGGTCGTTGTCGAACTCATCGACATGATTTACGTCCACGAGGGCGGTAAAATCACGATAAAATTCAAGTTTTCCGATGCCTATGCGGCAGTGCAGGACTATATCCGCAAGCATGGAAAGACCGCATAGTCCTAAAAATAACATCTTCCCCCGCTGCCTGCGACACGCTTTCCTGCCTGCTGCGCGAGCTCGGCGCGCAGCCGACCGACTTTGACTGCATCGTGACCGGCGACCTCGGCAGGGTCGGCGCAGATCTGCTGCTGACGCTGCTGCGTGAAGACGGCATCGACCTTTCCCCGGTCTATTCAGACTGCGGCATCCTGCTGTTCGGTGATACATTGCAGGACGCTCATGCAGGCGGGTCAGGCTGCGGTTGCTCGGCGGCTGTACTGTGCGGACCGCTTCTGCGCGATATGCACGAGGGGAAGATACGCCGCATGATATTCGCCGGGACCGGCGCGATGATGAGTCCGACCTCGGTGCAGCAGTCACAGCCGATCGCCGGAATCTGTCACGCAGTCGTGCTGGAAAGGAGCGGCGCATGAATTACTGGAACGCATTCTGGGTCGGCGGCGCGATCTGTGCGATCTGTCAGATCTTCATCGACCGCACCAAACTGACGCCCGCCCGTATTCTGGTGTCGCTCGTCGTGCTCGGCGTATTTCTGCAGGCCGTCGGCGTCTATCAGCCGCTTGTCGACTATGCCGGAGCCGGCGCGACCGTCCCCCTGCTCGGGTTCGGCTACTCGCTCGCCAAGGGGCGTGGCCAAGGCGGTCGCGGAGAGCGGCCTCATCGGCGTGTTTACCGGCGGCGTGACCGGTGCGGCCGGCGGCATCGCCGCCGCCATCACCTTCGGCTGTCTGTTCGCGCTGATCGCGAAACCGAAATCCAAAAGCTGAAAGTCCGGAGAACAGGTTCATTTCCCCTGTTCTCCGGACTTTCTATTGCATTACTTCAACAAAAAGACACCCTGTCGGGTGTCTTTTTGTTTGTGATCAATTAGCCGATCATCTTAGCGGTGCTTACCTTGATGCCGGGGCCCATGGTAGAAGCTACGACGCAGGAGCGTACGTACTGACCCTTGCAGCAGCCGGCTTAGCCTTGATGATAGCGCCCATCAGTGCGTTGAAGTTGTCAGTCAGCTTCTCAGCGCCGAAGGAAACCTTGCCGATCGGGCAGTGGATGATGTTGGTCTTGTCCAGACGGTACTCGATCTTACCAGCCTTGGACTCCTTGAACAGCCTTGGTAACGTCCATGGAGACGGTACCAGCCTTCGGGTTCGGCATGAGGCCCTTAGGACCAAGCACGCGGCCCAGACGGCCTACAACGCCCATCATGTCCGGAGTAGCGATAACTACGTCGAACTCGAAGAAGTTCTCCTTCTGGATGCGCTCCATCAGGTCCTCTGCGCCTACGATGTCTGCGCCAGCAGCCAGAGCCTCATCAGCCTTTTGCGCCCTTAGCGAATCACAGCAACGCGAACCTGCTTGCCGGTGCCGTGGGGCAGAACGATAGCGCCGCGAACCTGCTGGTCAGCGTGACGGGAGTCAACGCCAAGCTTTACGTGCAGCTCGATGGTCTCATCGAACTTAGCCTTGGCGGTGGAAACAACGGCGGAAAGCGCGTCAGCCGGCTCGTACTGCTTGCTGCGGTCGATCGTCTTTGCGCTGTCTACATACTTTTTACCTTTATGCACAATAAATCCTCCTTAAGTGGTTAAGCGGGAACTAAATAACCCTCCCACTGTATGCGGCAGGTAGCCGCAAATGCGTTCAACTAACAACAAATAAAAACCGGAGAAAAATTACTCCTCGACGGTGATACCCATCGAACGAGCGGTGCCTGCGATCATGCTCATAGCAGCCTCGAGAGAAGCGGCGTTCAGGTCGGGCATCTTGGTCTCTGCGATCTTCTGGCAGTCGCCTTGGACAGCTGAGCGACCTTGGTCTTGTTCGGTACAGCAGAACCGGACTCGATGCCGCATGCCTTCTTGATCAGAACCGGAGCCGGGGCGTCTTGGTAACGAAGCTGAACGAACGGTCAGCGTAAACGGTGATGATGACCGGGATGATCATGCCTGCTTCGTTCTTGGTGCGCTCGTTGAATTCCTTGGTGAACGCCATGATGTTGACGCCGTGCTGGCCGAGAGCCGGACCTACCGGGGGAGCCGGGGTTGCCTTGCCTGCGGGAATCTGGAGCTTGATATAACCTACTACTTTCTGTGCCATGTTGAAAGGTTCCTCCTTCAAAAAATGTGGTGGCTGGCGAGTTCCCACTTGGCACGGAACTCTCCCACTTGCCGTAAATGCGCGAAATCCTATCTTCCGCTCATTGTCACTCGTCGAGTGTTTCGACCTGATCGAGCTCGAGCTCGACCGGGGTCTCGCGGCCGAACATGGAGACGGTAACGTCGACCTTGTTCTTATCCGGCTCGACCGACGATACTACGCCGATAAAGCCTGCCAGGGGGCCGTCGATAACGCGAACACTGTCGCCGGCGGCATAGTTTACCTCGATCTCGCGCTTCTCAACGCCCATCGCGATGATCTCTTCCTCGGTCAGCGGGATCGGCTTGGAGCCGCCCGACTTGTCCTGACCCAGAAAACCGGTACAGCCGCGCGTGTTGCGCACCAGATACCAGGTTTCATCGGTCATGATCATCTTAACGAGCACGTAGCCCGGGTACAGCTTGCGCTCTACCCGCGGCTTTTGCCGTCCTTTACCTCGACGACCTTCTCGGTCGGGATGTTGACGGCTTGGATCAGGTCATGCAGCTGCGGTTTTCGACCGCCTTTTTCGATCGGAAGAGGCTACCTTGTTTTCGTAGCCGGAGTACGTATGAACAACGTACCATTTTTGCAGCGTCTGACATTGTTGCCTCCTTTTTAAGTTAGGCGGCGAAATGTTTAAGCAGCGTCTGGACACCAAGACCGAATACGATGTCAAGCACCCAGATGAAAAATGCCGATGATGACTACGCAGGCGATAACGACCAGCGTATTATTCGTCGCCTGCTCACGGGTGGGCCAGACGATCTTACGGCATTCGCTCTTCAATTCGCGGAACCACTTGCCGATACGAGCAAAGAGACCGGGCTTTTTCGCTTTGGTTTCTTCAGCCATTAAGCTACTTCCTTTCCCTTACTTCGTTTCGCGGTGAAGCGTGTGCTTCCGGCAGAAACGGCAGTACTTGTTCATTTCAAGACGATCCGGACATTCTTCTTGTTCTTCATTGTGTCATAGTTTCTCTGCTTGCACTCGGTGCAGGCCAGCGTGATCTTTACGCGCATAGATAACGGCACCTCCTTTAATATCTCGCTTCGTTTCCGTATCCCTGTGACACGGCTTGAAGCTAATTGCCTCCCTCTGTCAGCGTTCCGACGTCAACTTTTTCAGACACACGAAAAAATAGGCGCAAAAAAAGAACCTGCATAGGTGTTTTTAGTATAGCATGTGAGCGATTTACGGTCAAGCATTTTTTCTGAAAAAAGTGCTGATTATTTTCGTTTTTATGGTATACTCAGGGTAATCACACGGGCAGAAAACACCGATTTGAAAAAACTGCCCAAGAAACAGGAGTATGACTATGCGTATTTTTTGGGCATTGATTACGGAGACGCCCGCACCGGCTTTCGATCTCCGATCCTTCCGGCTTTCTTGCCGGTTCGCCGAGCGTCATCCATGAGTGGAATTACGCCAAGCTGGTGGACAAGCTGGTGGCCTTCATTCAGGAAAACAGGATCGAGGAGATCGTCCTCGGCCACCCGGAAGAATATGGACGGCACGGTTGGCCCTCGCGCCGAAAAGTGCGAGACTCTGGCGAAGGAACTGGAGGAGCGCACCGGACTGACACGTTGTCTGTGGGACGAGCGCCGCACGACGGTCGCGGCGCATGAGATCCTGCATCGCGCGGGGAAAAAGGAGAAAAAGCACCGGGAGAATGTGGACGCGGTGGCGCGACGCTGATCCCTTCAGGGTATCTCGATAAAAACGCAGAGGATAAGTTCTTGAGCCTTTTCAAGGCTCACCGGTGCCCACGGCAGGGAGCAAAGGGACAGGACACCAAGTATGGTTTCGGCCGTAGCCCACTATCCTCTTTTCCGCGCCGTGCGCGGATTAAATGAGTACTAGTCCCCTCTTGACTCCCCTTACCTTCCTTTGCGCTGACACATCGGAGATGTGCAGCGAAACGGGGGTTACGGGGGCTCGGTTCCGTGCGTCGGTCAGATTATTGGGACGCTGTTATGCCCTGAATTTACCTTGCGTGATTTGCCGCGCATAACAGTGCGCGGCCATCCGGTGCAGGGCACGAACTCCGTCGCTGCGAAAAGTTCCGCTTCGATCAAGGGTGATGCCTGTGGAGCACCAAATACATCTGTGGGCCCCTCGCGTTTAGACGCGCGACCGAAGAGAGTCGCGCCCTAAGGAAGATAAGGGGGAGTCAAGAGGGGGATAAGAAACCATTCGGTGTCTTATCCCCCTTTTGTTCTCGCCGGTGAACACCGGCACCTCCGGGCCGCCGAAGGCGGCATGGCGAACGGCAGGCGCCACGCCGAGCGTAAAAGCGTGGGGCGTCTCGCCTCCAGCGGCGCACCGCTGTATCGGCGGAAGGTCAGCCGTCAGCAGACGGTAAAATTTTCTTCTAACGCTCTTTCTTAAAGAACGTAAACCTGCGTGGTCTCGTACACCTCGTAAACCTTCTTGAGCGATGCCATCTCGGTGCCCGCAAGGCGTGCGCATGCGCGTGCGGTCGCAACCGCATACCGCGCCATCTCGTCAAACTTCAGACCCGACTGCATGGAATTCGCGATCGCGCCGACCATTGCGTCGCCGGTGCCTACCGCGCCTTCATCATAGACCTTCGGGTTGGTGTTGACATAAAGCGCCTCGGACTCGTCGCCCCGAGGCCGCGCCCTCCTGGCTCATGGAAACGCAGACCGCGCGCGCCATGTCGAGCATCTTGCGCGCCGAATAGTACCACGACCTCCGGATCTGCGGACGGCTTGTCGCCTACCGCCTCAGCCAGCTCGAAAATGTTCGGCTTGACGAAATCCGGCTCGCACTGGAGCGCCTCGAGCAGCAGGTCGCCCTGCGCGTCGATGATCAGCTTGCAGCCGTGGCGCTTGATGGTTTTGCACAGCTTGCGGTAGTTCTTGAGCGGGAAGTCCGGCGGCGTCGAACCCGCCTGCCAGAACGAAAATATTGCCCTCGTCGAGGTAATTCTCCATGCGGTCGATCAGACGCAGGAAATCTGCGTCGTCCAGCTTGCTGCCCGGCTCGTTTACCTCGGTATGGCCGCCCTGCGCATCAATGATCTGGGTATTGGACACGGAGCTGTCCCGCAATATCAACAAAATCATAGTGAATGTCTGCTGCTGTCAGCATGTCCTTCATAATGCGGCCGTTCGTGCCTGCGGTGAAGCCAAGTGCGACGCTGTTGCCGCCCAGCGCCTTGACTGCGCGTGAAACGTTGATGCCCTTGCCGCCCGGCTCAAAGGTGACTCGAGCTCGAACGATTGAGCTTGCCGACCTCAAGCGGATGCTCGATGCGCAGCGTGCGGTCGAGCGCCGGGTTCAGCGTAATCGTGATAATCATGGAAACGCCCTCCTGAAATATTTTCCCCATATCGCGGTCTTCACATCATATCCGTGCGAATAACCGCGCTCTTCTCTACTGTATATTTTACAAAATCTTATGAATAAAGTAAATGGTTTTTTCCTGATGTTAGACGGAATTAACCGCCCTGTCTCTGTACCCGGATTTCATTTAAGCCATCCGCTGTCTCCGCACCACGGGCATTCCCACTGTTTGCCCGTGATCTGCTGACCAGCGCTCCTGCATCATACCGTTCCGCTCCTCACTTATGGTACTTGCCGCCGGCGGCGATATTGAGCGCGCGGTAGACCTGCTCGAGCACCATAACGCGCGCGAGATGATGCGGGAACGTCATGGGCGACATAGACAGCCGCAGCGCCGCCTCTGCTTGACGCGCTCGGACAGACCGCACGAGCCGCCGATGAGCAGGCATATTTTGCTTGTCCCCGAGACTGTCAGGCGCGAAAAATAGTCCGCGAGCTGCTCGGAGGACATCGTTTTTCCCTCGACGCACATCGCTATGACGGCCGCGCCCGGCCAGATCCTGCTCTCGATGAGCGCAGCCTCGCGGTCGAGCGCCTGCGCGATCTCGCCCTCGGAGGGCGTCTGCGGCAGCCGCTGCTCGGGCAGCTCGATGATCTCTAATTTACAATATGCGCCGAGGCGCTTCTCGTATTCCTTTTTGACCGCCTGCGCCCAGAATTTTTCTCCGAGCTTGCCGACGCAGATCAGCCGGACACCAAGCATGCCGTCTCCTCCTCTCCGAGCACGACCGGCGACTCCATGCAGTCGCGCGGCGCGACGCAGACCGTGCAGTCTTCCCTGCCGCGCAGCGCATTCTTCGTCTGCTGCAGCGCGAGCGCCGGCATGTTGTTCTTCTCGCTCAGATGTGCAAGAACCAGCTTTCGCGTGCCGTTGTCCGCGAGGAACGCCGCAAAAACCGCACAGTCCGGGTTGGACAGATGGCCGTTCGGCCCGGCGACGCGCTGCTTGAGCGCATATGGGTACGGCCCGGCCTGGAGCATATGCGGATCGTGATTGCTCTCGAGCACGACGGTCTCGCAGCCGCGCAGCAGCGCCGCCGCAGACTGCGGCACAAAGCCGAGGTCGGTAGCGAAGCCGAAACGGTGCCTGCCGTTTTCCAGTATGTAGCCCACGCTGTCCGCCGCATCATGCGGCGTAGCGAACGAGCGGGACCGTGGTCTCCCCCACGCAGAAGGCGTCGCCGCTCTCGAACGCGGTCAGCCGCCCCTCGAATGCCGGCTCCCTTCGCGGTCAGCGCCGCCGCCGTGCCGCGCGAGGCGAAAACCGGCACCTCGGTCTTTTTGAGGAACATCGCAAGTCCCTTTACATGGTCGATGTGCTCGTGCGTGATGATGAGCGCGTCGAGCTCGCCCGGCTTCATGTCGAACGCCGCGAGCGCCGCTGTGAGCTTGCGGAGCGAAACGCCGACGTCGATCAGCACCGCCGTGCCGTCCGAGACGTACCCGCAGTTTCCGCTCGATCCGCTCGCGATGCTGTAATAAAAATGCTCTGCCATGGTACTCCTTCCGTTATTTCCGGGTATTGCGCACGAAATCCGTGCGCTTCAGCAGGATGGGCGTGACGCGGCCGCGGTAGAACGTGAACGGCTCCCCGGCGATCTGCGCACCGAAGCCGCGCAGGATATGCACGGTCGCGTCGCGCGCCTCCAGAAAGATTTCATCCACACCCTGTGCAAAAACCTCGGTCAGCACGCTTTTCATCAGAAAGGTTCCCCTGTGCTGACCGCGCAGGGACGGCGCGACCGTAATGCGGCCCATATGCCACCTGCCGCCCTCGCGGTAGACTGCCGCCGTTCCTGCGAGCACGCCGTCCTGCTCCATGCAGAACCACTGCGGCTGCTTTTCCGCCGGGATAACATTCATTTCGCGCGGGATCTGCTGCTCGTCCGCAAAGATCTGCGCCGCAAACGCGAGAACAGCCTGCATCTCCGCCTGTTCGGCGCGGCGCACGCTGCACCGCATTTCTCTTTCGCCGTTCTGCATCCTGCTTTTTCCCCTTATTTTGCAAAAAAGGCGAAAGGATTGCCCCCTCCGCCTTTTATTTCGGATTTGAAATGTGCGCTTATGCGCGGTTTGCGCTCTCTGCACCGTCCGGAATTTCGCTGCGGTACATATCAGCGCCGAGCGCTACGAACTTCTCGACGAGCGTTTCATAGCCGCGCTCAATGTTCTGAACCTGCTCGACCTCGGTCACGCCCTTGGCCGCAAGGCCTGCGATGACCATGGCTGCGCCTGCGCGCAGATCGTGTGCGCGGACCGGTGCGCCGTTCAGCTCCTTGACGCCCTCAACGACCGCGATCGCGCCGTCCACATGGATGTTCGCGCCCATGCGGCTCAGCTCCTCGGTGTAGCGGTAACGGCTGCCCCAGATGCCCTCGGTGATGATGCTCGTGCCCTCTGCGAGGCAGAGCGCGGTCGTCATCTGCGGCTGCATGTCGGTCGGGAAGCCCGGATACGGCAGCGTCTTGATGTTGGTCTTGGTCAGCCTGCCCTCGCGGCGAACGAGCACCGCGTCGTCGAACTCGGTGACCTCAACGCTCATCTCGCGCAGCTTTGCCGTGATGCACCCAGATGACGCGGAATGACGTTCTTCACCAGAACCGAACCGCCGCAGGCAGCAGCCGCCGCCATGAAGGTGCCCGCCTCGATCTGGTCCGGAATGATGGAGTAGCTGCCGCCGTGCAGGCTCTCCACGCCGCGGATCTTGATCACGTCCGTGCCCGCGCCCTTGACGTCTGCGCCGAGCGCGTTCAGGAAGTTCGCCAGATCGACGATATGCGGCCTTTGCGCAGTTCTCCCATGATGGTCTGGCCTTTGCCAGAACCGCTGCGAGCATGATGTTCATGGTCGCGCCGACGGTGACAACGTCGAAATAAATAGTGCGCCGTGCAGGCCGTCCTCGGGCGCCTCGACCCGGATGTAACCGCCCTTGGGCAGAGTGACCTTGGCGCCGAGCGCCTCGAAGCCCTTGATGTGCTGGTCGATCGGACGAACGCCGCCGAAGTTGCAGCCGCCGGGCATCGCTACCTCAGCGAAGCCGTACTTGCCGAGCAGCACGCCGAGCAGATAGTAGAGGCGCGCAGCTTGCGCTCGAGCTCGTGCGGCTTGAGCGACGGATTCTGGTGTTCTGGATCTCCACAGTCGTGAATTGATCAGACGGATCTGTGCGCCGAGCTCGCGCATGATCTCCATCTGGAGCGTCACGTCGATGATCTTCGGCACGTTTTCGATGCGGACCGGACCATCCGCGAGCAGAGCCGCCGGTACGATGGCCACTGCTGCATTCTTCGCGCCCGAAATCGTTACTTCACCGTTCAGCGTCTTGCCGCCGTTGATTACATATTTGGTCAAAGTCAACCTACTCCTCACTGTACTGTCCCACATCCCACGTGGGCGTTTTTCTGACATCCCATTTTATGAAAGCGGACGCTCTTCCGTTCGTCCGTGCAGTTTCCTTGTTCCGCACACAGGCGGAAAATTTTTTCCGGCTGCGTTAAAAAACGCTTTGCCGCAAAATATCACTCATACATTGTATCACAATTTTGGATAAAAGAAAGTTTTTTTTCGGCTTTCCCGTACATATCGCGGTTTTTGGCGAAATCAACAAATTACACCCCGTTTTCACGGAGGAATTGCCACGCTCTCCGCCAAAAGCCGGACGCTGTGCGGCCGCACAGCCTTCTTTCAGAGGGTAACGAGCGTTTTCTTGTCGCAGTCCATGAAGTAATCTGTTCTGTCCGTCACGATCTTCCACGTCGGGATCAGCTGAAGCCGGCGGCTGCTGTCCATCTGCATCCGGTAGCCCGCCGTCATCGAGCGGATGGTCTCCCCCGGCTTCGAGCGAGGAGGCGAACTGAAGCAGCGCGTCCGCCGCACGGCGAGTCTGCGCCGCGTCCCGTGACGGTCGTGTAGGGCGTGCCGAAGCTCCATGTGCCCGAAAGCGTCGCCGTGCCGTCTGCGTTGAACGTCAGCGTCAGCTCACGATTGTGCACCGGGCGGTTTGCGACCGGCGCGGTCTGCGTGACCGAAAAGCCGCTCACCTGATAGGACGCGCCGTCTCCGGCGAGACCCCATTCAGAAAAGCACTTGCGCGCCGCGCGAATGGCGGAGGTCTCGTCGTCCGGCGTTTCGCCGGGAATCGGGCATACGCCGTTCACACGGCCGTCTGCGTACCAGGTCACGGTGCCGTCCCGCTCTGAAAGCGGACGGTGCCGTCCTCCAGCGGTCCTGTTCCATATCCGCGCCCAGCATGACCGACGCGGCGTTTTCCTCGTCCGCGCGGCTGCGGTCGAGGTTGAGCTCGGGCAGGAATACATCCTCGGGCAGACGAAAGCTGTCCGCGAGTGTCGAGCCGCAGCCACTCACCAGCGCGCGCAGATCTGCGTCCAGCCCGGATGCGCGGCTGTAATTCTGCCAGAGCCGGAAGCCGAGATTGCCGAGCAGAAACAGGTTGACCGCCAGGAGAATGCCGATCAGCACATTTTTTACCTTGTCCCACTGCAAGCGGTCTCACCTCCGTTCAGTCCGTTTTTCCGTCCTTCAGATAAAAGCGCGAGGGCGCATAAACGCCGTTTTCCTCGCGGTAGGCCGCCATCATGCTGCGCTCGCCCGCCGAGGCGCTCGCCGCCGCCTGCTTCGCCGGCAGGACGATGCGGTTCTCTCCGGTCGCGGCAAAGCGCTGGAGATTGACGGTCGCCGCGCGCAGCACGCCGCCCTCGAATTCAAATGCTGCAAAATCCGTGCTCCCGAGCACGGGGACACCGCTGTACAGCTGCAAAAAGACCAGCGTCGTCCTGTGCTCGGTCTCGTTCACGGCGTAGAGCGACGCATGGGTGTCGGTCTCGCCGGCGCACCGTGTCGAGAATGACGCGCGCGCAGTCGATCTGCGCGTCGAGCGCCGCCGAGCCTGTGACCTCGCCGCTCTCGAACGCCGTCACCGTGCTCGATCGCCGGCCATCGCGTACTGCATCAGCCCGGTCTTTGCGAGCCGCAGTGTGCTCGCGTCGTCCACGAATACGCGCACCGTGTCGTTCTGCTCGCTGTAGAAATCCGTGTAGGCGGAAAAAGCCGAACGCCCCGAGCAGGTTTGCGAGTCCCGTTCCGCTCTGCGCGGCGAACAGGTCGAGCGCTTCGTTTTTCAGCACCGGAAGCGTCAGGGTTTTCGCCCTCAAACAGCAGCGTTTCGGGATAAACGCGTTCGTATCCGCGCCTGCAAATGTACAGTCCGTGCCGTGAAAGTCCTCCAGTGCCCGGTCGAAGGCGCGCGGTCGGCCTCCGCATGAGAATAGAGCGCGCCGTCCGGCGTGCGCACAAAGAGCGTGCCGCTGTCCGCGCTGTAAAAACAGCGTTTCGACCTTGATCCTGTCGTCCGCAAGCGTGCCGCCCATCCAGCCGGACACCACACTCAGCGGGGCGCGCCGTGGTACCGCAGCAGCACCTTTTGCGCTCCGCGCCCAGCTCACCGGCCAGCGTCTGCTCGTCGGTCTCCATGCCAGCGCATCACCCAGCGCCTGCGTCCAGATGCTGCGCACCGCTCCGAGCGAGGCGTCAACATCGGTCGTGCTGTACTGCACGCCGACGAACTCGCCCGAAGCGCCGAGCGCAAGCTGCGCCGGCGATGCCGCCGACACGCCCGACGAGCGGATCTCATAGCCTGCCGCACCGCCGAACAGGCGGTCATGCACCCGGCGCAGCGGATTGTCCGAGCCGAGCGACGCCGCCGAAACACCGGCGAGCCAGTTCGCCGCGCACAGCACTCGCCATCAGCACCGTGAGCACGATGAGCGCGATATTCTTGGCCGTGTTTCCGGCCGAACGCTCCGCACCTCTCATGCTCTGCCCTCCCCTTTTCATCGGGGGCAAGGTCGGTCGGCAGGGGGTGATGTGCACGGTCGTGCCCTTGCCATATTCGCTCTCCAGCTCGATTTGACCGCCGTGCTTTTCGACGATCTCCTTCGCGATGGCAGGCCGAGGCCGTGCCGCCTGCGGCGCGCGAGCGCGCCTGCCAATGTCCACGCGGTAAAAGCGCTCAAACAGGCGCGCGGCACATCCTCCGCCGGGATGCCGATGCCGTCGTCCTGCACCGTGATGCGCACTGTTTTTTTTCTCCCTCGCAGGCTGCAAGGCGGATATGTCCGCCCGACGGCGTATACTTGACCGCATTCGAGAGGATGTTGACCACGACCTGCTTCGATGCGTTCGCGGTCGCCCGTGATCTCGGGCGGAGGCTGTCCGGCGCGGCGACCGTCAGCTCATGGCCGCTGTCCTCCGCGGTGAATTTCATCGCGTCCGCGACCTCAGCAGCGCGGAGAGCGAAAAAGCGCGTCATGCGCAGCCCATGCGGCCGTAGTCCAGACGCGAAAGCGTCAGCAGGTCGGTCACGATACGCGCCATGCGCTCGCTCTCGCTCGAGATCACGCCGAGGAACTGCTTTTCCGTGTCGAGCGGAATATCTCCGGCCGCGTCGAGCAGGGTCTCGGTGGAGCGGATGTTGGTGAGCGGCGTGCGCAGCTCATGCGAGACGTTCGCCACGAACTCGCGCCGCGCGTCGTCCAGACGGCGCTGCTCGGTGATGTCGTGCAGCACGGCGATCACGCCGCCCTTGCCGTCGAGCGGCGCCGCGCGAGCGTCACGGACAGCACCCTGCCGCGGCGCGTGATCTCGCTGGTGAGAAAGGTGCGCATCGCGGATCTCATCCGAGCCGACCATCTCCAGATCCTCGAACATCTCGTCGAACGTGAGGCTGTCCTGCATCCGCACACCGAGGAGATTTTCGGTCGCCGGGTTCATATGGATGAGGCGTCCGTCGGTCGTGAAGGCCGCAACGCCGTCGGTCATGTGCAGAAACAGAGTGTTCAGCTTGTCGCGCTCGCCCTGCACCTCGCCGACCGTTGTCTTGAGACGGCGCGCCATGTAGTTGAACGAGCGCGTCAGCTCACCGATCTCGTCGCTCGACTGCACGCCGAGGTCCTGATCGAAGTTGCCCTCCGCGATCGACCGCGCGCCCTCGGTAATGCGCTCGATCGGGGTCGTGATGGTCTTGGACAGCAGAAGGACAGCAGGATCGCCGCGAAAGCAGACCGAACATCATCGCCTGCATGACGATCTGGAAAAAGCGCCACGACAGGTCGGAGATCTCCTGCTTGTCGTCCGCGATATACACGATATAGTCCACCGTTCCGTTGCCGTCGTGGTCGAGCGGAACCGCGATGTCCATCACGCTGTCGAGACCGACGAGCGCGTGCCGGCCTCGCCGGCCATCGCCGCGATGATGTTGCGCGTGCGCGTGACGCTGAGATTGGGGTTGGAGCCGTCCACAAAGCGGCTCTCGCCGTCGAGGATATAATAGTTGCGGTAGTCGTCGATGCCGAGACGGCTGCGATGGGCATCGATGATGGTCTTGAGCCCTCCGCGTCCGGCGCTGCCGCCGCCTCCTGCATGGAGCGGATGGTATCGGTCGTAAAAAACGCTCTGCATCTGGGTATAAAAGCTGTCGATGTAGAACGATGCTGACGCTGTTGATGAGGAAAGGTGCCGACGACGGCCATGACCGACACGATCATCAGGACCAGAATAAGCACCAGCTTCATATGCGAGAGAACGAAACAAAATGACACCCCCCATGGGAATGGATTGGAGCAGAGCGCTCAGCCCTCCGCAAAGTAATAGCCCATGCCGCGCTTGGTGATGATGTGCTTCGGGCTTGCCGGCTCGTCCTCGACCTTTTCGCGCAGACGGCGGATGGCAACATCCACCGCACGCAGGTCGCCGTAGTAGTCATAGCCCCAGACGTGCTCCATCAGCTCCTCGCGCGAGAACACGCGGCCGGGAGAGGCCGCCAGAAAGCAGAGGATATCGAATTCGCGGGCGGAAAGTTCGAGTGCGCGCCCGTTCTTGTAGACCATGCCGCTCGAACGGGAGATGCGCAGGCCGTCCCCGGCCTCCGCCTGCGGCTTTTCGCGCTCCTCGCCCGAAAGTGTGCGGCGCATGTTCGCCTTGACGCGCGCCATCAGCTCGCGCATAGAGAAGGGCTTCGTCATATAATCGTCCGCGCCCGCTTCGAGCCCAAAGACCTTGTCCGTCTCCTCCTCGCGCGCGGTCAGCATGATGATCGGAATGTCGCTCTGCGCACGCACGCGGCGGCAGACCTCGAAGCCGTCCATCTCGGGCAGCATGACGTCGAGCAGAATGAGGTCGGGCGACTCGGTGAGCGCCTTGTGCAGACCCTCTGCGCCGTCATAGGCCGCCATGGTATCGTAGCCCTCGCGGCCGAGGTTGAACACCAGAATATCCGCGATCGCCTTTTCGTCCTCGACAACGAGGATTTTTTTCTTATCCATATCTTTCCCCTTAAATGATCAGGAGTTCATGATTTACAGATCTCAAAACAGATTTTTCAGCCGTGCGCGGTACATCGCCGCGATGGTCTTTGCGTCGCGCAGCCTGTCCTCCGCGATCAGCCGCTCCACCTCCGCGATCGGCAGGCGGACGGTCTCGACGAATTCGTCCTCGTCCGGATGCGTCTCGCCCTCGGTCAGGTCAAGCGCCGCGAACAGGTACGTCACCTCGGTCAGAAAGCCGGGCGAGGGATACATCGCGCCGAGCGGCACGATGCGGCCGGCCGTGCAGCCGGTCTCCTCCGCAAGCTCGCGCACGCCGCATTCCTCGGCGTTTTCCGGGCCGTGATCCATCTTTCCGGCCGGCATTTCGAGCGTTTCCGTGTCGAACGGGTAGCGGAACTGGCGCACGAGGATGATATTTCCGTCCCGGTCGATGGGCAGCACGCCCACGCCGCCGACATGCTCGCACACCTCGCGCGACGCCTGCTTTCCGTTCGGCAGGCGCACCTCGTCGACGCGCGCCTTCATGATGCGTCCTTCAAAAAAGTATTCGCCGGAAATCCGGGTCTCTCTCATATCCATATCGTTTTCTCCTTATTCTGCGCTGCCGAAGCACTGGAGCAATACGCGGTCTCCGCCGGTACGGTGATCTCGATGCCGCTGCTGTCCTCGCAGTCAAATTCCCTCTGGGTCAGCAGATCGAGCGCGTAGAGCGCGTTCACGCCCGTGCGTACCTCCTGTCTGCTGCGGTTGACGAGTACGATGATGCGCGAGCGCCCCAGCGTGCGCTCATAGCGCAGCAGCGCGTCGTTTTCGCCCGTGTCGAAGCGCAGCTCGCCGCGTATCAGTGTTTCGCTGTCTGCGCGGACCTCGCACAGACGGCGGTAGAATGCGAGGATCTCTCTGTCCTCCGCGCCCCCACGGGTAGGTGCGGCGGTTGAACGGGTCCTCAAAGCCCTGCCGTCCGGCCTCGTCGCCGTAGTAGATGGTCGGCGAGCCGGGCATGGTGAACTGAATGACGGCCGCAAGGCGCAGACGGCGCTTCGCGGTCTCCAGCCGGTCGGGCGGCAGCTCATAATGCGCCCGCTCGTCGCGGCTCTTCTTCCAGTCCTCGCTCCTCACGCCCAGCACGGTCAGCGCACGCGCAGTGTCGTGCGTGCCGATGATGTTCATCAGATTATAGAACACATCGCGCGGATAATTCTCGCGCAGGGTCTCCATGGTCTCCGCAAAATGCTCGGCCGTGCCGCCGTTCAGATAGGCGAGGATGGCGTCGCGCAGCGGATAGTTCATCACGCTGTCCAGCTCTCCGCCTCCGAAATAGCGGCGGCGCTCGGAATAAAAGCGATTCTTGTTGGAGGCATCCTCCCAGACCTCGCCGATGACGAGAGCGTCCGGTTTTTCCTGTTTTGCGGCGGTGTTCAGTCCGGCGATAAAATCGTCGGGCAGCTCGTCTGCGACATCCAGCCGCCAGCCGGACGCGCCGAGCCGCAGCCACCGGCGCACCACGCTGTCCGCGTCGCGGAAGATAAAGACTCTGGTAGTCCGGGTTGCGCTCGTTGACTTGCGGCAGGGTGTAAATGCCCACCACGAGCCGTATTGATCCGGCCACTCGCTGAATTCGTACCACGGGCAGTACGGCGAGTCCTTGGACTGATGAGCGCCGAGCGAGTCATAGCGGCCGCGGCCGTTGAAGTAGCGGCTGTCGTAGCCGGTGTGGTTGAACACGCCGTCGAGCATGACGCGGATGCCGCGCTTTTGCCGCCTCGCTGCACAGCATTTTTTGAAGTCCTCCTCGTTTCCGAGCAGAGGATCGATGCGCTTATAGTCGCCCGTATCATAGCGATGGTTGGGTACGCCTGAAAGATCGGGTTGAAGTACAGCGTGTTGCACATGCAGGCTCTCAAAATAGTCGAGCTTGGACAGCACGCCGCAGCGTGCCGCCGAAAAAGTCGTTGTTCAGGATCTCCCCGTGCTCATCAGGGCGGTAGACCGGAAGATCGTCCCAGTTTTCGTGCAGCACACGCGGCGCGATGCCCTCGCCCTCCGGCTGCACCGGGTCGCGGTCCCGGCAGAAGCGGTCGGGAAAAATGTTATAGGTGATGCCCTCGCCGAACCAGCGCGGCGGCCGGTACGACGGATCGTAGACCGTCAGCTGAAAGCGGTCTCCCATGCTGTCGAGCACCTCGCAGCGTCCGCCGTAGCCGCGCGCTGCAGGAAACGCGGGCCGTCCGCCGTATCGAGAAGGTGAACCAGTACCAGTACAGACCGGCGGCGGCGTGAAGCGACGCGCCGTATTCATCCCGCGCCCCGGCGAGACCGAACCACCGCATCGGGTACGCCTCGGCCTGCTGTCCGTCCTCCTCGACCCACAGCGTCATGCGGGAGATACCCTGCTCCCGGCGCGGATAGGCGGCGAACTCGACCTTCTTCCCGGCCGGCGCGGCGCCGTATGGCTTTTTGCACGCGGGCGAGCGCGAATGGAACATACACTCCGGAATTGACTTCAACAACGGTTCCCCCAGACTTCGCCAGCAGTCTGCTGACAGCGATACAGTATTATTATAGCACAGCCTGCCTTTGTTGTGAAGAATTTGTGCAAAGCGCGAAACACATATGGCTGTCAGACCGATAGAAAAAACCGCCCTCTTTTTCAGAGAGCGGTTTGAGATGATCGAAATCTTTTTAGCCTTCGATTGCAGTGTAGTCGTCCGGAATGGTGATGCCGAGCTTCTCGCAGTTTGCCTTGTTGTACATCTTGGTGAAGGTCGGAGCGGCCTGAACCTCCATGTCGCCCGGGTTTGCGCCCTTGACAAGGATCTCATATGCCATCTCGCCGGTCGCCTGACCCAGCTCGTTGTAGTCGATGGACAGCGTAGCGACGCCGCAGCCGCTGCAGATGCCCTGCTCGCCTGCGATGACCGGAACCTTGGCCGGGATCACGACATTAGCGATCGCCTCGGTGCAGGATGCGGCGGTGTTATCGGTCGGGGATATAGATAACGTCGCTGCCGGAAGCTGCGTTCTGCGCAACGGATGCAACATCGTTCGAGTCGGTGAACGCGAACTCGGTGCAGGTGTAGCCCCTGTGCCTCGAGCAGCGGCTTGATGGTGTCGATCTGGTACTTGGAGTTCGGCTCAGCCGAGCAGTACAGCAGACCTACGTTCTTCGCATCCGGGAACAGCTCCTTGAGCATGTCAGCCTGACCGTCGAGCGGAGCGAGGTCGGTGGTGCCGGAGATGTTGGTGCCGGTCTTGCCGGTCCAGTCGGAGATGCCCAGCGCGGTGCCGTAGTCGGTGACCGAGGTGCCGAGGACCGGAATATCAGATGGTAGCGGCCTGCGCAGCCTGGAAGCGCTGCGGTCGCGTTTGCCATGATGAGGTCGTCGCCTGCGGAAACAAAGCCGTTTACGATGGTGGAGCAGTTCGCAGACTCGCCGGAAGCGTTCTGAACATCGAACTCAACCTTGCCGCCATCTGCCTCGACCAGCTCGGTCAGCTTGTCCTGGAAGCCCCGGGTCGCAGCGTCGAGCGCAACGTGCTGCACGAGCTGTACGACGCCGACCTTGTAGCTGCCGGCCTTTGCGGAGTCGCCGCCGGAAGCCGCATTGCTGTCGTCGCTGCCGGAGCTGCTGCCGCCGCATGCGGTCATGCTCAGCGCCATGGCGCCTGCCATCAGCGCTGCGAGTAATCTCTTTTTCATGGAAAGCCCTTCTTTTTCTAACGATTTTACGCATTCAGCGTATTGCAGCGGACGATTTTCCGTCCGTTACTTTTTTTTATCAGTTAAAAGCGCCGCGGTCAAGAGCTGCCGCCGCTTTTTTTGAAAACTTTCCGCGCAGGCGGTCATGTTCCACAAGAGAGCCGTGTCAAATTGTAAATAAACTGTAAGTATTGTCCCTTTCCGGTTGACCTTGTTCGACCTTCATCGTAAAATATAGTCAAGAGAGTATGGCCCTGCCAATTCGGGCCGGTAATAGAGCGGGCGGCTCCGGGCCGCCGAGAGGTAACGCATATGAACGTATCCTTTTTTCTCAAGCCGAAGGCTGAAGTAGTTTATGTTTACGACACCGATCCGGTCAGAACGGCGCTCGACCGGATGTTTGAGAGCGGTTTTACCGCCATTCCGGTCCTCAGCGCCAAGGGGCGCTACGTCGGCACGATCACCGAGGGCGATTTTCTGCGCCTGCTGCTCCGGGCACACGCCCGAACAGGCTGGGAATATGCTGCTCTCCGAGGTCACGCGCCGCATCCATCACCGTTCGGTCACGATCGACACACGCATGGAGGATCTGGTCGAGCTGGTCGCCGGACAGAACTTTGTTCCGGTCACGGACGGCCGCGGCATGCTGTGCGGCATCGTTACGCGGCGCGACGTCATCTGTCAGCTTTCCGAGCGCTGCAAGGCGCTGGAGATCCTGAAGGACGAGCAGTAAACGAATCATACAAACGGGGGAATACATATGGGCAGATCAGGCGGCAGCGGCGGCGGCGGGGGTTTTCCGGCGGCGGCTTCGGGCGGCGGACGCCCTCGGGCGGCTTTTTCCGGCGGCAGCCACAGCGGCGGACGAAGCGGCGGAGGAAGCTTTGGCGGAGGCGGCCGGCCGGGCGGCTGGGGCGCACCGCCTCCCCTCCCCGCAGACCATACCGCACCGGTCCCCATCATCATCGACAACTCGCGCCGGTACTATGGCGGCGGAGGGCGGTGGAACGGCGGCGGGAACAACCGCGGCGATTCGGGCTGCGGCACGACGCTCATCGTCGTGCTTCTCGTGCTGTTCCTGTTCGGCGGCATCGGTTTTTTCCCTGACGGGCACGCCGTCGAGCAGCATCGCGAAGTCCACCGTCGCGCGTGAAGCGCTCCCGTCGAACGCCGTCACAGAGACCGGCTACTATACCGACGCAGACGGCGACTGGATCCATAATCAGAGCGAGCTGACCGCCGGACTCCGGAAATTCTATCAGGAAACCGGCGTGCAGCCCTATGTGTACATCCTGCCGAACGGCGAGAGCACCTCGGTTTCCGACCTTAAGAGCCGCGCGGAAGCACTTTATCCGCAGCTGTTCTCGGACGAGGGTCATTTTCTGCTCGTGTTCTGCGACGACGGCGCGGCGGCTATAACTGCGGCTATACGGTCGGTTCGCAGGCGAAAACCGTGATGGATGATGAAGCGGTCAGCATCCTTGCCGACTACCTCGACCGCTATTACAACGACTCCTCGGTCAGCGAGGAGGAAATCTTCTCGAATGCGTTCGCCAAAACGGCGGACCGCATCATGACCGTGACCCAGTCGCCTGTTGTGCCCGTCGCGGTCTGCATCGCGGCCGTCATCGTCATCGCGCTGCTCGTCTTTTCGCTCCAGAAACGCCGCGAGGCGAAAGGAGCGGCAGCGACAGGCGGATGAGAAGATGTGGAGCACGCCGCTCGAGAGCTTCGGCGCAGACGAAGCAGCCGAACGCGCAAAAAATACGAAAATACAGACACACATACACAATAAAACGGAAAGGGACGAAGAAAAATGAGTATTCTGGAACGCTTCTCCACGATCATCAAGGCGAACATCAACGACCTGCTCGACCGTGCCGAGGACCCGGCGAAAATGATGGATCAGTATATGCGCCAGCTGATGAGCGACCTCGCAGACGTCAAGCGCGAAACCGCTTCCGTCATGGCGGAGGAGAGCCGCATTCAGCGTCAGCTCGAAGAAAAGCGCCAGGAGAGCGCAAAAAACGCCGACCTTGCGCGCCGCGCACTCCAGCTGAGCAACGAGGATGACGCGCGCGTATTCCTCGCGAAAAAGCAGGAGCTCGAAAAGCGCATCGAGGAGCTTCAGAAGATGTATGACGTTGCGCATGAAAACTCGATGCGCATGCGTCAGGTGCACGACAAGCTGGTTGCCGATGCGGAGACGCTGCGCCAGCGCCGTGAGGCCATTCAGAGCAAGATGGCGCTCGCCCGTGCGCAGGAAAAGGCCGCGAACGTGATGGGCAGCCACCACCGGCGCCGACGAGAGCAGGCTCGGCGACGCGATCGCCCGCATGGAGGACAAGGCCGACGCGATGCTCGACCGCTCGAACGCGATGCAGTCGCTGAACGAGACGCCGCTCGACCCGGCTGCTGAGCTGGAAAAAGAAGTATGCAGACGGCGCAAAAATGCCGCTGTCGAGGATGAGCTCGAGAAGATGAAAAAGGAAATGGGACTTTAACCTGTCGAAAAACTGCGTTTTTCCGACAACCTGTGTTTTAACTTCGCAAAACACGAGTCGTCCGAAAGTTCCCATGCGGGAACTTTCTCCCTCTTAAAGTAACAAAACCAAGGCGCATGTCCCCGGTTGCTCTCATTCAATGTTTTTGAGGATAGAGGCCTACGGGCTGATGCGTTTTCACAGCCAACGCTTTTGAATGCGCGCTGCCGTGCGGCTGCTGTTTTGCGTAAAAATAAATTGTATCGACAAACTGAGACCGAAGCGTAAACGCTTCGGTCTTTTCGTTTTTCCGCTGTTTATTTTTTCTTATGGCAATACCGCATAATTGAACAAGAGTGATTTGCGAGTAAATTTTGCGTACTGACGAGGCACAGTTTTGCGGTAATACTTGATGTATTACCGTGAAACTGCAACAAAGTCAGGGACACAAAATTTCCGCAAAGCACCGCCGCTTTAATTGTGCGGTGTTGCCTTATGGTTTTCCCGGCCGACGCGGCAGCAGTCGAGCGTTTCGCTGCCGAAGGCAGCCTTGTTCTGGCTCGCCATGCGGTTCAGCCAGTTCGACCACGCCTGTTTCAGTTTTTGAACAGCATATCGGATACCTTTCCTGTTTATATTCCTACCAATATTATGAGGCTTTCTCCCGTATGTTGTCAAGAATCACCGCCGCTCAGTCCAGCTCGGCGTAAACGCCGTAGATATAGCCTTCGGCCGCCGCCTGCTCGTCGGTCAGCACCTCGCCGGTCGACTCGCGCCGGACGCTTCGCCCTTGTATTCGACGGCGAGTTTTCCGGTGTGGAGCATCATGGACTGCATCTGCTCCGAGCCGTCGGTGAATGTGACCGTAACGTTCAGCTTCGCGCCCTCAAAGCCGTCCACCGACTTATGCCACGAGTCCTGAAGGTCGTCGTCCTCGCTCTCCTGTCGGCTGGGCAGCCACAGACCGTAGCTGACATCCGGATCATACTCGTCGGTGAAGCCGTTGTCCAGCTTCCAGCACAGGTCGGCGTACATCTGCTCTGCGCCCTCAAAGCCGTTGCCCCCAGACCATCACGGTGTCTGCGCCGTCGAGTTCGGGGTTCGTGCCCTGATGCATCGAGCGCACCCACTCGTCGCGGTCGGCCGATGTATCCTTGGCGGTCTTCGTGCGGTACACCGCGCCCCTGTCGATGGTCGCGGAGACGGTTTTGATGTTCTCGCCCGTCACCTTGAACAGGCAGCCGGAGAAAAACCCCTTGTCCGGGTCGTCTGCGCCGCTGCCGCAGTCGAACACGATCCTGCTGTCCTTCGGCTGACGCATCTCGCCCGTATCGGCGGCATATGCCACCAGACCGAACGTGTGCGCGATGTCCGTCACGGGATCGCTTCCGGTCTGTCTGCCATGCAGGGCCGCGCCGCCGAGTACGACCGCAAATGCGCACGCTGCCGCGAGCAGCCGCTTCATGCCGCCCCTCATGCTGCGGACCGGCTGCCGCGCTCTGCCTTTTCCTCACGCACCGCCGCGCGAGTCCGCGCCTTTCAGCTCGTCCGGCGCCTTGATATTCTTCATTTCGTCCCACATGTTCATCATTCAGCTCTCCCTTCCAGTTCGGTTTGCAGTTTTTTGCGTGCGCGATGCAGCCTTGTCCGTACCGTCGCCGGACGGCAGTTCACGATTTCCGCGATCTCGTCCGTGCCGTAGCCCTCGACATAGTGCAGCCACACGGCGGTACGCAGATCGGCCGGCAGCGCTTTCGACCGCCTGCCAGAGCGCGCCCCTTCTCCTCGCTCAGCGGCGCGGCGGCATCCGGCCGCTTCCAGAGGCGCGGTGCGCTTCCACCACGCCGAGCGCCGCAGATCAACGCAGCAGTGCAACGTCACGCGCAGCAGCCATGCCTTGAGATGTTCACCGTCGCGAAACGCCGTCGTATCGCGCAGCAGACGCAGAAAAACATCCTGATAAACGTCCTCCGCGTCCGCGCGGGAGCCGAGGCGACAGAGCGCGAGCCGGTACACGGCGTCGCCGTATCGCTCCATCGCATCCTCCAGGAATGCGTCCTCGCGCAATTCATCTGACATGTCTCTCATCCTCCTTTCACTCATAACACGGCTTTTCCCCGGAAATGTTCTCATATTCCCCATATTTTCCGGCAAATATCCAGTATTTGTGCTTTACTTACATTTTACATCTTTTTAATTTGTGCTTAATATACAAAAACCAAGTGATTTTCTTTGATTATATTAAACAAAATTCGAATTGCATTTTTATATAAAATGACTATAATAATACTTGTCAAGGGAAACCGGACAAAATTAAAAAGAATTCATTGAAACGGAGGTCAACCCCTTATGAAGAACACTCGTGGTTATTTTGAGACGCTTGCAGCGATGCTTACCAATGGTTATCGTGTAGATTCTGCGCTGATGGGCCGTGACCGTGAGGAAGCGTTCTACAACCGCTTCGCCCGTTAATCTGCTTATATCTCTCATTATTTTTCTTTCTTTTACTCTTTTTTTTACCTACTCTTTGTGGAAAAGCCGCCGTCTGTGAATGCAGGCGGCCTTTTTTCCGTGCCTGCGCTTTCTTCCAGGGGGGACGCTGTCCCCCCTGAGATACGTTTCCGGTTCCGGAGAAACCGGAAACGATACCCCCCTCTCGTCCGCACAAAGGGTGAACCCTGAAAGGGCAAGAGAAGGTGCCCTGGGGGCAGGACGAGGCCGCGCCTGCGCGCGAGCAGGGAATAAAAGTCCGGCAGAGCTGGACTTTTACGGGGAATTTTATGCGGCGCTCTGCGGAGCGCCTGTCCTGCCTGTTTTGCCGAAGGCAAAATGCGGCAGGAAACTGCGCCGAAGGGCGCAAAAAACGCCGTCGGCGTGCCTTTTTCTTACTCTTTACTTTTTTCTTTGCTTTGCCTTATCTCTCGGCGAAAAAGCTCGCGCGTCTGGCGGACATTTTCGTCGATGGCGTTCTTGAGCGCCTCGACCGACTCAAACTGCATTTCCGGACGCAGGAACTTATGCAGCTCCACATGGATCATCCTGCCGTACAGGTCGCCCGAAAAGTCGAGCAGATGCGGCTCGATGGTCGGCGCGCCGCCGTCCAGAAACGTCGGCTTGACGCCGATATTGGTCGCGGCGATATAGCTTTTTCCGTCCACGAGCACGCGCGTCGCGTACACGCCGTAGGGCGGCAACGCCATTTCAGCCGGCAGGCGCAGATTGACCGTCGGTACGCCGAGCACACTCGTGCCGACGCGGCGGCCATGCTCCACGATACCCGTTACGGTGTACGGATGGCCGAGGAACTTCGCCGCGCCCTCCATGTCGCCCTGCGCGATCAGCTGGCGGATATAGGTCGAGGAGACGACGATGCCGTCTACCTTGACGTCCTCGATGCAGTCGTAGCCGATACCGGCCTTCTCGCACTCGACCGCCATGCCCTCAGCGTTGCCCTGACCCTTGTAGCCAAAGCGGTTGTTGCGGCCGGAGATGATCCAGCCGGCATGGAACTGCCCGATGAGCAGTTTGTGAATGAAATCGCGCCAGTCCATATGCTGCATCCGCTCATCAAAATGGCCGAAGATCACCTCGTCCACGCCGCCGAGCTGCTTGATCTCCTCGCGGCGGTAGGCGTTCGCGGTCAGCAGCGGTACCTGACGACCCATGACGACCGAGTCTGGATGCACGTCGAACGTGAACACCGCGCTCGTGCCGCCGATCTGCTTCGCACGCTCGACCGCACGCTGCATGAGCGCACGATGGCCCAGATGCACGCCGTCAAAGTATCCGAGCGCGATCGCACGGGGTTTTGTAACTTCATCATCGGCTATCCCCCTGAAATTATCGAAAGTTTTTATAGACAAACAGACCCAGACCGCCCTTGTCGAGCTCTGCGGACCTGACCGAGCATGAGGAAGCGTCCCTCATGGTACACACGGCACAGCGTGCCTGCGGTTTCGGGCAGGCTGTCTGTCTGCCGCGGAAAGACGACTGCGCCGCGTGCGATGCGCTCCGCGCCCTCAGCGGTGAGCGCGACGGCCGGACAGTCGGTGAACAGGCTGTCGGTCGGCAGCAGGAGCTGCTGCATCGTGCCGTCGGCCATCGCCCGCTCGCAGTCCTCGAAGCTGCGGCAGCGGTCGAGCGGATACGCGCCCGAGCGCGTGCGCACCAGACTGTGCAGCACGGCGAGCGTGCCGAGCTTTTCACCGAGGTCGTTCACGAGCGTGCGCACATAGGTGCCCTTGCTGACTACACAGCGCAGCGTGCCCTTCTGGGCGTTCTCGTCGAAGTCCAGCAGCTCCATTTCATGCACGATGATGTCGCGCGCCGGACGTTCGACCTCCCTGCCTTTGCGTGCAAGGTCGTACAGCTTCTGGCCGTTGACCTTGACCGCGGAGTACATCGGCGGGATCTGCTGCTGCGGTCCGACAAAGCGCCGCACCATCTGCTTTTACCGCGTATTCCGCGGCATAGCGTTCGCTGGTCTGGAGCATTTCGCCGGTCACATCCTGCGTATCCGTGCAATAGCCGAGCGTAAAGCCCGCGACGTACTCCTTGTCCTGCGCTGCGGCAAAATCCGCCGCCTTGGTCGCGCCGCCGATGAATACCGGCAGAACGCCGGTCGCGAGCGGATCGAGTGTGCCGCCGTGACCGATTTTCCTCGTGTGCAGGATACCGCGCAGCTTGGCCACCACATCATGCGAGGTGAAGCCCTGCGGCTTGTTCATCAGCAGAATGCCCGAAAGCTCACTTTGCTGCATGAAACTGCTCCTCCGCCTACGCGCAGCATCGCGGCCTTCGCCTCCGCCATGCCGCAGGTGAAGCTCGCGCCTGCCGCACGGACATGGCCGCCGCCGCCGACCCGTTTGCAGATCGCGGAGGCATCCATTTCCTGTGGTCGTGCGACGGAAACGCGAACCGTGCCGTCCGGCTTCTCGGTCAGCGTAATGCCGATCTGCACGCCCTCAATCTGACGCGTAAGCGATGCAATCGAGTCCAGATCGTCCATATCCGCGCCGACGCGGTCGATGTCCTTCCGCCAGAGCACCGCGACCGCGATCGCGCCGTTCTCGTGAAACTCCATCGTGTCGAATACGATACGCTCCATCTCGAAGCGCGGACGCGACTTGGTCTCGAACAGCGCGCGGTTGATCTCACCGCCGTCGATACCGGCAGTCAGGCACGCCGCCGCGACCGCATGGGTGTGCGCGGTCGTGTTCGAGAACTTGAAGCAGCCGGTATCGGTCGAGACGCCGACATAAATGCACTCCGCGATCTCGCGCGTCAGTCTGCATCCGAGCGCCGTCAGCACATCGTACAGCACCTCCGCGCAAGCGCCTGCATCCGGCCGGATGAGGTTTTTTCGCGCCGAAGCCTTCATTCGAGCCGTGGTGGTCGATGACCAGATCCACCTTTTGCCCTTTATACTGCTCCGCCGTATCGGGGAACAGCTTTTCCTCTGCAATATCGGTCGAAACGATATACCGAGGGTTAAAATCATCCGGAGGATAACAGCCAGTGATCATCGGCGCATAGCGTCTTGTGATCTCCGGATTCTCCAGAATATACGCCCGCTTGCCGATCTGGCGCAGACCGCGGCACAGAGCGCCGGCGCAGCCTGCGGTATCGCCGTCCGGGCGGCGGTGGGTCAGGATGAGAATATCGTCATGCGCCTGCAAAGCGGCAGCCGCTTCAGCAACGTGAACGATCATTCCTCGTCCTCCCCTCCGAGCTTCCCTTCGTTTTTCAGTTCATGCAGCATTTCCGAGATGTGCGCACCGCGCGTGATCGACTCGTCGAGCTCGAACACCAGCTCGGGCGCGTAGCGCAGCTGGACCTTGTGGCCGACCTCGCGGCGCAGCCATCCGGCCGCAGACTTGAGGCCCTTCATGACGTCCTTCGCCTGCTGCTCGCTGCCGAGCACGGAGATATAGCACTTTGCGTAGCGCAGATCGTTGGTTACATCGCAGTGGACGACCGAAACCATCGCGTTCTGCACGCGCGGGTCCTTGACCGACCGCAGCGTCTCCGCTAGCGCCTTCATCACTTCTTCGGAAATACGATCAATTCGAGTAGACATAATAAATCAAACCTCCTTCTTGAGGATTGGTTAATTCTTGCTAAAAATGGAAAGGTGCGCAAAGCGCATTTTCAGGCACGCCGCAGCGCGCTGCCATCAAATTCCCCATAAAAGTCCAGCTCCGCCGGACTTTATACCACTGCCCCCGCGGCGGCGCGGTCTCGAATGTATTCATTCGAGAGGGGGTTATCGTTTCCGGTTTCCCTTTGGAACCGGAAACGTATCTAAGGGGGACAGCGTCCCCCTTAGAAAAGCAGTTTACTGCTTTACTTCCTCCATCACGAAGCACCTCAATGATATCGCCTTCCTTGATATCATTGTAGTTCTCGATGCTCATGCCGCACTCGTATGCAGCGACTTCCTTGACGTCGTCCTTGAAGCGCTTGAGGGTGTTGAGATGACCCTCATGGAATACGATGCCGTCACGGACAACGCGGACCTCAGCGTTGCGCTGGATCTTGCCGTCCTGAACGTAGCAGCCTGCTACCGCGCCTGCGCCGGTGATCTTGAACACCTGACGAACCTCTGCGTGACCGAGCACGCACTTGAACTTCGGCT
>VOFK01003289.1_pt1 | contig 28113 bp, 36 predicted proteins | sample 5384121 | NCBI WGS metagenome assembly VOFK01 (sample SAMN12384730, study PRJNA508395) | human gut metagenome | isolation source: healthy gut J | host: Homo sapiens | reverse complement strand
TGAAGTTACGTATTGCTGCTGGTTCCTCCGCAATTGTTCATGGAAGTCGAGCATGCGACCGGTGGTGCGTAAAAGCCATGGAAATCATGGATGGTGTGCAATTATGGTGGTTGCGCGAGCCTGAAGCTGATTTATGCAAAGAAAGTGGGCTCAGATGGAAAACATGCTGTTTCCATCCCCGTTGTGGGATGCATATCGTTGATTTCAAATACTTGTTGAGATTGGCATTGCATGCGCGTGCGAAAAGGCGAGGGTCTGATGGTCCCTCGCCTTTTGCATTGACGGTTATGTCGAGTTGTGGATGTGTATATGATATACTAAACTACCGATTGGTAATTAAAGAAAATCGCTTCAATGAGGAAAGTGAGCAATCCATGGCCGAAACCACTGAAAATACTGTAAATCTGCCCTATAGGAATCCGGAACTTCCTACTGAGGAACGCATCGCCGATCTGCTTGGTCGCATGACTCTTGAGGAAAAAGTCGGACAGATGATGCAGCTTGACGCGCGAAGCGGCGATTTGGACGATCTGATCGTCAACAAGCATGTTGGTTCCATTCTGCACACCTCGCCGTCCGATCTGCCGAAAGCCGTGGAAACGGTGAACGCCAAAACCCGTCTCGGCATTCCGCTGGTGATCGGCGACGACTGCATTCACGGCTATTCCTTCTGGCCGGGAGCCACCATTTTTCCGGAACAGCTAGGCATGGCAACCACGTGGGATTCTGAAAGGTACAGGCCGCGGGGGCCGTGCCACCGCCGAAGAAGTGTCCTCCACCGGCGTGCATTGACGTTCTCCCCGGTGCTGTGCATCGCGCGCGACACCCGTTGGGGCCGTGGGGTGAAACCTTTGGCGAAGATCCGTACTTGATTGGCGAAATGGCATCGTCCATTGTCAAGGGCTATCAAGGTGGGAGCCAAGGCGGGCGAGCCGCTCGCCAAAGACGCGATTCTCGCATGCGCCAAGCATTTCGCAGGCTATTCCGAAACACAGGGGGGCGTGACGCCTCCGAAGCGGACCTGAGCCACCGCAAGCTTGAATCCTGGTTCCTGCCGCCGTTCGAACGCATCGCCAAGGAGGGCTGCGGCACGTTCATGCTCGGCTACGAGTCCATCGAAGGCGTACCGGTCACGTTCAACAAGTGGCTGCTCACCGACAAGCTGCGCGGCGCATGGAAGTACAACGGCACCCTCATCACCGACTGGGACAACGTCGGCCGTTCCGTGTGGGAGCAGAAGGTCAAGCCTGATTATGTGCAGGCTGCTGCCGATGCGGTCAAGTCCGGCAACGACTTGGTGATGACCACGCCAAAGTTCTACGAGGGTGCGATCGAAGCCGTGAAGACCGGTCTGCTTGACGAATCGTTGATCGATGCCGCCGTGGCTCGTATTCTCGCACTGAAGTTCCGTCTTGGACTGTTCGAAGATCCACGCTTGCCCGACCAGAAGCGTATCGATGCGGTGATCGGTTCCGAAGAGCATCAGCAGCTCAACCTTGAAGTGGCTCGCGAAGCCGTGGCATTGCTGAAGAACGACGGTTCACTGCCGTTCAACGTGGCCGGTGCGAAGCGTATCGCGGTCGTTGGCCCGCTCGCCGATGACGCCCAGACCCAGCTGGGCGACTGGGCAGGCAGCTCCGGCCAGATCAACTGGATGCCTGACGGCCACCCGCGTGAAATGATCACCACCGTGCTTGATGGTTTCAAGCAGCTCGCTCCGGAAGGTTGCGAGGTCGTGTACTCGCGGTGCCAACATCGTGGATTTGGTGCCCGATCCGGAAGGCGAGTTCTACCCGGATGGACAGCCTCGCCCGAAGATCGGCGTTTCCGCCAAGATTGATCGCGCACTGCTTGGCGAAGCCGTGGAAAACGCACGTAAAAGCGACCTGATCGTGGCCGTGGTGGGCGATGTGATCCAGGCCATTGGCGAAGGCCGCTCCACCGCCACGCTTGAACTGCTTGGCGGACAGAATGCACTGATCGATGCACTGTCGAACGTGGCTCGCGAAACCGGCAAGCCGTTCGTGGTGGTGCTCGTCAGCTCCAAGCCGCAAGTGCTGCCGGCATCCGTGATCGGTACCAATGGCGTGATTGTTGACGAAAACTCCAGCCGAAGGCACTTCGGCTCTGCTGTGGGCTCCAAGCCCCGGGCATGGAGGGCGGACAGGCCATCGCCGAGATCATCCTCGGCGAAACCGAACCGAGCGGACGCCTGCCGATCACCTTCCCGCGTCACGCGGGCCAGCTGCCGGTCTACTACAACCAGATCCGCGGCCAGCACGGCAACCGTTACGCCGACCTCACGCAGAATCCGGCGTTCGCATTCGGCGAGGGTCTGAGCTACACCACGTTCGAATACGGAGATCCGACCATCACCAACGTTCCGGAATCCGGCATATTCACCGAAACCGACACCGTGCACGCCGAGATCGCCCTCACCAATACGGGCGATCGCAAGGGCACGGAAGTAGTGCAGCTCTACATCGGCGACATCGTGACCTCCCCTACAGCTGGACTGATCGTGAACTCAAAAGCATTCCAGCGCGTGGAACTCGAACCAGGCAAAAGTAAGACCGTTGCCTTCGACATTCCGGTTTCCGATTGCACCATCGTCGATTCGGAAGCCAACCGAATCGTCGAACCGGGCGAATTCGAAGTGCTTATCGGCCATTCCAGCCGTCGCGAACACTTGAAGCGCACCACCTTCACCGTCGCGTAAAAGCGAAACGAAATAAGCCGTGTCGCAGAACCCAATAATCGACACGCTAGTCTGATATGAGCCGCCTACGAAATGCCGATCGTGGGCGGCTCGCATGAATGGACCATTGCCGTGGCATACGCGTTGTTTATGGCTGCTTCCGGATTCGTACTGGTGCCTGATCAGACGCATGCGTTGAACCAGTTGCCATTGTCAATGAACGCCGACTGTTCCGCGGTGATGAACGCCATGCAGCAGCTTGCCGGCGCGATTGTGCTTGCCACTGGCGGTTTACGGCTTTGTTCCCGATCGCTGTGGTTACGGTGCTACTGGGCACGGTGTTCATCATGCTGATTCGCAAGGTGAAGTAGCTGCAGTTACTGCAGTAGCCGAAGCAACGCGCAGTGTGCCGGCGATTGCGGCACACGTGATCTCGACATTGCGTTCCGTGTTGGCGATCAGAGTCGCAAGATCCGCCGGCCCGGGCGCAATGCCGAACGTTGCGACGATGCCGGTCTCGTTCAACGCTTCGATGGTGTGTGGATCGCGGGTTACCGTTCCACCGATGGCAATAGTTGGTTTTCCTTGTGATTGCGCCAGTTTCGCAATGCCACTCGGCACTTTGCCGTACGGTGTCTGACTGTCGATGGAACCTTCGCCGGTGATGATGACGTCGGCCCATGCGCATGCTTCGCGACCATGCGTAAGATCGAGCACAAGTTCGATTCCCGGCCGTACTGTTGTATTGAACAGGCCGAGCATCCCGCCGCCGGTACCGCCTGCGGCGCCTGTACCGGGAATGCGCTCAATATCGCGGCCATTGTATTGCATGATCGCGTGTGCGAGATTCGCAAGTCCCTGATCGAGGAGTTCGACCTGCGCTGTGTTCGCGCCTTTTTTGCGGAGCGAACACATGCGCAGCACCTTTCTGGTCCGGTCAAAGGATTGGTGACATCGCAGGCGAGAACAATCGGAACATTTTTTACAAAATTGGGAACTTCCGAATCGTCAATCCTCTCCAAATCAACAAGAGAACCGCCACCAAGCGGAATATCATGACCTGCCGTATCAAGAAAACGAAATCAAGCGCGCGAGCCAACCCCGTGCCACCATCCGTAGTGGCACTACCGCCCAAACCAAGCACAATACGATCCGCGCCAGCGTCAATCGCAGCACGAATCAGCAATCCGGTGCCGAACGTGGAAGCAGACAACGCATTGCGGTCGGCGGGGGAGACCCGTTCAAGTCCGCTTGCCGAAGCCAACTCGACCACGGCGGTGAAGAATACAAGAAGCACGATTATTGCCAAGAAAGCCAAACTGAGCGGTAATCGGGCGGCCGATCGCATCAACTGTCTCAACATTGTGCAACGTGCCGGCGGTGGCATGAACCAAGGCTTGCGTCAATCCTTCGCCGCCATCGGAAAGAGGCATGAGCCGGCATTCCGCCTGCGGATTGCCACGCTTAATGCCGCGAGCCATCGCCTGTGCGATTGCTTCAGCCGAAGCGGACTCCTTGAACGAGTCCGGTGCCAGCAAAATCCGCATATATGCCTCCTTTTACGTCTGCATCCATACATTAATGCAGTGCCGGGGCAGAGGCTTATCGGTAGCCCTCCCACATGGGCAGGGGGAACAGGGCGTCTTCGCATTCCGCCCACATGGCGTTCAGGTCCTGGCCGGGCGTGCGCAGCCAACGCAGCTGCACGCCGTCCATCATGGCGAATCCCGCATTAAGCAGCCGACGCGTATCAACACCTTCGGGCACGCGCCAACGGATGTTGAGTGCGGTGTCGGCATTATGCAGCTCACGGTTGGCGAAATACTCGTGTGCGGGGTGGTTCGGGTCGATCGCTTCGGCGCTCAACGTGGAAAACATGTGCACCTGAATCGGTCTGCGTGCGTTCACCGCCACGATTCTGCGCCACATGTCGGCAATCAACGGGCGTGGCTCACGTACTATGTCGGTAAGAATGTCTTCCGTCTCGGAATCGTAGACTTCGTCCAGCGCGGCTGTGAGCAGTCCTTCCTTACTGCCGACATAATGCAGCACGCCAGCCTTGGTGAGTCCTACGCGATCGGCGATTTTCTGCAGGAAGTGCCGTAATAGCCGAGCGTTCCAAACAGTTCGACGGCCGCATTGAGAATCTCCGCTCTTCGGTCGACTTCTTCGTTGGCCATGATGATTCCCTTTCTTGCACTCATAGTGGCGGTTCATGTGCGCTGCAATGCTTATGAATCGCCATTTCTCTCAAGTTGTAAATACTGCAGTTACTTTACGGTCGGTTAACTGATTTTTCAAAGAAGATTGGCGTGTTGTGATGTTGATTTTGATAAAGTACCTACCGACCGGTTAAAAGATTTCGGGGTTGAGATTCCACAGGCCGGTTAACCGATACGAACTCAAGAAAACGATGCGAAAGAGGAACGTATGAGCGAAAACACCTATCCTTCCGTCAATGACCTGACGCTTGAAGAAAAAGGCATCCCTAACTTCCGGCGGCGACGCTTGGCATCTGCAAGGCGTTGAAGCCAAGGGCATTCCCGGCTATATGATCACCGACGGCCCCCACGGCCTGCGCAAGTCCAACTCGGCCACCACCGGCGAAGTCGATCTGAACAACTCCGTGCCCGCCACCTGCTTCCCGCCGGCCGCGGGCCTGTCCAGCTCGTGGAATCCGGAACTCATCCACCAGGTCGGCGAAGCCATGGCCGAAGAATGCATTCAGGAGAAGGTTGCCGTAATTCTCGGCCCCGGCGTGAACATCAAAGCGCAACCCGCTTGGCGGCCGCTGCTTCGAATACTGGTCCGAAGACCCGTATCTGGCGGGTCATGAGGCGGTCGGCATCGTCGCAGGCGTGCAGTCCAAGGGCGTGGGCACTTCGCTCAAGCATTTCGCCGCCAACAGCCAGGAGACCGACCGGCTGCGCATCAGCGCCAACATCTCCCAGCGTGCGCTGCGCGAAATCTACTTCCCGGCATTCGAACACATCGTCAAGGAAGCCCAGCCGTGGACCATCATGTGCGCATACAACTGCATCAACGGCGTGCATGCCGCCCAGGATCGCTGGCTACTCACCGACGTGCTGCGCGACGAATGGGGCTTCCAAGGTATCGTCATGAGCGACTGGGGCGCCGACCACGACCGCGTGGCCTCCCTCAATGCGGGCCTCAACCTCGAAATGCCGCCAAGCTACACCGACGACCAAATCGTCTACGCCGCACGCGACGGCCGCATCCAGCCGGCACAGCTCGACCGCATGGCACAAGGCATGATCGACTTGGTCAGCAAGACCCGCGCAGCCATGAGCGTCGAAAAAACTATCGTTTCGACATCGAAGCCCACGATGAGGTCGCATCAGGCCGCCGTCGAATCCATGGTGCTCCTCAAGAACGATGACGCCATTCTGCCAGTCGCTGGCGATGCCAAGGTCACCGTCATCGGCGAATTCGCACGTACCCCGCGCTACCAGGGCGGTGGTTCCTCGCACATCACCCCAACCAAGATGACCAGCTTCCTGGACGCCCTCACCGAACGCGGCGTGGATGCCAAGTTCGCCCCAGGATTCACCCTCGACCTCGAACCGGCCGATCCGGCACTCGAAGCCGAAGCCGTCGAAGCTGCCAAGGGCGCCGACGTGGTGCTCATGTTCTAGGGGCTCCCTGAAGCGGCCGAATCCGAAAGGCTTCGACCGTGGGCCCTCGACATGCCGGCCAAGCAGATCGCACTGCTCGAAGCCGTCGCAGCCGAAAACAAGAACGTTGTGGTCGTACTCTCCAACGGCTCCGTCGTCACCGTGGCACCATGGGCCAAGAACGCCAAGGGCATCCTCGAATCCTGGCTGCTCGGACAGTCCGGCGGTCCGGCGCTCGCCGACGTGCTGTTCGGCAAGGTGAGCCCGTCCGGCAAGCTTGCGCAGACCATTCCCTTCGACATCAACGACGATCCGAGCACCATCAACTGGCCGGGTGAAGAGGGGCATGTCGATTATGGCGAAGGCGTGTTTGTGGGCTACCGCTATTACGACACCTACAACAAGGCCGTCGACTACCCGTTCGGCTTCGGCGAGCTACGCCACGTTCGAAGTGAGCGACGTGAAGGCCGTCAAGACCGGTGCCTGCACCGCAACCGTCAGCGCAGTGGTCAAGAACACCTCGAACGTTGACGCCGCCGAAACCGTGCAGGTGTACGTGGCTCCGGGCAAGGCCGACGTGGCCCGCCCGAAGCACGAGCTCAAGGGCTTCACCAAGGTGTTCCTCAAGGCCGGCGAATCCGCCGAAGTCTCCTTCGACCTCGACGATCGCGCCTTCGCCTACTGGTCTGAGAAGTTCAACGACTGGCATGTGGAGAGCGGCGAATACGCCATCGAGGTTGGCACGTCCAGCCGTGACATCGCCGGTTCCGCGGTAGTGGAGCTCGATGGAGACGGCAAGACCCCAGCCGCTCACCGAATGGTCCAACTTCATGGAATGGCGTAAGGATCCGCTCGGTTCCAAGGTGCTCGAGAAGCTGCGTGCCGAAGGTGAAGCCGGCCGCATGCCGATCGTGCCCGACAATGACATGACCCGTCTATTCCTCGACTCCATGCCGATCAACAGCATGCCGATGCTGATGAGCGACGGCGGCAAGGCCATCACCGCCTTCATGCTCGATGAATACGCCAAAATCGCCGAAACCGCCGAATAAGACGGATTGACGTAAACAAGACGTAAGCAAAAGGAGTTTCAAGGATTTAGACCGAGGATGTGGCCCGCGAATGAACCGGTGCGGACCACATCCTCGGCTTTTTCATACTTGGTTTCGGCTTGTTCCGGGCTTTTTTGGCTATTTTTAAGCGATTTTGCGATTACAATATTGCGTTCGGTGTGCTGCGATCCGGTTCCGTCACACACGACACGCTGAATGTTGCATATGCAACTGTTGTATGTACAACGTGTTATCGTATGTTCCGTGAACGATATACAGAACGATGGAACGGCTTCGGTGAACCCCGCGTTCACCGAAGCGTGGGACCGAGGCGCATGCAAGCCGCCGAGCGTCGCCATCCGATCGCTGCACAACGTCATCAACCGGTATCTTGCGGTGACGCGCCCCATGGAAGTGGAGAGTCTGAGCGGTGGCAACATCGACATCATCACCTTCCTCGCACGCCATTCGGAACGGGAGATCTTCCCGCAGGATGTGGAACGCCGCTTCGGCATCACCCCGGTCGACGTCGAGCAGAGTGCTCGCATTGATGGAACGCAAAGGCTTATCGTGCGCGAATCCGTGCCGAGGGACGCGCGGTTGAAGAAAATCGTGCTTACCGACAAATCGCGCGACATCGCCGAAGCGCTGCGCACCAGCGCAATCGCCATGGAAGGCATTCTGCTGCAGGGCCTGAGCGACGACGAGATCCGCGAATTCATGCACGTGCTCGACGTGATGCAAACCAATCTGGTCTCCACCGGGCTGATCGGCGACGAAAGTCGCTACTCCAGCCTGGCATTGTGCGAGGCGGAATCGCGGGAACGGCAATCGCGGGAATGCGAATCGCAACCAACTGTACGGAAAACATCACAGGAAGACGAAACAGGAAAGGAAGAGTAAGTGAGCGGAACAAACGTGACAACGGCTGCGGTGCAATCGCAGCCAAAACAAAAGCGGCATCTCGTACGCACGCTTGGCAAATCGCTGCGTGAATATAGGAAGCCCAGCATTCTCACCCCGATATTTGTGGTGGTCGAAGGTGTTCTGGAAATCCTCATCCCCACGGTGATGGCGTCGTTGATTGATGAAGGCATCACCGGCAAAAGCATGCCCGCCATCGTCAAATTCGGTCTGATTCTTCTGGCGTGCTCGCTATGTTCGCTCGCGGCTGGCTTCCTTGCCGGTAAGTTCGCCGCGATCGCCGGCGCTGGATTCGCCAAGAACCTGCGTCATGACGAATTCGAGAAGGTGCAGGGCTTCAGCTTCACCAATATTGACAAGTTCTCCACCGGCTCGATCATCACCAGGCTCACCACCGATGTGACCAACCTGCAGAACGCCTATTCCATGATCATTCGTCTGGGCGTGCGTGCCCCGATCATGATGATCGTGGCGTGGATCTTCTCGTTCCGCATCAGCCCGTCCATTTCCTTGGTGTTCCTGGCGTGCATCCCTGTTCTCGCCTTCGGTCTGTGCGGTCTGGCGGTGTACGCACCCGGTGTTCGAGCGCGTGTTCCACACCTACGACAAGCTCAACAACGTGGTCGACGAGAACCTGCAGGGCATCCGCGTGGTCAAGTCCTATAACCGCGAATCCTTCGAGGTCTCCAAGTTCGGCCGCATCTCCCAGCGCATCTTCAAGGACTTCACCAAGGCTGAGCGCATCATGAGCTTCAACAGCCCGCTCATGATGGTCTGCGTATACGTCTCGATGATCCTCATCGCATGGATGGGCTCCAAGCAGATCGTGGCCTCGGGCAATAATGCCGCCCTGGGGCTGACCACCGGCGACCCTGACCGCACTGGTCACCTACGCCATGCAGATCCTCATGGCCATGATGATGCTGTCCATGGTCTTCGTCATGTGCATCATTTCCCAGGCGTCCGCGGAACGTATCTGCCAGGTGCTCAACGAGGAAAGCACGGTGACCAACCCAGCCAACTCCATCAAGGAAGTGGCCGACGGGTCCATCGAATTCGACAACGTCGACTTCCGCTACTCTGATAACTCCGAAAAGCCGGTGCTCGACAATATCAACCTGAAGATCCGCTCCGGCATGACCGTCGGCATTGTCGGCGGTACTGGTTCGGCAAAGTCGTCTCTGGTACAGCTCGTGCCGCGACTGTACGACGTGAGCTCCGGTTCGCTGAAGGTCGGCGGCGTCGACGTGCGCGACTACGACATGGAGGTCCTGCGCGACCAAGTCGCCATGGTGCTGCAGAAGAACGTGCTGTTCTCCGGCACTATTGCCGAAGAACCTGCGGTGGGGCAACCCGAACGCCACCGATGAAGAGATTCGCCATGCCTGCCAGCTCGCGCAGGCCGACGGCTTCATCCAGGAAGTTCCCGGACAAGTACGACACGTACATCGAGCAGGGCGGCACCAATGTCTCCGGCGGACAGCGCCAGCGCCTGTGCATCGCCCGCGCGCTGCTGAAGAAGCCGAAGATCCTGATTCTCGACGACTCCACCTCCGCCGTCGACACCAAGACCGACAAGCTGATCCGCACCGCATTCCATGACGAGATCCCCGACACCACGAAGATCATCATCGCCCAGCGCATCGCGTCCGTGCAGGAATCCGACATGATCCTCGTCATGGAGGAAGGCCGCATCACCGCATCCGGCACCCATGAGGAACTGCTGCGGACCTGCGACGAATACCGTTCCATCTACGAATCGCAGACCAAGAACCAGGCCCAGCCTGAGGAACTGAAGTGAAAGGAGGAACAGACATGAGTGCAACAACCAATAAGAAAACCGCGCAGGGGCATGCACCCGCAGGAGGGAAACAAAGCCAAGCGCCCCGATGCCGTGCCGCACGGTGGACCGAAGGTACCGCAGAAAGCCGCGCCGGGAACCACTAAGCGCATCTTCGGCTACATTTTCCAATACAAATGGCATGTCGTGGCAATCGTACTGTGCATCCTGATCGGTGCGGCCGCACGAAGCCGGTTCCGCGCTGTTCCTACAGTCGCTGATCGACAGCTACATTCTGCCGTTGGTCGGCGTGAAGAACCCCGACTGGAGCCCGCTGCTGCGTGCGCTGACGCTGATGGGCTGCCTCTACGCCGCCGGCACCTTCTGCAGCTGGCTATGGCAGTGGCTCATCGTCACCGTCGAGCAAGGCACCCTGAAGAAGATCCGCGACGACATGTTCGCACACCAGCAGACGCTGCCGATCCGCTACTTCGACACCAACGAGCACGGCGACATCATGAGCCGCTACACCAACGACACCGATACGCTGCGCCAGGCCATCTCGCAGTCGCTTCCCGCAGATGTTCTCGTCCGCGATGTCCCGCACTGGCCGCACTGGTCTCCATGCTGTGGCTGTCGGTGCCGGTCACGATCTTCGTGCTCGTGTTCGCCGCGATCCTGTTCGTGGTCGTACGCGCCATCGTCTCCCGCTCCGGCCGCTACTTTGTCAAGCAGCAGCAGTGGATCGGCGACGTGAACGCCTTCGTGGAGGAATCCGTCAACGGTCAGAAGGTCATCAAGGTCTTCAACCATGAGGACGCCACCCAGAAGACCTTCGACGAGAAGAACGAGGAACTGTTCCACGCTTCCGCCGAAGCGAACACCTGGGGCAACGTGACCATGCCAGTCGTGGGCAACATGGGCTACATCCTCTACATTCTGCTTGCCATCGTCGGTGGATTTCATGGCGCTCTCCGGCATGGGCAACTTCGGAATCTGCCGGCGCAGGCAGCTTACCCTCGGCGCCGCTCATCTCCTGCTCACCCTGTCGCGCTCCTTCGTCAACCCGCTCGGCCAGGTCTCCATGCAGTTCAACATGGTGATGATGGCGCTCGCCGGCGCGTCCCATCTTCCAGCTGATGGATGGAGAAGCCCGAGGACGACGGCGGCTCCGTCACACTCGTCAACGTCGAGCTCGGCGAAGACGGCCGCACCATGACCGAAGTGGACCACGAAACCGGCCACTGGGCATGGAAGCGTGAGGAAGGCGACGACGGCACCCGTTCCCTGAAGGCCGCGCAGTCGCTGAGCCCGAAGGCCGCGGAAGTGGCGAGGAAGGCGCGCGAGAACGCGATCACCTCGCCGGACGGGCGCCTGACCCTGCTGCAGGGCGACGTTTTCACCGACGTGACCTTCGGCTACAACCCGGACAAGCCGGTGCTGCACGACATCACCTGGTTCGCCAAGCCCGGCCAGAAGATCGCGCTCGTCGGCGCCACCGGTGCCGGCAAGACCACGGTGACCAACCTGATCAACCGTTTCTACGACATCCAGGAAGGCATGATCCTGTATGACGGCATCTCCGTCAAGGGCATCCGCAAGCCCGACCTGCGCAAGTCGCTCGGCATCGTGCTGCAGGACGTGAACCTGTTCACCGGCACCGTGATGGACAACATCCGCTATGGCAAGCTCGACGCCACCGACGAGGAGTGCATCGCCGCCGCTAAGCTCACCAACGCGGACAGCTTCATCCGCATGCTGCCCAACGGCTACCAGACCGTGCTCGAAGGCGACGGCTCCGGTCTGTCCCAAGGTCAGCGCCAGCTGATTTCCATCGCCCGCGCCGCGGTGGCCGATCCGCCCGCGCTGATTCTCGATGAGGCCACGTCTTCCATCGATACCCGTACCGAGGAAGTCGTGCAGGCCGGCATGACAACCTCATGAAGGGCCGCACCGTGTTCGTCATCGCCCACCGCCTGTCCACCGTACGCAACTCCGACGTGATCATGGTGCTCGACCACGGCAACATCATCGAGCGCGGCTCGCATGACGAGCTCATCGCGCAGAAGGGCGAGTACTACCAGCTGTACACGGGCGCCGTGGAACTGGAGTAAGGCTCCCTTCTGCTTCGTTCCTGTCCCGTTCTTGGTGAATTGGACAGGCTGAACGGTAGTGTTCAACGAATGCAGCCGTGCGGAAGCCACATATGTGGCTTCCGCACGGCCCTTGCGCATATGGCTCCCATGAATCGGCGGGCATGACCTTTACGCAGGGTGCGCCCGCTGTGGCTTTTCATGGATTCCCCGAATCAATGGCGAAAAATCCATTGCGGGGACTACTCATGCGGTTCCGTAGGTGGTTTTGGGTGTTCCGTAGGTGGTTGGTCAGAGTATCGGGGTTGGAGAAAGGCTTTATTCTGGCCGTTTTCATGCCGGGTATTCAGACCCAACCACCTACGGAAGCGAAAAACCACCTACGGAACTAGTCCAAGCCGTAACGGTGACTGGCTATTGCGCGGGCGACCATGCCGAACAGCTCGTTCAGCTTCTGCTTGGAAGCCAGATGCTCGCGGGTGGCGACAAAAGGAGTGAAACCGAGATCCCTCAGCCGGTTCCGCTTATCGAGGTCATACATCCAGCGGTCATGGGTGTAGTGGTAATTTCCGTCGTATTCTATGCAGACGCGGTCATCCGGGTAGGCGATATCCACCTTCATCGTGCCCGAGCCGCGTATGTGGTCAATGATCTCATAATTGACATGTGCCTCAGGCAGCCCGTAGGCATCGCTCTCCAAACGAAGCACCGTTTCCTGCGGAGAATCGGTACCTGGTTTGGACAGGCGCAAGGCCTTTCTGCATTTGGCGCTCCCAATGAATCGCGGCGCACTCCGGATGTAGTCGGAGAGCTCATCGTGAGTGCAGACGCGTAAATCGGGATTGGCGCAAGTGAGCCAATCCATGGCGATCACCAGACTCCGTTCGTCGACATAGGGCGCAATCTGGCAGACCGCCTGCATCGCGGAGACGCTTGACACCAATTCGTCGGCGTGCGCCACGTCTACGCCATGCCTTGCGTAATGGAATTTCATCCCCTGGATTTTCCGCAGGTCACGTTGCCGGCACACCGAAACGTGAACGAGCTCCGAACCATATCCGGGTAAATAATTCATGGTGGCAATCATGCCATGCAGCTCCAGCGCTGTGCCGTGGCTTACATAGAGTGGAACCGAGGAGCGTGACCTTATCCGCGACAACACCTGCCTGCATTCAAGATGCCGTCTCGCCGCCTCCTCCGTGCCTGCTCTAATGTGAAAAATGTATTGTGTCCGAAGCTTTCCATGCGCTGACGGTATATGGAAAGCCAGCAGCCCGCAACCGTCTCCGTGAAAAATGTGGATATGTGCATGGTTCCATCCGCAGCATCACCGGGGAGAGGCCTGATGTATACGCGTCCGGTAGAACCGATGCGGAGCGTGGCGTCATCGAGGGGTGGCTCACATGGCAAGTCGGCCACGCAGAAGGGCGGGCGCTTCCAGCCGCAGGCCCGTGGGGCTGACGGTGACCGCGTTTCTCCACGGTGTCAGCCGCGTTTGGAACCCTGCCGACTGATGCCACCTTTATGACCGGTCGCTTTGAAAGGCAGACCGGCGTTGCCGAGTCCTTTGCTCCGCATGTTCTGCAGGGCAAAGGATTTTTTGTTGATGCACGCAGTTCGTTCATCCGTTCCGTGGACTGATGCGCGATTCGCGGTTTCCGTGATTGCTCTGGCTGTGTCATGGCTATAAGAATACGTTCGGTAATGTAGTATGATGGATTTAGTAATGCTTTTTACTATAAATCTGATGAGGCATCCATGGGAGGGCGAGGGAGCGATGGCGACCATCAAGGAGATTGCGAAACGTACGGGATTCTCGCAGGCCACGGTGTCGCGTCTGTTGAATGGCGATCCGACGCTGTCGGTGCGTGAGGAGACGCGTCGCGCGATCATCCGCGCCAGCGAGGATTTGGGATACAGCGCCCAGGCCAAGCGTATCGTCATTCCGCACGAAGTAGCCTTGTTGGACAACGAGGAGTCCGACGAAACGCTGCGTGATTCGTATTTTTTGCCGATTTGCGTTCGGCGCTGGAACATAACGCCAAACAGCAGCGTATGGAGCTCACTGTTTTCCACAGTCTTGACGAGATGTTGAATCAGAAGGGGAAATTCGATGGTTTCATGGCTATCGGCGCCAATGTCATAGCCGAAAAGCGACCTTGAGAAGTTGCATGAGGTCATGCCATACGGTGTGTTCATCGATGTGAATCCCGCACCGAACCTGTTTGATTCCGTGCAGCCCGACCTACAGCAGACCGTGCATGACGCGGTCGAAGCATGTGCGAAGGCTGGCATGAAGCGTGTCGGATTCATCGGCGGCAAGGGAGGCTGACGAATTTTTATGAGGTGGACGAAGAGGGGCGTGCCACATATTTTCGGCGTGAAATGGGCCGTTATGGTCTCGACCTGCGTGGACTGGTGTATTCTGACGGCTTGTTCACCGTGGAGAATGGTCGCAAGCTGGGGGAGCAGTTTATCCGTGACCACAACGGCGCACTGCCTGACGCAGTTATTGTTTCGGCGGACATCATCGCGGTCGGCGTGCTGCAGGCGTTCAACGCGGTTGGTGTGATTGTGCCCCGCGACATCAGCGTCATCAGCATCAACAACCAGACGATCGCACAGCTTACGTCGCCACCGTTGAGCACTTTCGCAATCGACCAGAACGAGCTTGCGCGCGTTGCGATTCTCACCTTGGCTGATGCGATTGCCAGCAAGCGCACAGTACGGCAGCATGCGTACCTGTCGACGACGCTGGAAGTGCGAGATAGTTTCGTGCCGGCGCAGCCGAAACGTGAATCGCGGCCAAAATTGCAGACCCGATCGAAGCGATCTGCCCGGTCGAAACGGGCTGCTTAGCGTACGTATGTGCGGAAAAATATGAAAGGCGATTGATGATGCTATGTCATCAATCGCCTTTTGTTTGTCTACTGTCGGCGAAATACCGCGAATCGCACACAATATGACATGTATATGTGCAGAATCGCACAAAATGCGACACGCCCAACAGTGCACAACGCAGATGTTAAATTTTACTAAACAGGGGTAAAGGGATATACTTAACTCATGCGAAATCAAATGATGATTTCCGATTACAGCTTCAATCACAACTTCTAAGGAGAAGTACGATGGCAGAATCCAATGTCGCAGCCGCACCGAAGGAGACGCAGCAGTCTGCGAAGCCAACCAGGAAAGGCAGTCTGCTGTCCCGCGTGGCCTATTCATTCGGCAACGTCGGCCAATCCGCCTTCTACAACGCGCTGAGCACCTACTTCATCGTCTCACGTCACCAGCTCGCTGTTCTCCGGCGTTGACAAGGCGCTCGCTACCAAGCTCATCGGCGTTATCACCGGCCTTGTGGTTGTCATCCGTATCGCGGAGATCTTCATCGATCCGCTGCTGGGCAACATCATCGATAACACCAAGACCAAGTGGGGTCGTTTCAAGCCATGGCAGCTCATCGGCGGCACCGTTTCCGCCGTTCTACTTGTGCTCGTCTATACCGGTCTGTTCGGTCTGGTAAACGTCAACACCACACTGTTCATCGTGTTGTTCGTCATCACGTTCATCGTGCTGGACGTGTTCTATTCCCTGCGTGACATTTCCTACTGGGGCATGATTCCGGCGCTGTCCTCCGACTCCCACGAGCGCTCCACTTACACTGCTCTCGGCTCCTTCGGCGGCTCCATCGGTTACAACGGTTTGACTATCGTCGTCATCCCGATCGTCACCTACTTCAGCTATGTCTTCACCGGCAAGCACCAGGAAAGCCAAAGTGGCTGGACCTGCTTCGCCATCATCGTGGCTATTCTCGGCGTCCCCTCACCGTGTGCTCCGTCGCGTTCGGCACCAAGGAAAGCACCAGCACCCTGCGCGCCAAGGCCGAAGATAACGGTGGTCCACTCGCCGCGTTCAAGGCTCGCCCAGAACGACCAGCTGCTGTGGGGTCGCCCTGTCCTACCTGCTGTACGCCATCGCCAACGTGGCCACCACCGGCGTGCTCATGTACATGTTCAAGTTCATCCTGAACAACTCCGCCGCCTACTCCATCGTCGGCGTTGTCTCGGTCATCGCCGGCATCATCATGGCGCCGCTGTACCCGATTCTGAACAAGCGCATACCGCGTCGCTACCTGTACCTCGGCGGTATGGTGCTCATGGTCCTCGGCTACCTGCTGTTCATCGTCGGCACCAACAACCTCGCTGTCGTCACCGTCGGCCTGGTGTTCTTCTTACCTGCCGCAGACCTTCATCCAGATGACTGCCATCCTCTCCCTGACCGACTCCATCGAATATGGCCAGCTGAAGAACGGCAAAACGTAACGAGCCCGTCACCCTGTCCGTGCGTCCGATGCTCGATAAGATCGCAGGCGCCTGCTCCAACGGTATCGTCGGTGCTGTCGCCATCGCCGCCGGCATGATTGGTGACGCCACCGCCGCCGATCACATGACTGCCGCGAACATCCACACTTTCAAGGTCTGCGCCTTCTATGTGCCGCTGGCTGTCATCATCCTGAGCGGTGTTGTGTTCCTGCTCAAGGTGAAGATCAGCGAGAAGATGCATGCTGACATTGTCGAGCAGCTGGAAACTCAGCTCAACGAAGGCTGATTCGCTTTTTGATTGCTATTGAATTTCAATCGTCGCGCTGAAGGAGCCGCATGGTGGACGCCATGCGGCTTTTCGCGTTTCCTACGTTCGTGGTAAGTGCTAGGCTGACGATTTGAAACGTATAGCAATGATCCGTTATCAGCGGGGAGCTTCCGGAAGAACGGCCGGCGCTTGTGGGCGCGGCTTAGTAGAACCGGCGGGATCGGCCCGAACAGCCGAACGTCAAGCGGTCGTATGAAACCTGTGCAGGGAAGCCTGCGTAAGAAAACAGGGGAGTGCGGCAAGCGAGGTGGTACCGCGGTGTCGGACGTGCAATCGCACGAAAATCATCGTCCTCGTAAAGTAAGTAATGAAACCGCCAAACGAGGAGCATACGGTGAGCGAATCCACCAATCATGTGTATCCGGAAGGCTGCTGCCGGTGAGCAGAGCGCCAATGTCGCGCCGAACCCCAGCTTCCCCGACATGGAGGAGACCGTTCTCGACTACTGGGACAAGGACGACACCTTCCAGAAGTCCGTTGAACGCAACCCTTCCGGCGACCACAGCCAGAACGAATTCGTGTTCTTCGACGGCCCGCCGTTCGCCAACGGCCTGCCGCACTATGGCCACCTGCTGACCGGTTACGCGAAGGACGTCATTCCGCGCTATCAGACCATGAAGGGTCACCGTGTAAACCGTGTGTTCGGCTGGGACACCCACGGTCTGCCCGCCGAGCTTGAGGCGCAGAAGGAACTCGGCATCGACTCGGTTGACCAGATCGAGAAGATGGGCATCGACAAGTTCAACGACGCCTGCCGTGCATCCGTGCTCAAGTATACGAACGAGTGGAAGGACTACGTGCACCGTCAGGCCCGTTGGGTTGACTTCGAGCACGGCTACAAGACCCTGAACATTCCGTACATGGAATCCGTGATGTGGGCCTTCAAGCAGCTCTACGACAAGGGCCTGGCCTACCAGGGCTACCGCGTGCTGCCGTACTGCCCGAAGGATCAGACGCCGCTGTGTGCGCACGAGCTGCGCATGGACGCCGACGTGTACCAGGACCGCCAGGACACCACCGTGTCCGTGGCCGTGAAGATGCGCGACGAGGAAGACGCGTACGCAGTGTTCTGGACCACCACCCCGTGGACCGTGCCGACCAACTCGCCATCGTGGTCGGCGCCGACATCGATTACGTCGAGGTGCGCCCGACCGAAGGCAAGTTCGCCGGCAAGAAGTTCTACCTCGGCAAGCCGCTGCTTGGCTCCTACGAGAAGGAACTTGGCGAGAACTACGAGATCGTGCGCGAGCTTAAGGGCGCCGAAATGGAAGGCTGGCGTTACTACCCGGTCTTCCCGTACTTCGCAGGCGACGAGAACGCCGCCGAGGGCAAGGTGCCGGGGCCGGAAGGCTACCAGATCTTCACCGCCGACTACGTCGACACCGTTGAAGGTACCGGCCTGGTCCATCAGGCCCCCTACGGCGAGGACGATATGAACACGCTCAACGCCAAGGGCATCAAGAGCGTGGACGTGCTCGACGCGGGCTGCAAGTTCACGTCGCTGTGCCCGGATTACGAGGGCATGTACGTGTTCGACGCCAACAAGCCGATCCTGCGCAACCTGCGCGCCGGTGACGGCCCGCTGGCCCGCATCCCCGAAGAGCAGCGCGCCATCCTCTTCCAGGAGAAGAGCTACGTGCACTCCTACCCGCACTGCTGGCGTTGCGCCACCCCGCTGATCTACAAGCCGGTCTCCTCCTGGTTCGTGTCCGTGACCAAGATCAAGGACCGCCTGCTCGAACTCAACCAGCAGATCAACTGGATTCCGAACAACGTGAAGGACGGCCAGTTCGGCAAGTGGCTCGCCAACGCGCGCGACTGGTCGATCTCCCGCAACCGTTTCTGGGGCTCCCCGATTCCGGTGTGGGTGAGTGACGATCCGAAGTACCCGCGTGTGGACGTTTACGGTTCACTCGATGAGCTCAAGGCCGACTTCGGCGATTATCCGCGCGATCATGAGGGCAACATCAACATGCACCGCCCGTACATCGACGAGCTGACCCGCGTCAACCCGGACGATCCGACCGGCAAGAGCCACATGCACCGCATCAGCGACGTGATGGACTGCTGGTTCGAATCCGGTTCGATGAGCTTCGCCCAGTACCACTATCCGTTCGAAAACAAGGAAACCTTCGAACAGCACTTCCCGTGCGACTACATCGTGGAATACATCGGCCAGACCCGCGGCTGGTTCTACCTGCTGCACGTCATGGCGACCGCCCTGTTCGACCGCCCAGCGTTCAAGAACGTGATCTGCCACGGCATCGTGCTCGGCCCGACGGACAGAAGATGTCGAAGCATCTGCGCAACTATCCGGACGTGAACGGCGTGTTCAACGACTTCGGCTCCGACGCCATGCGCTGGTTCCTCATGAGCTCGCCGATCCTGCGCGGCGGCAACCTGATCGTCACCGCCGATGGCATCCGCGACACCGTCCGCCAGGTCATGCTGCCGGTGTGGAGTTCCTACTACTTCTTCACGCTGTACGCGAACGCGGCCGGGTACGACGCGCGCAAGCTTCGCGCCGACGAAGTTGCATCGCTGCCGGAAATGGACCGTTACCTGCTGGCCCGTACCCACCGACTGGTCGAAAAGACCCAGTCCTCGCTGGACCAGTTCCTGATCTCCGATGCATGCGACGCCGTGTCCGACTTCATCGACATGATCACCAACTGGTACATCCGCAACACCCGTGACCGCTTCTGGAACGAGGATGCGTCCGCGTTCAACACGCTGTACACCGTGCTTGAAGCGTTCATGCGCGTGCTTGCGCCGCTGGCCCCGATGGAAGCCGAGTCCGTGTGGCGCGGCCTGACCGGAGGCGAATCCGTGCATCTGGCCGACTGGCCGTTCCTGGCCGACGAGAAGACCGGTGAAGACACCGAACTTGGCCGCGTGCTCGTCGACGATCCGGCTTTGGTGAACGCCATGGAAAAGGTGCGCGAGGTTGTCTCCAGCACCCTGTCCATGCGTAAGGCGAAGCAGATCCGCGTGCGCCAGCCGCTGAGCAAGCTCACCGTGGTGGTGGAGGATACCGCCGCCGTGGCCGCGTACGACGAGATTCTGAAGTCCGAACTCAACGTCAAGGACGTGGAGCTGTGCACGCTTGAGGATGCGGGCCCCAGGGCCTGAAGATCATCCACGAGCTGCGCGTGAACGCCCGCGTTGCAGGCAAGCGCCTGCGCAAGGACGCAGTCGCCATCAAGGCCTCCAAGTCCGGCGCATGGCATGTGGACGCTTCCGGCGCTCCGGTGTGCGAGACCCCGAACGGCGACATTACGCTGGAAGAGGGCGAGTACGAGCTGATCAACAGCGTGGAGGAGCAGAACGCCGAAGAGGCCGCCAACCTCCGTGTCCGCGGCCCTGCCGACCGGCGGCTTTCGTGATCCTCGACACCGAGCTGAACGACGATCTGGTTGCCGAAGGCTACGCCCGCGACGTAATCCGCTCCGTGCAGGACGCCCGTAAGGCCGCCGGTCTCGAGGTCTCCGACCATATCGCGCTGAAGCTGACCGTTCCGGCCGGCGACGTGGGCGAAGGTCGAGCAGTTCCGGCGATCTCGTGTCCGCCGACACGCTCGCCGACTCGCTTGACGTTGTTGCCGGCGCCGAAGGCTCCGAGCTCGCCATCGCGGTTGCCAAGGCCTGAGTTTGGTTGGGGTGAATCAGTTGGGCTGATTCCGCTTGGTCGATTCAACTAAGTCGACCGGATTGGCCGGAATTGGTTGGTGCGATCCGGTGGGATTGGCTTGGTTTGGCTGAATTGACCGGGTTGTGCGGATTTGGCTTGATTGGGCTGATTTCGTCTTGATGCGAAGGGGTCCTGCCGTTTAAACGGCAGGACCCCCTTTCACGTCGTTGTCCCACCCTATATCCTTCAGTCTGTATTCCTTCAGTCTGTATTCCTTCAGTCTGTATTCCTTCAGTCCTAACCTTCGGCTTCTGGCTCGCTTTTCCGCATTTTGTTACCGTAACCTCCATGTCCGGGTAACAAAACATGGATGCGTATGCTGTTCCATGGTTTTGCGATCGATTTGTGATTATTCGACCGTGCGACTAGAGTAGCCTGTGGCTTTTCGGCTGGCTTTTACACCGGCTGGAAGATTTATACAGACTTGATTTGTGTCTGCCGTGTGCCTGCGACGTATTTACGTCGTGCCGGCACGTGCGCGGAAGCAGATCGCAAGCGAATGGTTCCTCAGTACCATCCATGTGAGTCAAGCACACATCTTTGAGAAGCAGTCGCGATGCCGGGGAGTCGGGTTCGTCGGTTTCAACCGTCGTTCCCGTTCCCGGCTTTTTATCTTCGAAGGGGAATGAACGGGAACGCTGCTGTTTAAAAAGCGATGCTTCACGGTATGAAAAACCACTTAACCATTGAACAGATGTTGCATTCCGCGGAGCGACTTTTTGTTTCGAAAGTATGGCGACTGTTACATAGGAGTTGGCTAGGGTGATTTATAATCAGTTTCAGGTGCGTTGTTGTGATTGATGGGGGTTGCGATTACGCGTCGACATACAGCGAAGAACATATGATGCAGGGGCGATGTCGCTTCGGATATGGGAAAGGTGGCACTGATGGGTGCCGAATCGGGCATGAACTCTTCTGTGCGTGATGACCGCGTTGCTTTGTCTGATGGCGCGAAAGCGTTATGGGGCAAAAAACAAATCGTATTGATGACTCTGAATGGTTGCCGCTGTATGTGCATATGGTTGATTCCGCGGCAATGGCGTCAAAAATATGGGATACGTGGGTTCCGCAGGGCACGAAAGCGGTAATAGTTGGAGACCTTGGAAACGATGAGGTTCTTGCTCGAAAACTCATGATTTTCATGGCAGGCATACATGACATAGGCAAAGCCACGCCGGTATTCCAAGCAAAAATCCATTACTTTCGGTCCGGAAGCGGGAAGTTTCGCTTGAAAGCCGAACGGGCCGGATTGCCTATGATAGCTGGCTTGCGAGGTACCAATCATCCCACATCCCATCGCAGGAGAGATCATTCTTGAGGGATATCTCCTGAGTCCGAGGTTGGGAGAGAAAAGCTGCACGTCAGTATGCCTGCGTGGTTGGAGGGCATCATGGCACCCCCACCAGACAAAAAGTAAAATTGACGAAGAGAAAAATAGGAAAACCAATGTTGATTGATTCTGAAGCGTGGGTGAGTACTCAGGATGAGCTCATAGATTTTGTTGCAAATATTGCTGGCATTGAAGAAAAAGAATGGGAAGATCTTTCTGAAAGAAGATTCAGCGTCCAGTCCGCCGTGCTGATGACAGGACTGGTCATTATGGCCGACTGGATTGCCAGTAACAGCGATGAAGATATGTTTCCCCTGGTAAGAACCGAGCCATGGGCGGATGAAGATGAAGACTTTTTCTTCTCGGAGAGTGGGGAAGAAGACGATATCCAATCGTGGTCGGGCCTCCGCATCCGCGCGGACAGGGCATGGTCATGTGTGCAGCTACCGCATGCGTGGGTCCGCCGGAAGGCATTCCTTCATCCTGCCAAGACCTTTTTGCGACACGGTTCACCCTTCCTGAAGGTGCGAAGGTTCGTCCTGTCCAAGAAGAAGCCGTCCGAATCGCACGCGACACAAGGCAGCCGGGACTCATGGTGATTGAGGCACCCATGGGCGAAGGAAAAACGGAAGCGGCGCTCGCGGCCGCTGAAATACTGGGCACAACGTACCGGACGTGGTGGTGTATGCGTGGCATTGCCAACGATGGCTACCACGGACGCTATGTTTACTCGGAGTGCGTCGCTGGTTGGAAGCGTTGCCGTCCTGCGATTTTGACAATGAGAAAACGGTGTGGTTGGCGCATGGCAAAGCACAGCTGAACAATGATTTTCGTGGTATTATTGCCGCTTCGCATCGCCGTTTTTCCTCTGTTGACCAGGATGACGTCAAACAAGAGTCGTCGCAGAATCGAAAGAAGAAGCAAATCGATGTGCCTCCGGAAACTGTTGTATCCGACTGGCTTTGGGGGCGTAAGAAAGGTGCGCTCGCTAACTTCTTTGGTTTGCACTGTTGATCAGGTATTGATGAGTGCCTTGCAGATGAAGCATGTGGTAAAAGTTACGCCAGCTTGCGATGGCTAACAAAGTAGTCATTATCGATGAGTGCCACGCCTATGACGCCTATATGCAGGAGTACCCTCAAGATGGCATTGGAATGGCTTGGCGGATATCGGACTCGGTCATTTTGTTATCCGCAACATTGCCGGAATGTCAGCGCAACGCAATGGTTGAGGCGTATCTGAAGGGATGGTGCGATACTGTGAACCTAGGAAAGCTTCTAAGGTAAGTATTTTGGAACAGTTACGTGCCAGGAATGCTTCGAATACGCATCACATAAACCATACTGCTAATTCTGAAATGTCGTGTGAAAAAGGAACTGCAGAAAAGCTGCGGCTAATTTCAAATGCATATCCGCTGTTGACGTACACAGACGGGCATGAGACCAAACATGCGGATGTAAAGCCATCAGGAAGGTCGATGAAAGTCCAATGCAGACTCGTCGATGACGATGATACGGCTTTGCTTGATTTGATGGATGCTTTGCTTGTGGATGGCGGTTGTATCGGCGTGATTTGCGATACGGTTGGTCGAGCGCAGCATGCGGCTGAATTGTTGGGAAATCACTGCGGTCGCGATTGTGTGAGGCTGACTCATTCCCGTTTCATGGATATTGATCGCATGTCCAACGAACGAGAACTTCGTGATTTATTAGGGCCCGATGCCACAATCGGAAATGGAAAACGTCCTGGGAAACTCGTCGTGGTGGGTACGCAGGTGCTGGAGCAGTCCTTGGATATCGATTTCGATGCATTGGTAACCGATATCGCACCAGTCGATTTGATCATGCAACGTCTGGGAAGAGTTCATCGTCATCGTCGAGGTGATGGCGAATGTGATCGCCCTGTATCGTTGCAAACTGCACCGTGCTATATCCGTGGTGTTGAGGCATGGAATAATGAAGGTCCAAAATTCTCCAGAGGCGCGGACTCCGTATATGATGCCGCGGCTTTGATGGAGTCGCTTGCGGTTTTGGATTTAACTGCCGCAGGGGCTTCCTGTGCGCAACAGCTGCCCCAAGACATTGCGCGTACTGTACGAAGTGCATATGGGAACGATCCGCACGGTTTCCTCGCCTCACGTATGTGGCTGCCGCAATATGATGATGCCTGTGAGAAGCGTGATTTAAAACGTGTGCAGAAGCAGCAGAAAGCCGGCACGTATTTGTTGCAGTCAGTGGGGTCGATGAATCAGAGGCGTTCTCTCTGGTTAATTGGTTCTTGCCGCAAGTCGATGCAGTCAATGAGGACGAAGGGCAAAGCGTGCGGTACGTGACACGCAGGATACGGTAAGAGGTTCTGCTGCTGCGCAAATGCGATGATGGGATTCATTTGCTTCCTTGGGTGGGGGATGAGCATGCTGATGTGGAGAAGGGGTCTATCGTCCCGACGACTGTCATTCCTGATGATACGGTAGCAAAAATCGCAGTGCAGTGCGCGGTGAGATTGCCAATGGGACTGTGCATGCCGGATAGGGTCGATGCGCTGATTGCTTCATTGGAGGAAGCATGCGCTGACGATGTGGCTTGTTGGCAGGACTCGCCATGGCTTGCGGGGAAAACTCGCATTGTTCCTGCACGGGGATGCAGATGGTTTCGTGTCCGATGAATTATGCGGTTATGAAATAAGGTATTCGCGTGATACCGGATTGACATATTCCAGAAAAGAGGATAATTGAAATGTCCTCATTTCGGGATGATCCCATGAAAATATCGGGATGCATAGTGTTCCCCGCTGATGCGGGGATGAGTTCGGCAGTTTTCTGATAACGAAATTTGTTGAACTGTAACCTCATTTTTTATACATTAAAAAATACTTTCAAGACAATCGTTTTTAATCAACTAAGAAATGAGGGAAATCATTATGTTCATGGACATTCATTGCATTCAGCAGGTTCCGCCGAGCAACATCAACCGAGATGATACCGGTAGTCCGAAGACCGCATATGTCGGAGGCGCGTTAAGGTCGCGAGTCTCCAGCCAAGCTTGGAAACGTGCTATGCGCGGCGTCTTCGGAGATATGTTGGATAGTAGTAAGTTAGGCAAGCGCACCAAAGGTGTTGTGACGTTGATTGCTGATTCCATTACGTCGAAGCGTCCTGATTTGGCGGAGTCCGCCGAGGGGCTGGCACAGAAGGTGATGGCTGCGGCAGGTTTCAAAGTCAAGGCTTCGGATCGTGCGGGCGCAGATAAGGGCTCTCTGGCGAACCGACTATCTGATTTTCATCGCAAACAATGAGATCGATAAGCTTGCTGATTTGGCGATTGCTGCTTTTGATGAGGGTGAGGACGTTTCCAAGATGAAGAAGGAAGTTTCTGCGATCTTCCATGGTCCCCAAGCTGTCGATATCGCTCTGTTTGGACGCATGTTGGCTGATGCTCCGGATTTGAATACTGATGCTTCGGCGCAGGTTGCCCATGCCTTCTCTATCGATCAGATTACGCCAGAATATGACTATTTCACGGCGGTCGATGATTGTGCATCGGAAGACAATGCCGGTGCTGCCATGATTGACACCGTCGGATTCAACTCCTCGACGTTGTACCGATATGCAACGGTGAACATTGATGTGTTGCGCGATCAGTTGCAGGACGATTCCGCTACGGTGGAAGGCGTGGTTGCTTTTGTCGAGGCTTTCGTCAAATCCATGCCGTCCGGCAAGCAGAACACGTTTGCAAACCATACCCTGCCTGAGGATGTCGTGGTGACGCTTCGGGAATCTCAGCCAATTGCGCCGCCGACGCATTTGAAGATCCAGTGAGGCGTAAGGACGGTATCTCCGTTTCCCGTCAAGGTGTGGAGCGTTTGGGAGAGCGTCTGAACGATATCCGCGTGAATTATGGCGAAGAGCCGGTGAAAGCTTGGTATGTTGCAACTGGTGGAGCGGTGTCCTCTTTGAATGAATGGTGTGAGCAGGTTTCATTGCCGGACCTCGAGCAGAGCTTGAAGGAAACGCTGAACGCCGCATATTCCGCATGATATTCGGAAGGAGAATGTTATGAGCGTTCTATTATTGCAATTGGCTGGGCCATTGCAGTCATGGGGGGATTCCTCGCGCTTCGTTCGCCGTGAGACTCGTAATGAGCCGACCAAAAGTGGCGTGATTGGCATGTTGGCCTCAGCCCAGGGGCGTAACCGAGAAGATTCCATAGAGGATTTGTTGGGATTGTCGTTTGGCGTGCGTATCGAGCAACGCGGCAGAATAATTCGAGATCTGCAGACGGAGAAATCCATGACACGGAAACGAAATTCCAATCGATTCGACAAGGAGATGCCGCTGACCTACCGATATTACCTATCAGATGCGCGTTTTCTGGTGGCACTAGGTGCGAAACGAGAATTGTTGGAAACCCTAGACCAGGCGATTCATACGCCTAAATGGCCACTGTTTCTGGGAAGACGATCATGTCCTCCTGACTATCCGTTATCGCTGGGTATCCACGATGAGTATGCGGATGTTCGTCAGGCATTAGACTCTGAACCTTGGCATGCTGCAAAATGGTATCGCCGACGTTATCGGCAGCCCGATTTGGAGATTGTATGTGATGCAATGGAAGGGGAGGACACATCCGTGCAATCCGACCTTCCACTGAGCTTTTTTAGCTCGACCGGCCGCAAATATGCGGATCGCGTTGTTTATCGGTACCGTATCCCCAATCCGGACGCATCTGAAAATGTCGGTGACAATACAGAGAAACCACCTTCCTTCGATTCTACGGGGGAAGCTGATCCTATGAGTTTCATCTAGAGGGGACGACGATGTTTATCTCGAGAATTCCTTTAAATAAAGTGCGATATGGCGCTCGTCAACTTATCGGTTCTCCATATAAGCTGCATGCCGCAGTGGAAGCTGCTTTTCCTTCCTGATGCCGTTCGCAGAACGGATGATGGACGAATTCTGTGGCGATTGGACTCTTTAGGGCAAGACGGTGGCGTCTGGTTGTATGTGGTAAGCCCTCAAAAGCCGGATTTTACACATATCGTTGAGCAGGCGGGTGGCCCATGCATGCAGAGTGGGGGAAACCAAGAACTACGATGCATTGCTTGACCGTGTCACCAAAGGCCAGCAGTGGCATTTCAAACTTCGTGCGAACCCGGCTCGAAAGGCGGGTGTAGACAAGGGACGTCGTCATCGTTCGGATGGCATTGTGGGTAAAGTGCAAGGTCATGTCACAGCCAGCCAACAACTGCAGTGGCTGGTTGATCGTTCCGTGGTTCACGGCTTCAGAATTCTTTGAAGACGAATATGGGCAGCCCAATGTGGTGGTCAAAGAGCGGCATAAGGAACAGTTCAAGCGTGGTGGCGCGACGGTTACCTTGGTCACAGCTGTTTTCGAAGGACGTCTGAAGTGATCGACACGAAACTGTTCCGTGACGCTTTGTGCGAAGGGATTGAAGGGCGAAAGGTTTTGATGCGGATTGCTGACCATCGCGCCGGAAACAAGGAGTAATGCTGAATGAATGATGAGCTGGGGGAGGACGGCGCCGATTTTGAGATGGCTCCTTCTGAAATGTCTTCGGAAGAAGCTGCGAGGAAAACGTCAGACGCGAAAAATCTCGAAAGGCGCCGTTCCACTCTTGGCACGCCTCCACCGGAAATTCAGGATCTTGTTCGGGTGGAGGATAGGCTGTCCTTTGCGTATTTCGAGCATTGCACTATTGGACGTGATGATAATGCGATTACGGTGACTGATGTCACTGGTGTTATACATGTGCCGGCAGCGGCGTTAAGCGTGCTGATGCTTGGTCCTGGGGCTCGGTGACTCATCAGGCAATGACCGTCATCGGTGAAAAAATGGCGCGACGGTAATTTGGGTGGGGGAACGAGGCGTTCGTATGTATGCTTTTTGGCAAGCCGTTGACGCGTTCATCTGCGTTATTGCAGAAACAAGCTGAATTGGTCTCTAACACGCGTAAAGATTATCTGTGGCTCGCATGATGTATCAGATGCGATTCCCCGGGTGAGGATGTGAGCGATTGACGATGCAGCAGTTACGAGGTCGGGAAGGTGCTCGTATCAGACGAGTTTATCGTGAATGTTCCGAACGGACCGGTGTGGAATGGGATAAGCGGACATATGACCATGATGATTTTCGATGCTGGTTCCGAGATTAACAAAGCATTGTCCGCTGCCAACACGTGTCTGTACGGTTTGGCACATGCTGCGATTGTTGCTTTGGGATGTTCTCCAGGTTTGGGTTTTTG
>VOFK01002906.1_pt1 | contig 28122 bp, 48 predicted proteins | sample 5384121 | NCBI WGS metagenome assembly VOFK01 (sample SAMN12384730, study PRJNA508395) | human gut metagenome | isolation source: healthy gut J | host: Homo sapiens | reverse complement strand
ACAAGCCGTATTGTTTTTTCTGATTGTTCTTCTGTTTTTATCGCTTCTGTTATATTCATGGTCTCTCATCCTTTAAGTTATTTTGTATCATTATATCACATTATTTTTGATTTTCAATATTTCCAGGCTAATAATATAATGGAAACTGAGGATATATTTTTGCACGCCTTGTTTGTATAACAGAGTTAACAGTGTTGTAATACATTTTGCTGAAGTTTGTAGTATAATGTCTAAGTATAATTATGTTATTTTTGTTTCAATATAAATAGATTGTTGATAAAGGTGATTATATGGCGGAAAAAAACATATAAAAAAACGTACAGGTAATATGAAAAACCGCAGGCAAAGCTCCGGTATATATTGATACAAGCGAGATACTGCGCGACAGCAAAAAGACCGTCATGAAGTTTAAACTATATAATAACTGCGGAAAAACGGTGAAGTCGGTATATTTTAATGCAGGTTGTTTTGATTCGAGCTTAATCTTTGTGTACAGCTCAGAAATATTCCGTATATAAATGTTGACGCAAACCCAACGCCGTGTTTGGTAATTCTCAAACGGTTGAGGTTCCGATATAACCTGTTCTGTTTTTGTTGAGGTTTCAAAAATATTGTTTGACGATGGAAGCATTTGGATAAATTCAGAGCAAAAACTTGATAATGATATAGTAACCGAGGATGCTTTGGGCGAGGACTGGCTGAGGCTTTAGACTGACCAAAGCTATCAAAGGATACCAAAGAAAAACGGAACTGAAAAAAGCGAATGTCTGCCAACAAAAACTTATAATTTGGGCTTCGGTCATTGTTGGATGCTGTATATTGGCGTTCGTTGGAATGGGAGTTCAGAAATATTTTTCGGCGCGTCAGCTTTGCTATAAACACAGCAATGAATTATTATATAAAACCGTGATTTTCAGAACGCCGCGCCCTCTTGAAAAGCTGGAACAGGAGTTTGTCTATTTCGGGCACAGAGAAACATGAGATTGACTATTCAACGGCAATGGCTTATATGAATATACATGAATATCAGAAAAGCCTTAAAAATATTTTCATAAAAGCGGAAAATATAAGCAAAAGTGTTGTTAACGTCAGAAAAAATATTGAATATGTATGGCAGGTGATTGATTGGGGCCGGATACAACCACAGCGCAGTTGTTCAGAAAAAACGGCGAGGTTTTGTCGTTCGGGGATAATAGCTACGGTCAATGCGAAACTAAGGATTGGTCCGGTATTATAGGAGTTTTCGGTCAGCGGAAACCATACCGTTGGACTTACATATGACGGAAATCTTGTTGCAGTCGGTAACAAACGAGTATGGTCAGTGCGATGTGTCGGGCTGGACTGATATTATTTCAGTTGCCACAGGCGAGGGACACACTGTGGCGCTTAAAAGCTAACGGCAGAGTTATTGCCAGAGGTAACAATAAGTACGGCCAGTGTGATGTTCAGGGAATGGACTGATATAGTTCAGATTGCAGTGTCAGGCAATCACACGATAGGTCTGAAAAAAACGACGGCACTGTGCTTGCTGTCGGCTGGAACAGCCATGGACAGTGTGACGTTGCAGGTCAAAGCGATGTTGCGTTTATAGCGACCGGAGAAAAAAATACTGTATTGGTAAAATATGACGGATCTGTTGTGGCTGTCGGTGATAACAGCTACCGCCAGTGTGATACCTCAGGAGTTAAAAATATAGTGTCGGCGGCAGTCGGCTCTCAGTATATTGTCTATGTAAACGCTGACGGAAAGACGAGTTCTAAGGGTGTTAACGATAAGAATCAGGGTTCTGTTTCGCTTTGGGCAAATGTTATGTCAGTATCTTGCGGAAACAGCCATACACTGGGACTTAACTATGACGGAACAATATATGCCGTTGGTGACGATGCTGACGGAAAGCTGAAACTGAGCGGTGTGAGCGGTATAGGCGCTGAGAACATACCTATTGCCGAATAGGCGGCTTGACATCAGAACATTCGTCTGATAAAAAATATGAAACACAAACAGGAGGCAATTTAATGGATATTTTTTTGTGGAACAATTAGTAAAGAAAAAACGTGACAGCAAGGATTATTTAATCATTTTGGCAGGTATCATCGGAGCTCTATTAGTTATATATGTTTTTAGGGCGCTGATGTTTTCTATACCGCTTATGGGATTTATAATTTTTATAGTTGCGTGCGGTCTAATTTATCTTTTTATACATGCTGATAACATCAGTAAATTTAGAGTATGAGTATTGTTTTTTACCAACGGCTCGTTTGATGTGGACGCTATAGTCAATGTCAGAAAGAGAAAGCGTTTGACAGAGTTTAATGCCAGAGAGGTTGAGATAATGGCGAAGCGTTCTCATCCTGATTTTGAGAGATATATGAATAACCAGTCTTATCAGAAGGTATACGCCTGCGTTGATAAAAAACAGCAGTGAATTGTATTTTTTTGCAGTGTATAATGAAAAACGGAAGCGGAAAGATGCTGTTATTTAACCCTAACGAGAAAATCCGTGATGGTTTTAAAAAGTTTAATCCGCAGAAGGTTGTACTGGACTAAAAAATTATGCTTGTCAAAGGTGCGGAATAATATGATTGAATAGATATTATAGAAATCTCACGGTTTCGTGAAATGAAAAAATCTTGAAAATGTTTATAAGGCGGGTGTTTACCCAAAAACGAGGCGGACTATTTTTTGTCTCAAAAGGGTCTGCGGCTAAAGGTTTTTTATGAATCTATAGCCGGCCACTTTGCGGCTAAGGAGGCTTTTTCAAAGGCTCTGGGAAGCGGCGTCAGGGGATTTCGCTGTCAGATATTGAGGTATGCCACGACGAGCTTGGAAAGCCGTTTATTAAATTCGAGGAATGAAGGTTAATGCTGCATTAAGCATCTCGCATTCAAATAAGACAGCGGTTGCTGTGGTATATATATCTGAGGATATCCCGGGAATGGGGATTCCGTTTTATACCGGACTGGAATATTATAAAAAAGCCTTATTCCGGTTCGTAATGAAGACTCTAACAAGGGCGACTGCGGCAAGTTGTTTATTTATTGCAGGAAGCCGCGGTATGACAGGAGCCGCATATTTGTCCTGCATGGGAGCGCTTAGAAGCGGAAGCGGTTTGTTACTTTGGGAGTTCCCGAATCACAGCAGCAGATTATGGCCGTTAAGCTCACTGAGGCAATGACGGTTCCTTTGCCGGAGGTTGAGGAGAGCGGCACAATAAGTCTCGACGCTTTCTGGGCGAAATCAAGCGAAGACTTAATAAAAGTGACGTTTGTGTTTTTTGGTCCCGGCTTTCGGATAATGATGATATTCCTAAACTTATAGATTCGCTTCTGAGCGGAAGCACAGACTTTGTTATTGACGCGGACGGTTTGAACTGTATTTCGCGAGATATGGATATTTTGCGAAAGCATAAAAACAGAAAATCGTGCCAGGTCGTGATAACGCCGCATCCTGGAGAAATGGCGCGGCTGTGCGGTTTGAGCATTGAGGCGGTTCAGAATGACAGAGTTGGAACCGCTCGTGATTTTGCTGAGGAGGAGTTCGGCGTAACTACTGTAGTTCTGAAAGGAAAGGACACTGTTATTGCCAACAGTGACGGCGGTGTACATATTAACAACTCAGGCAATGCCGGAATGGCGACCGGGGGTACCGGAGATGTGCTGTCGGGAGTTATCGGCTCGTTAATGGGTCAAGGGCTTAACGGTTACGACGCGGCTGTTCTCGGCGTGTTTCTCCATGGAGCGGCCGGGGATTTGGCAAGACGACAAGGGCGAGCACGGGCTTATAGCAACTGATTTGGTTGAAATGTTACCGGAGGCTTTTAGGCTGGTGAACACGGCAGTTTAATTTGAAAGATGTTTTTTGAAGGAGAAAATTATGGTTACTGAAAAGCGCGTGGGCTGAGATAGACCTTGACGCAATTGAAAATAATATAAAAAGAGATACGCAGACATGTCGGTGATAAGCCTAAAATTATGGGAGTTGTCAAAGCCGACGGATACGGACACGGCTATCTTGAGGTTGCAAAAACGCTTCTCGAAAATGGCGCTGATTCGCTGGGAGTGGCTTTTTTGGATGAAGCTATTCGGCTTCGGCTGTGCGGTATTGATACTCGATTTTGATTTTGGGAAATACTCCGTCTAAATATGCCGAGGAGTTAATAGAAAACGATATAATGCCGAATTGTTATACCAAAAGAGCTGGCAGTCGCGATGTCAAACGCCGGAGCCAAGCTGAATAAGGCCGGCAAAAATACATATTAAAATTGACACCGGTATGGGGCGTGTTGGATTCAGATACACAGAGGATGAAAAAATAAATAAGCAGACGGTTGATGAAATTATAGAGATTTCAAAACTGCCGTATTTGGAAATAGACGGTTTGTTTTACCCACTTTTGCCATAGCAGATGACGATGACGACAGTATACAATGCTGCAGTATAACCGGTTTAACACCTTGTGCAGCAGGATAAGGGAAGCCGGGGTAAAAGTTCCTTTTGTGCCACTGCTGTAACAGCGCGGCGCTGATGAGGTTTCCGAATTTCACATGGATATGGTCAGACCGGGTATAATACTTTTATGGGCTTATGCCGAGTGATTTTGTATCAAAAAAGATATTTTAAACTTAAAACCGGCTATGTCGCTGAAGGCTCAGATAACCAATATTAAGACAGTTGAAAAGGGAACGTCTGTAAGCTACGGCAGAAAATTTAAAACAAAAAAATAATGAAACAAAAATCGCTACGGTGCCTATTGGATATGCAGACGGTTACTCAAGAATCCTTTCAGATAAGACAGAAATGATAGTAAAAGGCAAAAAATGCAAGCAGGTCGGAAATATTTGTATGGACCAATGTATGATTGACGTCACAGATGTTAATAATATAAATATCGGTGATGAGGTCATATTGTTCGGAAAAAAGCTCAGAGGGCGCAGAAATACCCATTGAGGATATAGCGAGCATTATGGGGACAATAAATTATGAAATCCTTTGTGTCATTGGTAAGAGAATTCCGAGGGTATATATGAGGGGCGGCAAGGTCGCAGACGTTCATAATTACCTTTTGGACAGTCCTTTCAAAGATTGACCTGTACATAAAACAACCGTTCATTACCGCAAGTTGTCCGGTTGCAGCACAGAACAAAAAAACAGGTCTCTCAGCATAAAAATATTACCAAAGACATAAACGGAATTTAACTTGCGGAGTGTGAATTGATTTGGTAGTAAAAAGAGGAGATATATATTATGCTGATTTAAGCCCTGTTGTAGGTTCAGAGCAGGGAGGAGTACGGCCTGTTTTTGATTATTCAAAACGATGTCGGAAACAAGTATAGTCAACCGTTATTGCAACGGCTATAACGTCGCAGCTTAATAAAGCTAAATGCCCACGCATATAGAACTGGACGCAGGCGGCTACGGGCTGTCAAAGGACTCGGTTGTTTTTGGCTGAGCAGATTAGGACTATAGATAAAAAACGTCTTAAAGAGAAATTGGTCATCTTGACGATGGACTGATGAACCGTGTTAACCATGCCATAAGCATCAGCTTTGGTTTGGAGGATTAATAAAAAATGAACGGCGGTTATATACACATATGAAAAGGAGGCGTGAAAATGAAAAAATAAGTGGTTAAAGATGATTATTGCAGTTGCGGGGCGATTCTCTCAGTTTTGGGCGCAACGCTGGTATTGGCTGAGCCGGGGGACACAGACGACCCTGTGGTTACAAAGAGCTATATAGTTGATGTGGTGGTGCCGCAGCTTAAAGCATACGTTGAGCAGAAGATGTCAGGCGGGACTTCGGATTCATATTCTGAGAAGTTTTCTGTTGTAAATGTGGATGCAGGACAAACGGTTATATTTGACGCCGGGGCAGAATTTATTCTGAGAAAAGGAAGCGGTGTGGTAATCGGGACAGAGAAGGGCGGAATAGCCGACACGACTTATGGTTATGACTTGCCGGACGGAACAGAGCTGCCGTCGAATCATATGCTGATTGTTCCGGTGAACGACGGCAGAGGTTTCACAGCCAGTAATGATGTTATAGTAATGATAAAAGGCGGCTACTCATACAGATAATCGGGATAATATTTTTAATATATTTTTTAAAATGACGCTTATAGCAGCTAAAACTGCTATAGCGTCATTTTTTGTTATAAATGTTATTATATAGGTTTGACTTAATCGTCTTCCCTTTTAGGGAAGACGATCTCCCCGGGCTCGGCGGGCGAAACAGGGCCTGGCGCATCAAAGTAAGCAATTATAGAATAATTAAGTGTGTTTTTTGGTGAAACGATATTTATAATTATTATATATAACCGCGGCTGCGCACCTCACGAGGAGGACAAAGTCCTCCCTACCGAGGCTTGCTAAACCTACCTAATTAGTGAATGTTTTATTAATAATAAATATGTTATTGTAAAAATAAGAGAGTAATAAACAATCAATTACTTTATAACCATTCTATTGAAACGTTTAACGCCTTTGGTAGGAGTAAGAACTCAATATTAAGTGAGTTTTGCCTGGAATAGTTAAATTAAATTGAATATTTATAAAAAAATTTTTATTACTTTATCTGCTTTAGATATAAATTATCTAGTTTGTTCTGACTTATATCACAACATATTATATATATACGGTAAGGATGAAAAAAAGACATCTTATAAATTATTGTAATATTAGGTCATAAAAGGGGCATAACGAATGATGAATAATAAATTTTTAAATAGCAAATTTTCTAAGAAGAGAAAAAAGAATACGCAAAACTTATGAAATTGAGGATGATTTATATAACTTTTTGGAAGAAGCTTCTTTAACTTATGATGCTTCTGTTTCTGATATTTTAAATTTTTGTATAGCGGAATTAATTAGAACAAATGATTTAAAAATTTATACTTCCTCTAATATGAAAAATCCATCACATAATTTTAATATAGCAGTCAGTAATGTAAAAGGTCTCGCAAAACTAAGCGAAACTACCCCATTTACTATAAAGTCATTAGTAAACATGTCTGTTAAAAAATATTTTATAGATAAATATTAAATTTCTTAGTTGTGTAGATATTCAGAAATATTTCTATTATTAATTAATATACTCTCTTATCGATGTAAATTGTCAAGATTTAAAAAATTGCTTAACCGGAATTGTTTAAAATTAATTTTAACAAAGTTTTTTGTACTTATATTTAGATAAACTGATAAATTTTCAGAAAGTTATATAGAAGTCAAACAGCTGCGATTTTATTATGGAAAACGACGGACTCAATATCTTAATAACCACGCGAAAAAAGAATAAATCCCATCGCTAAAACCGTTTAGTTAATATGATAGTGCGTTGACTTTTTATGACCGGTGTGATAAAGTTATTGTGTGAATTTAATCATAATTTGTAAAATTGTTATATCGGTGATTATATGAAAAATAAATTCTGTTTTGGCGTATTAATAATAGTGTTTATTTCTGCTTTGTATGTCCTTCTCCGCTTATGCGGTAAAAACCGACTATGTTATGATAGTCGTAAACGATGACAGGCTTGCCGCGCCTGCCGAAATACTCGGCGGCGTTACTTATATTCCTGTCCGTGAGCTGGCGGAAAGCGTGGGGGCGGAAATCTTTTGGGACGAAACTGTGTTCGGTGCAACCCTCAGTAAGGGGGGATATAATAATAACAATCCTTCCGGGAGCCTCAACTCCTGTTTACGTGAACGGAACAGCGGTCAAAGACGCTGTAAACTGCTATATAAACGATGAAAAATTAATGCTGCCGCTAAGATTCTTTGCCGAGAGTTTCGGTTTCAAGGTGGAATACTTTGACGCTTATAAAATTGTTCGTGTTACCGACGGCAGTCAAACTTCAAGCGCGGCAAAAATCTTATTGAATTTTGGGGAGACTGCGTTGGAAGAGAGAACGCAGTTTAATAACAGACCGGCTGTTAATCCGCTGAAGTCCGGCGGTGTTTGGATTGACGGACGATACCGCATGGCGTATAATGATGTTGAAAGTTTTCGACTGCATGTTGTAGGCAACGTTGGTTTTGAGGATATAAGTATTTCCGGAAAAATGCAAAGAATATGCGGAAATAATAAATCACATAGCCGAAAAGGTTCCGCTGACACATATTCGCTGCTTGTGCCGTCTATGAGCGAGTTTTTATGCACCGAAAGAAATTTATAGGAGCCAAATTGAGGGGTGTCTATGGTTTATGACAGCCTGAAAAGCTGGGTCACCACCTATAGACGCTGTTACAGCTTTATATATGAGCATGGCGGAGAAAAGCTGTATTTTATGACGGATAACCATTGACGCAAAGAGGGGCGTACTACGCCTATAAGTCGTTTTTGAATGCAAGAATGAAACGGCTGACGATATTAATAGTTTTCAGAATATGAAGTTTGATTATTTTATTGGATATTGGCAGAAGTATTTGACAGAGTTAGATGATGAAAAGGGAAAGCTGGCGAAAATTTCAGGCAACTTTGAAACGCTGGAGCGTTTTTATGCCTAAAGTAAACGCCGAGGGGACTGTGTATCGTGACGGATATATGCGTGATTATCTGATGAGCGTGGCGCCGGTAGACCAGAATATAAACTCTTATTCTGCATTTATTGGCGGAGACAATCCGGTCACCGTATTTAAAACGAATGTTGATAACGGCAGAAAAATTTGTATTATTAAGGACTCGTACGGCAACGCGTTTTCTGCCTGGGCGCTTAATAACTACAGCGTTGTTTATATAATCGACCCGCGGCATGTTAACGGCTTATATGGTTTCGGCGGAGGAGAGTTTAAAATAGACGAGTTTTACCGCCATACGGAGTTTGATGATTTGGTAATCATAAATTATCCGGCTTCTGTAGAAAGTCAGGGGTTCAGGTATGCGCTCAGCGTGCTTTAGCGGCGGTATTTTGGAGATGTATACAAATGGATTTATATAAAATTTTGAGCGAATGCAGGCTGTGTCCGAGGGAGTGCGGTGTGGATAGGCTCAGCGGCGAAACAGGGGTTTGCGGCGCGGGAGCCAAAGCCAGAATCGCCAGGGCTGATTTGCATTTTTGGGAGGAGCCGTGTATATCGGGGTGAAAACGGTTCCGGTGCGGTATTCTTTTTTCAAACTGCACGTTAAGATGTGTGTATTGTCAGAATTATGATGTAAGCTCAAAAGGAAAAAGGGTTTGAAAAAGACGGATGAAGAACTTGCCGATTGTTTTTTTGGAGCTTCAGGATAAGGGAGCAAACAATATCAATTTGGTCACCCGACCCATTATATTCCCCAACTGGTTTCCGCTTTGGACAATGCGAAAAAACGCGGTCTGAATCTGCCTGTTGTATATAACTGCGGCGGTTATGAGAAAGCTGAAACACTGAAACTTCTTGATGGGTATGTAGACGTCTATCTGCCTGATATGAAATATTATTCAGACAAATACGCCAAACGTTATTCCGGCGCAAAAGATTATTTTAAAACGGCTTCCGAAGCTGTTTCAGAGATGTACAGGCAGGTGGGCAAGTGGGAATTTGACAACAGCGGTCTTATAAAAAAAGGGGTCATAATACGTCATATGTTATTGCCCGGTCTGATTTTTGAGGCTAAAAAAATAGTTGACTATTTGTTTGAAAAATATGAGGACAAAATTTGGCTAAGCCTGATGAGCCAGTATACCATTATGCCCGGAGTGAGAGGTATGGATGAGCTTAACAGGAACTTGCCGAAAGGATATTATGAAACTTTTGGTAGATTACTGCGCGTCCCTGGGAATGGAAAAAATGTCTATGTTCAGGAAGAAGGCTCGTCCGATTTGTGTTGTATACCTGAATTTTACGGAAGTTATCAGTCTTTATCAGAAGAAGGGGAGTAAAATGATAAGAGGAAGCGAAGATACTGCTGAAAGATACAAGCAGGATATTTTTTTAAGTATGCTAAACAAAAATACGGTGCGGAGCCTCGACTTATCCGTGGGTTAAATCACCTGAAAGCGCTGTTTTAAGGCATAAGGACAATGCGAAATGGTTCGCTTTGTTAATGACAGTGGCGAAACCAGTTTAGGGCTGAATAACTCTGAAATTGTGAATATTATAAACTTAAAATGCGACCCTGTTTTAAATAGGTTCTTTTTAATTAAAGAAAAAGGTTATTTTTTCCGGCTTATCATATGAATAAAAGAACATTGATTACGGTTTTGCTGGACGGTTCTGTTTCGATAGATGAGCTGTATAATTTTAATAGATTTAAAGTTATGACTTGAGTAAATAAAATATTTGATATATAATGTTAATCATAGAGTGTAACACTGAAAAAATTTTTTTAGAGGTGAAAGATGAAAAAGTATAGTAATGAGGAATACAAAGCGTTATTGACAGAGATTGAAAACATTGATTTTGCCGAGGTCAAGCTTGAAAATGAGTGTGAGGAGAGGGTTTGCAGCGACCTTAACCTTTGGGACGGCAGAAATACTAAATTTGGTTATGCCGATGTTTCGTGGTCAAGTTCAGACCCGGATTCTGTATCCACATCGGGCGAGGTAATTTGCCTGCCCGAGGAGAAGAAAGTGACTATAACGGCTCATTTTTCGTATCAGGATTATCCCTGAAATAAACATTGACAAGAGTTTTGTGCTTAACGTTCTGAAAGGCAAAAAAAAAAAGGCAGGAGAAAAACTCAAATATAATCGACAGAAGGGGAAGACGGTCATTTTTGTTATTGGCGACTCCACTGCAAGCATATATCCACACAGCGGAGAAAAACAACAGGTTTCCCCAAACCGGCTGGGCTCAGTATTTTGATAAGTATTTTTATAAGCGATAAAGCCGTGGTTGCGGATATAGCCATGAGCGGCAGGAGCGCAAAAGAGTTACACAGAAGAAGATAATTTTAAGGTCTTTAAGGATAAATATCAGCGAGGGCGATTTTCTGATATTACAGTTCGGTCATAATGATTCTAAAAATACAGGATCCGTCAAGATATGCTCCGGCATTTGGTAAAATTGATGAAAAAAAAGGCTCATATAAAAATTATATGAGCGTATATATAAATATTGCGAGAGATGCCGGAGCAATTCCGGATATTGGCAACCTCGGTGAGCAGACGTAAGCTTTCAGACGAGAGCCTTTGAAGAATACGTCAATGCCGCTAAAGAACTGGGAAAAAGAGCTGAATATTCCGGTGCTGGATGTCTATAAGAGGACAAACGACTGGATAAACGAGGTCGGTCTTGAGGAAGCAAAGAGCTTATACAAAATTATAAAAGCCTCATGATGAGAGGTTTATGTATAACCCTGAGTTCTTAAATTCACAGTTCTACGAAAACGGCGATGATGATGATACTCACCTGAATATCTTCGAGCGGACAAAAATAGCCTTTTGGGTTACTGAGGAAATCAAAAAAGAACGTTCCGAACTGGCTATTTTGCTAAAATAATAAAATCATATCAATACGATATAAAAATAATTCCTTAAAGGAATTTGTGACAATTTTCTTTTGTATTCTATATACATATTTGTTAATTTTAAGATTGACAATTCAAAAAATGGGAATATACTATCTTCAAGTAAAGAGTTTGAATTCGAACAGTTTTGTTTGTTTTCAAACAAGCTGTTGCTTTTATAAAAATTTGACTTTTTAGTGATGACTTTTGAATTGTTAATATATGAGAGATAATTTGAAAAGTAATTTAAGATAAAAAAGAAATTAATATCAGCATGCAAAGAGGCATCTGGTGTATTTCTTTTATTTTACCCTTTGAGTTTGAGAAATTTTTAACAAGGCGGTGACAGACTGTGAATGATATTGCAGCGGAACTTTATACAAAGCTGAATGAAACAACCATTGCTTTTACAATTCCGATTTTCGGAGGGATTCCGGTGCCGGAATCCGTGGTTATAACCTGGGGGATAATGGCTGTTCTTGTCTTGTTTTCTATCATATTTGTCCGAAACCTGAAACTTGCGCCAAGCGGAGTGCAGGTATATTTGGAAACGTTTATCGGCTGGATAAATAACTTCTTTACCGGGATTTTAGGCGAGGGAGGAAAGATGTATATCCCCTTATTTGGGAACTGTCTTGTTATATATCGGATGTTCTAATATAGTTGGTCTTTTTGGGCTTACGCCGCCGACAAAGCGATTTAAATGTTACTGCGGGGCTTGCCATAATGAGTATTGTTTGGTGGAGGCTGCCGGGATAAAGGCGAAAGGCGCCGGAGGCTGGATAAAGGGTTTTGCCCAGCCGATGGCTTTATGACGCCGCTTAATGTTTTGAAATCGTAATTAAACCGCTTTCACTTTGTATGCGGCTTTTTGGAAACGTTTTGGGCTCATTTGTTATTATGGAGCTTATAAAAATGGTTGTTCCTGTTTTTGTTCCGCTTGCATTCAGTTTTTATTTTTGATATATTTGACGGATTATTGCAGGCATATGTTTTTGTGTTCCTGACATCGCTTTATATTCAGGAAGTAACCGAAACGGAATAGTCTTAAATTAGAAAATTGATTAAACTACATATAAATTTATCAGAAATTTTAAAGGAGATGTATATTTATGGGAGCATTAATAGCAATCGGTGCAGGTATAGCGGCACTCACAGGTATAGGAGCAGGTATTGGTATAGGAATAGCAACTTCAAAGGCGACAGAAGCTATTGCAAGACAGCCTGAAGCCAAAGGCGACATCAATAAGGCTCTGCTTTTTGGGATGTGCTCTTGCGGAAGCAACCGCTATTTATGGATTCGTTATCGCAATCATGATAATCCTGTTCTTGAAATAGGAGAGGTATTTTTATTATTTGGATGACGGAGGTCGGTTTGAATGCTTAACTTAAATTGGAATATAATCTGGACCTTTGTAAATCTTATCATATTGTATATTTTACTTAGAAAGTTTCTTTTTGGTCCGATAACTGCAATGATGGAGAAGCGCGAGGGCGAGATAAAATCGTCTCTAGACAACGCTTCTGCGGCGAAACAGGAAGCCGCCGCTTTAAAAAGCGGCTTACACCGATAAGCTTAAAACTGCTGAGGCGGCTGCCGGAGATATAATAAATTCCGCCAAAGAGGAAGCCAAAGCAAAACGTGATGAGATAATAAGCAAAGCCAAGGAAGACGCCGGAAATATTGTTTTAAACGCTAACAAACAGATTGAGCTGGAAAAAGAACGCTCAATATCTGAAGCTAAGTCTGAGATAGCCTCGCTCGTTATGGACGCGCGCGCTGAAGGCGGCGAAGAACGGTGATGTTTCTGAGAGCGCTGTTGACAGCTTTATCCTTGAGGTAGGTGAAGCAAAATGAGCAGAGCAAAGATAATAACCAAAGAGGCTTTGAATTATGCTGAGGCGCTTTATCAAATCAGCAGTGACATAAAAATGTCATGGAGTTCACCGCACTGCTTGCTGTGGATGAGCTCAGACAAGCATTGGTTAATCCAACAATAAGCTTAAAAAGAGAAATATGCGGTTATAGACAGAATTTTTGACGGCGGCTTTGGAAAGTTTATGAAGACAGTATGTAAAAAATGGTGATTACAGTGTTTTGCCTTTTGATAGAGGAGAGTTATAAAGCAGGTTTGGAACAGACACAATTCAGTGCTTGAAGCTTCTCTTGAATATGCAGAGCCGGTTAGTGAAAAAAAAATCGGTATCCGGTATTAAGGAAATGCTGGTTAAAAATATGGCGTAAAGTCTGTTGAGTTAAGCTTGGTTGAAAATAGAGATTTAATAGGCGGTTTCAGACTTTATGTAAATGATAAGGTATATGATAAAAAGTGTTTTGGGAGCTTTAGACAGAATGCGCAGAACACTTTTGCGGAGGTGATAGATTTGAGCAGTATTAACACAAGTGATGTTATTTCAGTGCTGAAAGAAGAAATATCTGATTTTGATGTAAAAATGACAGCTGTTGACGAGGGCAGTATTATCAGCATGGGCGACGGCATTGTGACAGTGTATGGCTTAAGCAACGCTATGTACGGCGAGCTGGTTATATTTGAGACCGGAGTAAAAGGCATGGTTCAGGGGCTGGAAGAACAGACGGTCAGCTGTGTGCTTTTGGGAAGCGACCATGGACTTCATGAGGGCTCAAAGGTCAGATGTTCAGGAAGACGCGCCGGAGTGCCTGTAGGAAATAATTTAATCGGCAGGGTTGTTGACGCTATAGGAAACCGATAGACGGACAGGGTGAGATAAAGCAAGACGATTTCTATCCAATTGAAAGCCCGGCGCCTGGAGTTATTGAAAGACAGCCTGTAACGGTTCCGCTGGAAACCGGAATACTTGCGATAGACAGCATGTTTCCTATCGGCAGGGGTCAGCGTGAGCTTATAATCGGGGACAGACAGACTGGAAAAACCTCAATAGCGACTGATACAATAATTAATCAAAAAGGCAAAGACGTTATATGTATCTATGTGGCTGTTGGACAGAAAGCTTCTACGGTTGCAAAACTTGTCAGCGACTTCAAGAATATGGGAGCAATGGATTATACTATAGTTGTTTCAGCGTCCGCCAGCGATATGGCGCCGCTTCAATATATCCCGTATTCGGGAACCGCTATGGCCGAATATTTTATGCACAACGGAAAAGACGTATTGATTGTATATGATGATTTGTCTAAGCATGCGGTTGCATACACAGGGCAATGTCTCTGCTATTGGAGAGACCGCCGGGCAGAGAAGCGTATCCGGGCGATGTGTTCTATCTGCATTCTCGTCTGCTTGAGCGTTCCAGCCGTCTTGACGAGGCTCACGGCGGCGGTTCTATCACTGCCCTGCCTATAATCGAAACACAGGCGGGCGACGTTTCCGCATATATCCCTACAAACGTTATTTCTATAACAGACGGTCAGATTTTTCTGGAAAACGAGCTGTTTTTTGCAGGGATAAGACCGGCTGTAAACGTGGGGCTTTCAGTGTCTCGTGTAGGCGGAGCAGCGCAAACCAAAGCGATGAAAAAAGTTGCCGGAAATCTGCGTATTGATTTGGCGCAGTATCGTGAAATGGAAGTGTTCAGTCAGTTTAGTTCGGATTTGGACCCGGCAACCAAAGAGCTGCTTGACACCGGAGACAGAATAATGGAACTTTTAAAACAGCCTTTGCTGAATCCGCTGCCTCTATATGCTCAGGTGCTTTTTTGCTCACTGTGAGCAAAAATAGAATGCTGCTTGATATACCGATAAATGAAATAGTAAACTTTAAGTCAGACTTTATAGATTTTGTTGAGCGGAAAGCTCCTGGAATAATAAAAACAATAAGCGAAACTAAGGCGCTGAGTGATGAAGACGAAGAAAAAAATCATAGAGCTGTGCAAGGAATTCAAGACCGGAAGATATGTATCAGCATTGGCTGATGACCCGGGAGAAGAAGCGGAAGTTGTGTTAAACGAAAACAATATTAAGGAAGACTGAAAGCGGGTGAGATAATGAAAGCTAATATGCGTGAAATACGTTCGAGAATAAAAAAGTGTTAATGATATAATGAAGATAACCAACGCAATGTATCTTATATCTTCATCAAAGATGAAGCACGCTAAGCAGAGACTTGACGATACAGAACCATATTTTTTATACTTTGCAGAATACTATTGCTCATATTTTGAAGCATACCCCGCATACAAGCAATTTTATATTTTCACCGCCGCGAAAATGAGATACCAAATGAAAAACGTAAAAAGGTTATATCGTGATAACAGGAGATAAGGGGTTGGCAGGAGCCTATAATCATAACGTGCTTAAACTTACCGAGCAGGAGATTGCTAAGGGCGGAGAAATTAAGCTCTTTTATAATAGGTCAGGTCGGCAGAATGTATTTTGCAAGAAAGGGCATACCGTATGAAGCGTATTTTCAATACACTGCTCAGAATCCCAGTATGTACAGGGCGAGAGAAATTTCTGAGTTGATACTGAGTAAGTTTCTGTCAGAGGAGCTGGACGATGTTTATGTAGTGTATACAGATATGATATCGTCTATGAAAGAGGAAGCAAAACTGCTTCAAATACTGCCGTTCAGGCGTGAGATTTGAAAATCTGCACAGCGGCAAACATCGTGAGATTCACCATACTGCCACATTTGACCCGTCTCCTGAAATAGTTATGGAAAACCTTGTCCCGAATTATGCCAAGGGATTAATATATGGAACAATGGTGGGTGGAAGCGTTTGCGAGCGAGCAGCATGCCAGAATGATGGCAATGGATTCCGCGACAAAGAGCGCTAAGGATATGATTCAGGAACTTAACCTTGCGTATAACAGGGCAAAGACAGGCCGCAATAACTCAGGAAATAACAGAGATTGTCAGCGGCGCGAAAAGCCAGCATAAAAAATGAGCGCGGTATAACTCTATGACAGTATGAGATGGGAAATAGGAGGTAAGAGCAGTTATGAATATAGGAAAAAATTGTTTCGGTAGCCGGACCGGTAGTTGACGTGGCTTTTTGAGAGCACCGATCAGCTCCCAAATATCAGGGATGCACTGACAGTTCAGAATAATGATAAAACCTGTGTTATGGAAGTGGCTCAGGACAGGGGCAATAATGTGGTTAGATGCATTATGCTTGCCGCCAGTGAAGGCCTTAAAAAAGGTATGGAGGTTGTGTCTGAGGGCAAACCTATTACAGTTCCTGTTGGAGAACAGACGCTGGGACGTATGTTTAACGTTTTAGGTGAGACCATAGACGGCGGAGAGCCGGTTCAGGGGGAAGAGCAGTGGAGTGTTCACCGCGCGGCTCCAGTTTTGAAAACCAAAGCCCGGTTGTTGAGATATTGGAGACTGGAATTAAAGTTATTGACTTGCTTGCTCCATATGCAAAAGGCGGAAAGATTGGACTGTTCGGAGGAGCAGGAGTTGGAAAAACAGTTCTTATTCAGGAATTGATACATAATATAGCGACAGAGCAGGGCGGATACTCAATATTTACCGGGGTTGGAGAGCGTTCACGTGAAGGAAACGACCTTTGGCATGAGATGAAGGAATCGGGAGTAATCGATAAAACCGCTTTGGTATTCGGACAGATGAACGAACCGCCCGGTTCGCGTATGAGAGTTGCCCAAACCGGTCTTACTATAGCCGAATATTTCAGGGATGTTAAAAAGCAGAATGTTTTGTTGTTTATTGATAATATTTTCAGATTTGTTCAGGCAGGTTCGGAGGTTTCAGCATTGCTGGGACGTATGCCGAGCGCCGTTGGTTATCAGCCTACGCTTGCCAATGAACTGGGCGAACTTCAGGAAAGGATAACATCAACAAAGGACGGTTCAATAACTTCAGTCCAGGCTGTTTATGTTCCTGCTGATGACTTGACAGATCCGGCTCCGGCTAATACATTTGCGCATTTGGACGCAACAACAGTGCTTTCAAGAAAATTGTTGAGCAGGGTATTTATCCGGCTGTCGACCCTCTTGAGTCCACATCCAGAATTTTGGAACCTTCTATAGTTGGCGAAGAGCATTATATGGTTGCGAGAAAAGACCCAGGAGATTCTTCAAAAATATAAAAGAACTTCAGGATATTATAGCTATACTGGGTATGGAAGAACTGGATGAAAATGATAAAAGTCACGGTATTTAGGGCAAGGAAGATACAAAAGTTCTTGTCACAGCCGTTTTCGGTAGCGGAAGTGTTCTCAGGATTTAAAGGCAAATATGTGCCTTTTTGAGCGAGACAATCAAAAGGCTTTAAAGGCGATTATAAACGGCCAGATGGACGACTATCCTGAAAACGCCTTTATGATGGCAGGGACAATTGATGATGTAAAGAATTTTAAAGGTTAATTAAGATTATAACTTTTTAACTTGTGAGGAGGATTCACATGTCTGATGAAAAAACTTTTAAACTTGATATTCTTGCCAGCGACCGTTCGTTTTACAGCGGTCCATGCGAGATGCTGATATTTCCTGCTCTTGACGGCCTCCAAGAGTCCTGCCACATCATGAGGCAACCGTAACCTGCACCAGCGAAGGCGAGCTTAAATATAAGGTTGACGGAAAGTGGTATTATGCCGCTGTAAGCAAAGGGATAGTAGAAATCATGCCGACGTATGTAACCTTGCTCGCGGATACCGTAGAAAGACCCGAAGAAATTGACATAAAACGTGCCAAGGAAGCAAAAAGAACGCGCTGAAGAGAGAATGAGACAGAAACAGAGAGTATTCGGGGAATATTATCAAACTCAGGCGGCGCTTAACCGCGCGCTGTCAAGGTTAAAGGTTTCAAGACAGCATATGAAATAGATTTAAAAAGCATACCAATTTTTGGTATGCTTGTTTTTATTTACTTTTAGTTTGGGTATAATCTTTCCGTTTTTTTAGGGGAATGATACTTATAAGTGAAAGAAAAAAAAGTTTTTGATTTATGCAGAAAGTATTTCGAGTTAAAATTTAGTATTTATTTTTTAGGTTATACCCGTGTTTGATATTTATAGATGAATTGAAATTCACAGACTTATTGCTATTCTAACAAAAATTATTATTTGGAGGTTATGTTATGGCATGGTATTTTTATTGTAGATACATATATTAACGAAGAAAAAGGACGTGGGGAGTATGATGAATATATTAATGCTGTAAAACCGATTGTTGAAAGCTATGGCGGAAAATATTTAGTTCGGACTGAAAATCTTCAAACTCTTTCCGGTGAGAGAAATCCACAGCGCGTTATAGTAGTGCGTTTTTGAAGATAAGAGTAATTTGGAAGCTTGTTTTGCTTCCGATGAGTATAACATGATAGTATCAAGCGCAAAAATAATGTGGACAGCCGCGCTGTAATAGCGGAAGGTATTTAAGAAAATGGGTTTTGTAATTATAAAATATTATTTTTATTTTTAGTTTATATAATAATTATGGAGCAGCAAAAATGCTGCTCCATAAATTTGCTTTTAATATGCTTCACAAAAGCGGATTCATATTTTCAAGAGAATCCCAAAGATAAACTTTAACTGTGTCTCCGGCAACTGTTCCAACTTCAATTTCGTTGCTTGATCCTACAGCTGCGTATTTTTACATCAGTTAATACATCATTTGTATATCCCGCCGCAACTACGACAGCATTCTCCGGGAAATCTTCTCCTCTGCTGATAGAAACAACTCCGGTATCTTTTGAATATCCTGTTATTTCTGTTACAGGCTGAGGCTGAGGAGCGTTGTCATTCATAATTACCAAAGAATAAAGGTCCGGGGAGCCATCCGTTCTCGTTATAGAATGTAATATCTCCGGTGTAGTCCTGATTGACTGTTAGAGAAATTTCTTTCATGTTATGGGTCTTGGTTCCAATAGTTGCAAAAAAGCGTATGAAGGCTTTGAGGCGTCAACTGTAACCATACCCGGTGCCGCGTCAGGCAGGTCAACGATTACAGGCAAATCTTCACCTCCGAAGTAATAGATTGAATACTTGCCGGCCGGGAGTGAAATGTCTGCAATAGTTGGTTTGACATCATAATCTCCGCTTTTACCAATATAGTTGACGAAAGTTTGAGTGAATTTTCTCTCAGCAACGTTTCATCAGTTTTATCTGCAAATATTGCTTTTACTTTAGCGTCGATTCCATCAACAAATTTTGCTCTTTCAGTGTTAGAATTAACTCTTGCAGGCTTTGAACCTAAATCATTTTTTGTTATATTGAAATATTTTGTTCCGGTTGGGTGGTTAGAGGAGGTTCCTGAAAATACTCCTACTTGTGCTGGGTGTGTCTCTTCCGGTTCAGGCTCTTTTTCCATAAACACGTTAAGCTCGTTTACAGCCCAATATTTTTGAAGAGTTAGCTTCAGTTATTACTATCTTAATATACTGAGCCTGCTGTTCGGGGAACTCGATTACGACTTTTTGTGTCCTGTTCCGGTTTCCGGTAACAATAGGGTCTCCAAAGTTCTTGCCGTCATTTGATACATATAGTGCGTATCCTCTAGGATGATCAGTAGTCTTGGTGTTATTGTCAATAACTATCTTGTTAAACTTTTCAGTTTTACCAAAAATTAATAGTCATGTATTGCCGACTTCCTGCCAGCTGCAGTGCCATTTTTGTTTCTAAGTCTCCGTCCCATGCTGCAAATGTGCTGGAAGAATTGTTTGAAGCCGAGCCTTTCCATGCACTCCTGTCAAGTCTGCCGTCCGCTTGCAGGAATTTTATACTGTTAAGGTTTACAAACTTTGCGTCCCTCGCCGCTTGCTCCGGCAGCATCAAAAACTATAATAACATCATGTTTTTCCTTTAACTGTTTCATTCAATGTACATGAGGCTTCTTTCCAGGTCTGTTCGTTACCTGTGTTAGGTACCTCTATTGTTCCCTATTATGTCGTTGCTGACCGCGTCCAGCTTAACCTGGAGAGTGAATCCTGAATCGACACTTGCAACTCTTTGCTGAAATCATATTTGAACCCACATCTCCGAAATCAACATTTTCAAAAAATGATATGTGAGTCATAGTTGAATTGATTTCTAACAAACCAATCCTGTCCCATTGGGGTTTCCACATCAACCTTAACTTTTCCTTCAGCACTGGTAGCTGAAAATAGATTCATACGGATTTTTTACTTCGCCAGATGGTTTGTCATCCGGACCATGGTCAGGTTTTTCGGGAAGTGCCGGAACAGTATATCCTGCTTCGCCGCTTGTCTCGATAGTAATGCCTGTGCTGTCGAGAGTTCCGTTCCATTCAACGACAAGTTCCTTATCATATCCGGTTCCGGTTCTGGTGAAGTTAACAGGCTGACCGTTTATCTGAACGACTGGATTGGTTTCGCCGAAGTTGTCAGAAAGGTGAATGTTTTTGACAGCAATTGGATTATCCGATTTCGCAGTCATATTCTGATTTTGATTTGCTTCGCCGCTTTCAACACAGCTGACTGTTCCGTATCCTTCAGGCATTACAAACATTCCGTCTGTCATTACGTTGTTCATTTCCGGAAGAAGTCTGGGCTGAACCCAAATATCCTTTGTGCGCTGGTCTCTGTAATATCCGACTACGTCATTATAATTTCTCCATAGTCCCGGCATGCTGATATATTGTTTATCGCCGGATATAGTTGTTGCAGCATAGTTCGGTGTGTTTACTGCCGGCAGAATATCAAGCGGATGATTGAATACCTTGTTTCTGTCTGTATACTGTCTGTTGTATGAATCACGCTGCATTGCTTCAAAAATGTTTTCTCTTCTTGTTTGCAGAAGCAGTCCGCCATAGTGCATAAGAGTGTACGGCGTCCATTCGTTGTAGGTACCTTTTTAAAGTTCCATACCCCCAATAGTATGGATGATAGAAACTGTCGAGTTCTGAAAGTGCATAGTCTGTTTGTTCATCTGTCCAGATTTGACCTAATTTTAGGTGAAGTGAGAGCCATTGTCCTGTTAAGAATGATTCGCTGACACGTTTGTCTTCCGGGAAGTTGTTTGAAAGATAACGTTTTTGCAAAAGAATCAGTAACGGTATTATATGCTGTAGTATATTTCGCAGCTTCTTCAGTTTCACCCATCTCATCAGCCAAACGTGCCATTATTTTATAAGCCACCGCTGAAACACTTGCATTATACGGGTTTGGATTTCCGCCTGCGTCATACGAGTTTTCAGAATTGTCAAATGTATACGGATATGTTTTTTATTTCCGTAGAGTTCAACCTGTTTTAAAATTCTGTCTCCGGCTTTTTTTTCAGATAGGGCCTGGAGTAATCCAGCATAGTGGTTCCTTCCGGAATTGGGTCTTTTCCTAAGATTATGCCGTCTGTTGATGGATTGCCTGCAACCTGCATTGTTTCATAAACTGAAATAATAAGACCGCAGTTAAGGTCTACCCATTTATCAACGTTTCTATAGTCGGGATGCTCAGTATAATCCCAGTCAACAAGCTCGGCGCGGTCAGCTTTGTTTTCTACCGCTGTGTTGAAATCATGATGAATCTGTCCGTCGTTTCTTTGGGTTCTTGCCCAATATTCCAGTTCACGCCATGCAAAGAATGGTATAAACTGAGCAATAACCTGCCTTGCCTCCCACATTTGATCCATTGTTCCGAAACAGGTCCATTGTCCTTCGGAATATGCAACTCTGCCATCTTTTTTATACATCGAGTTGTTTGATATGTTTACAAGAGTGTTTTGAATTTGATTTCTAAACCAATCAGGTAGATTGAGTCTCTCATTTTGGTCACAAGAAGTTTCAGCATTGTTTTTTTAAAGTGTCAAACTTCTCTAAACCCCTTGCTGCTATATCTCCCGGATTATTGTAAAGATTCGAGATAATAATGCCAGTCAGGGTTCTGAATCGTCATACCATGCGAGAACAAATCTGATTACGGTGCTCTGTTTAGCGTCAAAGATTTACTTTAACAGCAACCTTATTGGTCTTTCCGCTGATAGAATTGTCAAGCACGCCGGTGGTGTTAAAAATCAGAATTGTTTCCAACTGATACTATTGCTCCGTTTTGTTCAGAGTTTCCATATATAGCCCATTTTTTGCCGTTAAAACCTTTTCCGTCAACAAGGGCTGGTATGTCGTTTGTAGTGAGCTGGAATGCGCATGAAGCGTCAACGCTTGTATCACCAAGGTTCTCGAGCGTCATTTCATAGAACGCATACGGCATACTCATATTGTCATAGTCTACATTGTCCAAAGGTGAAAACGCCTTTAAATTAACTTGAACATCATTTGTTGAACCCATATTTGCGAAGTGCATAGGCCATATTGCGTCATCTTCTGAACGGCCGTTGCTTGAAGCTGATTTCATTGTATCAACCGTTTTTTTATTGAGCCGTTTCTGTTTGTGTAAAGCTGAAATTTAGCGTCTTTTAATGCGGTGTAATCGTTTGCGTCAGCCGGCGCCTTTGTCAGTGCGGCAAAAAGAACCGAGCCTTGCGTTAAATTTTTACTCCGCCGGTTCCGAATCCTCCGAGCGGGAGTTCCCGTTGTTCCATCGACTTGTTGTGTATCGGAAGCCGCGTTTACTTCTATCGGCACAGCAAAAAGTGCTGCATACAAGAGAAACTATAACAAATACCCCCATAAGCCGTTTAAACAATCCTTTTCATAACTGTTCATCTCCTTAATTTATTTAACTATCAGCTTAATTATATCAGACAGACAGTAATAATCTATTTATTTATAGACTGAAACTGCCCAAAAAATTGAACTGAGTAGTTGAAACTTTATTACAAATGTGATATACTCTATAATATAGAGGTGAAAAGTCATGAATCAATTCTATGAAGTTAGAAAAAGTGAATTTTCTGTGAAAAATAACCTATATGAAGTGGCATACAGCCCTCATATACACATGGATATAGAAATATTGCACATGAGAAAAGGTTCTCAGCATTTGAGGATTGACGGAAAATCTTATTTGCTTAAGCAGGGGAGACAGCCGTAATATTCCCAAATATTGTACATGAGTATTATAAGGAAAATATTTCAGTTTCCGGTGTTGATGAGATGCTGATAATATGTTCCAAAAAGTTTTACGGCAGATTTTTCCCCTGATATGACCGACAGCTTTCCATTAAATCCGATTATAGCAAAGGAAGAATTATCTCCGGACGCTAAATATGCGTTTGAGAGTATTTCTAGCAGCCTGTCAAAAAATCTTCAGATTGCCTGGACGGTAATAATTCTGAGCAGAATTTTAGAATCGGTAAATCTATCGCAGGAAATACATGCACCGATTGAAGAATATAAGCTTTAAAATTATGAAGTATATTGAGGAGCATTTTACTGAGCCTATAAGCTTGGAATCCATAGCAAACGAATTATGTGTGGCTGAGACCTATGTGTCGAGAGTGTTTTCAAAGAAGATAAAGATGAATTTCAGAAAATATTTAGGAATTGTCCGGGCAGAATATGCAGCAAATCTTCTGCGTATGACAGATGATAAAATCATTACGGTGGCGGAGAACTCAGGATTTCAAAGTGTAAGTACATTCAACAGGGTATTTCATGATATCTATGGCATGTCACCGAGAGATTTTAGGGATAATATAACCAAATATACCAGAGCCAACTAAGCTGTTTTAGGTTTTAACAGCTTTATTGTGAAGTTATAACATTGTACTTGTTATTACAGCAAAAATATAAACGTGTTTTATAGTGTATTGAAGTATTAGAAAGTCAGTAGAAAATTAATATTGTTTTTTTAGATAATTTTAGCAGGTATGAAATATTATTAGATAACGTCATATATGACAGCTCATATAACGAGGAGTGCCAGCACATCTTACTGTTGTTCTTTAAAAACACCCTTAATTTTTTCTACCTGTTTTTGATGTAAAGCTTTCCGGTTTAGTTTTATAAACTTTTAAAACAGTTAGATTAGGTATTGTAAAAGAGAGTACTATATTGTATAAAGACGTTATAAAAAACATCACGGGTGGATTCGCATAATCCACCCGTCTGTTATATTCTCAAAACTTGTGTTTATTCCAATTCAAAGGCTCCTGTATACAGCTGATAATATCTGCCCTTTTTCTCAATTAAATCCTGATGATTTCCTCTTTCGATTATCTCACCGTTTTCAAGCACCATTATCGCGTTTGCATTTCTTACTGTTGAAAGCCTGTGGGCTATTACGAATACCGTTCTGCCTTTCATCAGGGCGTCCATACCTTTCTCAATATGAGATTCTGTTCTGGTATCTATGGAGCTGGTTGCCTCGTCGAGTATCAGTACCGGAGGGTCTGCAACGGCTGCTCTGGCAATCGCAAGAAGCTGTCTCCCCTGTCCCTGGCTGAGATTATCACCGTCGGCGGTCAGCATGGTGTTGTATCCATCAGGAAGATGCGTAATAAACCAGTGTGCATTTGCTATTTTTGCGGCTTTTATAACATCTTCATCGCTCGCTTCGAGGTTACCGTATCTTATATTGTCCATTACGGTGCCTGTAAACAGATGTGTATCCTGAAGAACAATTCCAAGCGCCCGGCGCAGGTCATCTTTATTAATTTTGTTTATATTAATCTTATCAAATCTAATTTTTCCGTCAGGAACGTCATAAAATCGGTTAATAAGATTTGTGATAGTAGTCTTTCCTGCTCCGGTAGAGCCTACGAACGCAATTTTTTTGTCCCGGTTTAGCATAAAAGAGAAATATCGTTTAGAACGGTCTTTTTTTTTGCCGTCGTAGCTGAATGTTACGTTTTCAAATTCGACTGCTCCGCAAACTTCTGTGTATGAAATTCTGACCGTTTGAGTGAACCTGTTTCCAAGCCCATCTGCCGGTTCTGTGGTTAACTTCGGTTATATTTCCATTGTCGTCAATTTCGGCTCTGACAACTGTTGTTTTTCCGTTGTCAACCTCAACGTTTTCATCAAGAAGTTCAAAAATTCTTTTCCGCTCCAGCCATAGCGTTAAGTATGGAGTTGATTTGCTGGGATACTTGTGTGATAGGCTGTGAGAATGAGCAGGTATATTGCAGAAAGGCTGCTAGTGAACCAATACTGAGCGCCAAAAATCCGGCGTCGCTGTTTCCGCTTATTATAGTCAAATATGCGCCTATCATAGCTGTGAGCGCGTAGTGAATATATGAGAGGTTTCCCATTATAGGCATTAGTATGTTGGCAAAGGTGTTAGCGTTGGAGGCGGCGTGTTCAAGTGAACCGTTTAAGCCTGCAAATTTTTGTTTTGATTTGTCCTCATAACAGAATACCTTTTACAACTTTTTGCCCTTCAATCATTTCTTCAACATATCCGTTTACTGCTCCGAGCGATATTTGCTGTCTTTTTAAAGAAGTGGGCTGAACGCTTGCCGATAAATTTTATAACTATCAGCATAATAACCAGCATACCAACAACCAGCAGAGTAAGCATAGGACTTAGAATAATCATCATAATAAAAGACGGATATGACTGTTAAAAGAGACGATATCAGCTGGGGCACGCTTTGAGACATCATCATCATCCTGAGAGAGTCGGTATCGTTTGTATAGCGGCTCATTACATCTCCGTGCGAGTGTGTGTCAAAATATTTGATAGGAAGCCTTTGCATATGTTCAAACATTTGGTTTCTTACCTTATACAGCACACCGCACGACACGCTTACCATAATCCTGTTATAAACCCATGAGGAAAGCGCTCCGATAACATAAATAACCAGCATGAATACTATCACTTGTATGAAACCTGATAAGTCTGGGTTCTGACTTCCAATAAACGGAACTATATAGTCGTTGATTACCGGGTTTCAGAAGATATGTGCCCAAAACGTTGGCTCCGCTGGAAACTATAACCGCCAGCACAACTATAAATAGCATGAACTTGTATTCTTTAAAATAGCTAAACAGACGTTTGGCTGTCTTTTTAGTGTTTTAGGCTTTCTTATTACGCCTTGTTTTCCTTTTCCCATCGGCGGCATATTATTCAGCTCCCTTTCTTCTGAGATTCATATACTTCACGGTAGATTTCATTGTTTTCAAAGAAGCTCGCTGTGAGTTCCAACGGCGTTTATGCGGCCGTTATCCATTTACCACTATTTTATCGGCGTCTTCAATCAGAACTGATACGCTGGGCTATAATTATAGTAGTGGTATCCTTGAGCTTGGTTCTGAAAGTTTCACGTATCTGAGCGTCTGTAGCGGTATCTACCGCACTGGTGCTGTCATCCAAAATAATAATTTTCGGTTTTTTAAGCAGAGCTCTCGCTATACAAAGTCTCTGTTTTTGTCCGCCCGAAACATTAACGCCGCCTTGACCCAAATTGGTTTCATAGCCGTCAGGGAGAGACATTATGAAGTCATCTGCACAAGCATCTACAGGCTTGCTTTATTACTTCATCAGACGCGCATGTTCGTCGCCCCAAAGTTTTCAATAATGGTTCCGCTGAACAGAACATTTTTTTGCAGAACCATAGCAACCTCTTCACGCAGATGGTCCAGTTTATATTCGCGGACGTCGTGCCCTCCGACTATTACCCTGCCTTGGATTACGTCATAAAGACGTGGGATAAGCTGTACCAGTGATGTTTTGGAAGAACCGGTTCCGCCTATAATACCAACCGTCTCACCGGATTTTATATCCAAGTTTATGTGACGAACGGCGCAGTTCATAATATCATTGTGGTAACTGAACGCAACGTCTTCAAATTTAATTGATCCGTCTTCTAGCAGAATTTTATCATTAGCCTTTTCGTCAGTAATATCAATTTTTCGTCTATTATTTCAACAATTCTATCGCCGCTTTCGGCTTTTTTGAGTTTACAAGCATAATAAAAAGCCATAGAAATCATCATAAGCGACATAAGTATTTGGGTTACGTATGAAATAAAACTAATAAGCTGACCGGTCTGCATATCGCCGACCATTATCATGTTTTCCGCCGAACCACAGTATAGCTACTATACAGCAGTATACAACAAGCTGCATTATCGGCATATTCACAACAATAAGTTTTTCAGCGGCTTTTTGGGTGTCTCTTACTTCACGCGTTGTGGTTTCAAACTTGCCGTCTTCATATTCTCCGCGGACAAAAGCCTTTACAACACGTATTCCGGATAAGTTTTTTTCCTGAACAACTCGGTTTAATTGGTCCATCTTTTTGAGCATTATTCTGAACTTCGGCATAGCGAATTTAGAGACAATAACAACCATTATTCCGATTATAGGAATAGCGACTAAAAGATAGACGCTAGTCTTGCGTTTATGGAGATAGACATTATAAGCGCCATTATAAACATAACAGGGGCTCTGACGCACATTCGAAGTATCATCATAGTAGAGTTTTTGTATGTTTGTAACATCAGTAGTCATTCTTGTAACCAATGATGAGGTGCTGAACTTATCTATGTTTCCGAAAGAAAAAGTCCTGAATTTTTATAAAATAATGCTTTTCTTATATTCGCCGCAAATCCTGCTGAAGCGACAGGAGCGGTTCTGGCGGCTCCTGCTCCGAACGCGAGTGAAAGCATTGCCATAAGCACCATTACTAATCCCATTTTAACAACATAGCCTATATCGGAATTTTGAATTCCGACATCAACCAAAGTTGCCATAAGCATAGGAATTGTGGTTTCCATAGTTACTTCTCCAATAATTAAAAAATGGAGTTATTATAGAAAATTTTCTATCCTTTTTGGACATCTGTTTTACCAGGGGTCTTTATCATTTATCATTGTCCTCCTTGTCATAAAAATCTATACAGTCGTTGAACTTAGCAATACGTAATCCTCGAACGAAGCATACCTA